>Ga0101944_10002489_pt1 | contig 29583 bp, 26 predicted proteins | sample DewCreD2012metaG_FD_75245 | JGI IMG/M metagenome (GOLD analysis project Ga0101944, IMG submission 75245) | Hot spring sediment bacterial and archeal communities from British Columbia, Canada, to study Microbial Dark Matter (Phase II) - Dewar... ... | reverse complement strand
GGAAACGCTCGCAGCCTACGGGGTAGTCTACGTGGCGGGCTCGGCCCTTCTCGGGCAGGGGATCCCGCTGCGCCGGAGTGCCTCCTGAGGCGCCCTACGCCCTGTTCGCTCTCTCCGCACCGTGCCCGCAGCGCCATCCGCCCAAGCCTCCGGATAATGCAAGCCCAACACCCAGCCACTGGCATCGACCCCACCCTCCCAGCGGGCCGCACCGATCAACTTCGTGTTGAGGGACGGGTCCACACATTTGAACCACAGCGAAACCGTGAACTGCGTCGCACCCGCGAGCGGATTGCCCCGCGCCTGAAGAACCGCGGTGCCATCGAAACGGACCCCGTTGCCGAACACACCGTCCGTCCCGGTAATCATCCCTCCGCGCCCAGGGGCAAGGTCAGCACCGTTTCCCGAGCGATCGCGGATCACCGATTCCGCGGCCTGGAAGTTTTCCACGGTGATGGCCACATTGGCAGCGGCATAGCCCAGCCTGTTCTGATAGGCTCCCACGGCGCCTCGCGCTGTCGCCAGAGTGGAGACCGCAGCTTCGATATCATCCAGCTTGCCCTGTGCGCTTGCTGAGGTGGCGATGTCATTGGCCGCCACACCCAGCGCACTGGACTGGACGTTCGTCAGGGAGATGGAAATCCGGTCATAGGCCGCTTCGCTGTACCCGACCTGGTAGGCTGCTGTGGATCCTGCATTCACCGTAGGATCCGCCGCGGCCAGGGCTGCGCCGAGGGTGTCGGCGTCTGCAGCAGAGGTCTGGGTGAAGCTGATGCCCAGGGTGCCGAAATTGACGGTACCCGCGCCGTCGGCCAGGGTCTTGGTTTCTGTGACGCCGTTCTTTGTGATCGAGAGCACGTTCGTGGTCGTCACATAGGTGACCGTGTGGGCGCCTGTAGCTGCGTTCGCAAAGCTGATATCATAGATATCACTCACGGCGTCCCAGCTGCTGGAGGTGTTCCCCGCGCTGAAGTTGCCTGTCAATAACTGGCTGCCCGCATACTTGGTGGACTGGGCGATTCGGTCGATTTCGAGAACTAGAGCATTGTACTCGTCGGACAGTTTTCCGATGTCCGTCCCCACATTGCCGGAGGCCGCCTGGGTGGCCAGTTCCTTCATTCTCGTCAGAATCTCGCCGATCTTGTCCATGCCGCCTTCCGCCACCTGAAGCATGGCATTCGCTTCAGAGACGTTTCTCTGGGCCACCTTGAGGCTGGCGATCTGGGCTCTGAATCTCTGGGAGATGGCAAGCCCTGCCGCGTCATCCGCAGCATTGTTAACCCGGTAGCCGGATGAAAGTTTCTCAAGAGATTTGGACAGACGAGCGTCTGAAACCGTCAGGTGCCTGTGAGCGTTCATGGCTGCAATGTTGTTTTGAATTCTAAGTCCCATAGTTTTTCCTCCCTGTAATTTTGTTGTTTTGGCTTCCTTGCCGAAGATGTTTCAGGCCGGAGATGGCTCGATGGATGCTTTGTGCTCATTCCCCCTTTCTTTGAAAATTCTCTCCGGGCCGCATTGCTAATTTCGTTATCGGCTGGCGCTCACAGAACTTTAGATCTTTCTCTTTCGGGACCGTGACGCTGCAGGGCGGGTTCAGACCGTTGGACTGGACAGGGCGCCGCTTGCATTTCCTTGATGACGAAGATGGTGGGCCAGTTCTTGGAGTAAAGCCAGGTCCCGGCAGCCGAGATGGTAGGCTGTTTCAAACCACGAAAGGGCCTTCTCCAACATGGAGTGGGCAAGATAAAATCGGGAGATCCTTATGGCCCGGTCCTGCCGCTGCCCTTCTTCCTCAAAGGCTCTTCGGAAAAAGCCTTCAGCCCCCTCATAGTCCTTCTCCATGAAAAGAGCGGAAGCCAGGGCGAAGTAGACTTCGTGTTGCTTGCCGAAACTGCCGAAGTAGATTCCTGCCATGAGCCCCGGGTCCTCTTCAAATAGGGATCGAACCTCGATGTATTTCAGGGCCGCTTCTCTGCATTTCTTCCATTCCTGCTTCCGGAGGTAGAGCGCAGCAAGGAAGTGGTAGGCATTGAGGTCTTTGTCAAAGTGGCGAAGGCCGGCCAGGCACATTTCCTCTGCTTTGTCCAGACGGCCCAGCATGAAATGACCGTGGGCCACATTGAAAAAGGCGGTTGCGAAATGAGGGTCGCGGTCGCCCCCGGCCTGCAGGAGACGGATCGCCTGCATCCCCTCCTCCACCGCTTCCTCATAATCCGCATGCAATGAATAGGACGTGGACAGCTGCATGCGGCAGAGCGCATTATCCGGCTCCTCCCTGATCTTTTCCCTAAGGAGAGACGTGGTCCTCCTGTGCTTTTCCTCCATTTTTTCCGGCGCCAGGTCATAGCCGTGATGCTTGAACCTCAGACGCGTGACCTCGCCCTGCCCCCTGACCCGGAGCTGGTTGTGAATCCGGCCTTCATAGTGGACCCCCATCCTGTTTCGAAACAAACGAATCTGATTGAACACTCCGCGGACCGCGCCGTTTCGGTCCATATCGTAGCCCTGTAAAAACAGATAGTCCCGCGAAGTCTCCTGGATGGCGGTCCTGATTCGTGCCGCATCTTCGGAAAATATTTCTTCATCCGCATCCAGGATCAGAATCCAGTCCCCTGAGGCATAGGAGAGGGACTGGTTGCGGTGTCTGCTGAAATCTTGCTCCCACGGATGTCGATGCACTTGGGCGCCGAAGGCACGGGCAACGGGTATGGTCTGGTCCTCAGACCCCGTGTCTACAAGAATGATCTCGTCCACATGACCGCGGACGCTTTCCAGACAGCGGGGGAGCCACTCCTGCTCGTCCCGTGCGATCATGCAGAGAGATACGGTCAGTTGTTTTTTCTGTGTCCTCTCCCTTGATTGATGGTCAAGGGTCATGATCCAACCACCGCTTTCCCTAGACAGATGCTCGGCTCGGATCTTCCAGAGTGAGCGCTACCGCCTCGACCTCTTGGCCGAGCTCCGAGGTGATTTTGGAGAGGTCGTGCCTCTTTTCCTTCTTCAAGACCCCTTCAACCTGCTTCAGGATCGCCGTCAAATCGCTCAGATCCGCCAACCGGACCGCCGAAGGCAAACCGAGAAGCCTCAGGACTTGGATCAATTCGAGGGCAAGACCATCCGGGTCTTTGTCCAGCCAGCGAATTCTGAGCAGACCCACATGCGCTTCAGTGGAGTCGAAATCAATCTGAATGGCTCTCTTCAGGGCAGCCTCCGCGTCACGTGTCTTGCCCACCCCCAGCAGGGAGAGCCCCATTGCGGCCCAGAAATCGCTCGATCCGGCCTCCCGGCCAAACCTTTTTCTGTCCTGCAGAGCACTCTGCCCTTCAAGAGCGGCCGCGAAGAATTCCTCCTCTGGAAACTCTGCCCCGCCCTTCCAAGCGTAGGTCTTGGCGATATCCTGCCGCTGGACCTCCTTGGCCACATAGACGATTTCAACTAAGGCTTCTTTTTTCCTGGGATGGATGTCCAGCGACCGGTCCAAGGTAAAAAGCCCCTCCTCCCACAGACCTAGCCTTAAGCAGGAAAGTCCCACTCTCAGGAGCACAAAGCCTTCGTCATTGGCATACAGGAGGGGCAGGTTTAGACGGGACCCGGCTGATCCTTTCCGGAAGAGGTTGTACAGACCCAGCGCCTTCCGTCCAAAGGAAAGCACCTCCCCGTGCCTTCCTTCTCGGTAAAGGATTGCCGTGAGAAGCCAGTAAGCATCCAGGTGCTCCGGGTGGTTGGCAATCGCCTGAAGGCAATATTGCTCTGCCCGTCGGTTCTGGTTCATTTGGAGACAGGCATTGATCAGAAACGTATACATGGACGTATACGTGGGGTGCAGCGGCTGGTGTTGAGAAAGGAGCGCCATTGCCTTCTCCCCGTATTCCAGCGTTTTTTCGGGCTCTCCGGCTTGAGAGAAGTTCAAGGTCAGGTTGTACAGGGTATACAGGTTGTGAGGGTCCTCCCGGAGTTGCTGAAACAGGAGGGTGCGGGTGCGGAGATTCTTTTCCCTCATCTTCTGCGGGGAGAGGTAAGCCCCGAAGTGGAAAATCACGACGTCGGAGGACCCGACCTCTGAAAAGCCGGTGAGCTGATTGTGGACAATGCCCTCGTAGTGGATCCCGCGACCGTTGCGGAACATGCGGATGGTGTGGACGGTGGCCTGCGGCCGTCCGTTCTGTGCCACATCCGTCACGTCCACGGCTACGGCATCAACGGACAGGGGGAGATTCGAGAGGGTCTGCCTGATTCTGGGTCCATCCCCGGACCTGAGCTCTTCATCGGCATCGACCACAAGGATCCAGGTTCCCTTGGCGTAGGAAAGGGACTGATTTCGGTGTCTGCTGAAGTCCTTCTCCCAGGGGTGGTGATGAACCTCCGCTCCGAACTCCCGCGCGATCTCCACGGTCCGGTCCGAAGATCCAGTATCCACGACCACAATCTCATCAACGGCTTCCCTGATGCTTTCTAGGCAGCGTGGGAGCAAGGTCTCCTCATCTTTTACAATCATACAAGCAGAAAGGACGCGGCCATTCTCTTTTCTGCTTTCCGTTTCCCTTTTTAGTTTTCCTTTGCCCATGTGCACCCTTCCTGTCTGACGGAATCCTATTCAAATGCCCCAACCCCAAAAAAATGGACCCGGGCCAAGTCAGTCCCTCATCTGAACGCTTCCGAAGCGAAAGCTGTCGCGCGATGAATAGGGTGGAGATCGGAAAGATAAACCTGCAAACGATTTCTCAGGCCAACGATGCGGTTTCTGTCTTCGTGCCCCAAGTACTCGATCGCTTCCGAGAGCAGATCTCGTGCCTTGATCATGTCCCCGTTCTGGGAGTGGGCATTGGCTAGGTCGACCAGAATCTTACCGTAATCACTCCTATGAACGGGTGACGTTAGGAACCTCGCTCGTTCGAGGTATTTGACGCTTTCCTGAAAGAGCCCGGAACGCTGCTTCAGCTCACCCAGCTGAAGCCACACATCTTGGGTTCCTAGGGGATATCTTTTTAAGGCGGCTTGAAAACAGCTCTCGGCCTGGTCTGCCGTCCCGGTCGCCAGGGATGCCCACCCCTTTCCGACCCATGCGTCATAGCTCCCCGGGTTGAGCAGGAGCGCTTGATCGTATAGCTGCATGGCGACAGCGAACGATTGCTTGTTCATATGTTCCTGGGCTTCCAGGACAAGGTCCACATCGCTTTTTATATTGTTCTTGATCTGCCGGTAGAGTTGCCGAAGATCTTCGAAGCTCATGTTGTCGAAATGAGAATAAATGTCGTTGAAAACAGCATCGGGAGCAGCCCACCGGATCAGGCACATCACCGCTCTCTTGTCGTGGAGGCGAATATCCAGAGGCGCCGCACCGGCCGCTTGGGTTAATTGGTGGAGTTGAGTGTTGACAAAGGCATAGAGCCGGAAAAGGAAAAGGGAGCAATTCATTTTAGGGAGTTCGCGGATCAACTTCAAGGTTTGTTCGAAATCCTCCTGTCCATCGAACGGATTGTGGGTCACAATGTGATAATCCACTTTGAGGCTGCGCCGCCCGACCAATGTCTCTGCAAATGCGAGCAACTTCCTGTGTGTTGTTTTGCGATTGAAGATGTCGCGGTTCACCCGTTCGCTACCGGACTGGATTCCCACCACAGTCCTGTTCAATCCTGCATCCAGTGCCGCTCCAAGGACCTCCGGGTAACCCAGTACCTGATCTGGGTGAAGCTGGGCGAAGAACGGGAGGGAGACGCTTCTTTCGTAGGAGCGGAAAAACGACAGGAGATACTTCTTTGGGGCCACCAGAAAAGAGTCTAGAAAGGTAACCTGACGAAACCCCTTTTCTTTAGCCGTTATCAGTTCACGGATAACTCCATCGATATCGCGCATCCGTCTCAATTTCATCGATAGGTTCTGATGCGAATACAGTCCCTGGAAATGGCCGGCTGTGCAGTAAGCGCATTTTCCCGTGCATCCCCTTCCGATCATCGTGTAATAGAAGTTAAGTTGACCTGGAACATCCCTCAGAAGGGCATCGGCCCTAATGATGCGGTTGTTATGGCAAACGTAATGAACAACGCGGTCCTGAAGCTCCGAAAAAAAATAGTCTTTATCCTCCCGCGGTTTCGCCAGGGGGTTCTTCTGGATTTGTCCATTATTTCTCCATACCAGATTAGGAATTCCCCGTGGGTCAGCCCCCGTCTCAATGCAATCGGCTAATTGAATAAGCGCCTCCTCCCCCTCCCCTACGCAGGCAAAGTCCATATGATCGACATAGAACTCCGGACGGAAACTCGCATCGTGTCCCCCCGCAATGGTCCACGCTCCCGGAACACGGCGCATCTGGCGTGCGATATCAAAGAGGTAGCTTTCATAGACACTTCGAGTGCTCAAACCGATAATATCCGGCTGCAGATCCACCAGCAGGTCTCCCATGGATTGGAGTTCACTATAGGTCCATGGTTGAACATCGGTATTGTAGCTGTTGACCAGAAATTCATTCCTGGATGTTTCCGAATCAACGGTTTGGTACTGCAAAGTATTCCTAAGATAGAAAGGCTCTCTTCTGCTGACCATAAGTTTAAAATGAATGATTGTAACTTGATGACCTTTCTCAACCAGTGCATTGGCAAGATTTCGCAATCCGATCACCCACGAGTCGTACATGCCTATCAAAGCGACTTTCGCCATCCTTCCCTCCATCATGAATTCTTCTTGATATTTCTGATGGCTGACAGGTCTCTTGGAAATGTTCCCAATTGTTCTCCCAGGGGTATACGTCCCTTATCAAATGCATTGCCTTGATCTGGCGGTTATCGTTCCCCGACCTTTCGAGCGGGATTACCGGCCCAGATCTCATAAGGCTTAGGATTCCTGGTCAAGACAGCGCCAGCCCCAACGACGACACCATCAGGGATTTCGCTGACCTGGTAAAGCACCGTGCAGCCGTGAAGCCAAACATCCCGTCCGATGGTTTTCCCGCTCCATTTGACGCCTCTCTCTTCTTGAAGTCTGAGAAGAGGTGTTCCTCGACCCTCATGGAAATGATCGTGTGTTAGAATCACGGTCCCCTCACCGATCATCGTCCAAGCACCGATCGCGATATCACCCGTAAGATCAAGCCTAGCGCCTAAAGAAATGAGCGTATTGCATTCGCGGTCAGGGCTTTCGAAAGCCTCCTGCTTTATGTGAAGGGTTCCTTTTCTAATCTCGGGATGGGGGAAGTAGCAGACTCGTTTCACGATCTGAGAGAGGGCCGACCTAGTGAGCGCCAGTTTCTGACTTCCAGCGTGTGGGAGCCTCTCTGGTATCTCGGAAAGCCGGTTCTCAGGGGATTCTTCCAGTCTCTTTTCTCCGCTGAGTTCTTTTACAAACTTGTTCTCCTTGTTTTCTTCTATGCCAGGCTCCCCGGGATCCTGAAAGCAAGGTTTTGTGTCTAGCGAAGGACGAGTCGGCATTATTGAACAAGAAAGGCCTGTTGCACAGGCTCTTTTGTCATTTTGAGCGACAGCTTTCAGCTCGGAGGATCTCTCATACAGATTTGCAAGATTCGCCAGGGCGTCCTGGTAGTCTGCCTCCAGGCTCAGCGCCTTCAAAAACCATCGCTCTGCTTCTGCAAGAGCGCCTCTGCTGTAACTGATCACACCTAAATTGTTGAGAGCTTCACAGTGATCAGGCTTGGAGCGAAGAATATCCTTAAATACGGCTTCCGCCTCCTCTAGAAAACCATCCTGAAAGAGCCTCTCCCCTTTTTTCAGGTTCACTGCCACATCCGTATTCATGGGAACGCCTTCGATGGGTTCACAGTTGAGTGAAAACGCTTCCGTCAAGCCTCGGTAGCGCCGCACGGCCAAGCTCCTTGCTCTTAATTGCAACAGGCGTGCCACCGCTGATTCGAAAGCCTAAGGCGGACCTATGGGGTTCAGAGAAAGTCGAGAGGATTCGATGTTGCTTAAGATAAGACAGGCGACGTAATCGTTTGGATTTGCCGTTGACGGTGTCTTCTAAGGAAAACTTGGCGCTTTAGGGCGCACAGGGGATCAAATGAAGAGTCAATAATTTGACGGATCAGATTGAGAGGCCAGCGATTTTTGCGGCAGCAGCTAGGCTCTGGTTCTTGTCAGTTTGTCGCTCATTTCTCCAATGAGTTTTTCCAGTCTCGCGGCTTCTTCCAGGATGACGCCCATATATCGGCTTCTCTCCGAATCAGGACCCACGGTCTTGGCCGGCTTTCTCACAAACCCTCCCACCACCATGAGGGGATTCCTGATTTCATGAACCACGGCCTGGAGCACCTCGTTTCCCGAAGAAGACCCTCCTTCCAAGGTCTTGAGGGTCGGAAGAGCCATGGGCTCGCGGACTGCGCATGTGGACAATTTCTCCGAAATCCGTAGGAGCGCGGCATTGGCCTTTTCAAGGATCCCTATGATGTCCATCTCGTGATCCACCCGGATCTTGAGATGGGCCCCGATCTCTTCGACTTCATCGAAGACATCGCCGACAATCCGGTTGATCTCCTCTTCCGGCACGGCCGCCTCACGGCTGACGGGGAGTCAAATAGAAAGTCAAATGTTCGACGTATGAATTGACAGCATGATCATGATCCACTAAACTAAGTACATCTAGTCAACCTCAGGAGGCCGCAATGGAAACGATCAACATCCATAAGGCGAAGACGCACCTTTCCCGATTGGTCGAAGAGGCCGCAAAAGGAAAGGTCTTTATTATTGCCAAGGCAGGAAAACCCATGGTTAAAGTGATCCCTGTTTCACAGGAAGATCAAAAACATCCGGAAAAACTCGGGTTTATGGCAGGGGAGATTTCCATTCCCGAAGATTTTGACTCCATGGGTGCTGAGGAAATAACCCGCCTTTTCGAGGGGAAAACGCTTTGAAACTATTGCTCGATACCCACGTTCTTCTTTGGATAGCCGGGAAGCCTGAAAGGCTCTCCGAGTCGGCGCGCACTCTTGTAACAACCCCTGCGAACAGCTTATTTTTCAGCGCAGCCAGTATCTGGGAAATTGTCATTAAACTGGGACTCGGCCGCCACGATTTCAAAGTTGATCCCTATCGACTGAGGAATATGCTTCTTGTGCACGGATATACCGAGCTTTCCGTAACCGCTGAGCATGCCCTGCGGATTCCAACCTTGCCTCCCCTTCACAAAGATCCCTTTGACCGCCTTCTCCTTGCCCAGGCCCTTAGCGAAGGAATGCTGCTTCTGACCGGTGACGCATCGCTTTTGCAGTACCGGGAATCCATACTCCCCGTTTGACAGGGTTCGCAGCAAGAAAACCGACTGTCTCCCCCTGTTACCCATGCCTGTTTGTGCCCGCCACCTACTCCTTGTTCAATATCGTGACAAGCCAGGCTTGCACCTCGATTATCCATGAGACGCTGTACTTGATCAGACACTGTCTGATTTCACCTTCTCAGTCATCTCTTCCATAACTCTCTCCGGCCTTGAAGCTTCTTCCAGGATGACGCCCATATATCGGCTTCTCTCCGAATCAGGACCCAGGGTCTCGGCCGGCTTTCTCACAAACCCTCCCACCACCATGAGGGGATTCCTGATTTCATGAACCACGGCCTGGAGCACCTCGTTTCCCGAAGAAGACCCTCCTTCCAAGGTCTTGAGGGTCGGAAGCGCCATGGGCTCGCGGACTGCGCATGCAGAGTGTAGCCGGCGGCGATTGCCGTCCTGATCTTGTCTTTAGGAGCCTCCATTCATGGTCTCCTTTCCTGGACATGAATATTTGTGCTTACCATTTTTTGACCCTCTTGTTGACTGAAAGATCGAAAAGAAGTATGTTTTGTCTGGATCACTCAGGAGGACGCCATGGCGGAAGACAAGGTAAGAGACATGACCTTGGATGTGCTGGTAAGCATTCGGGACGAAATCAAGGCCCTAAGGGCTGATACGAACGCTCGTTTTGAGCAAATGGACAAGCGCTTCGAAAGGATCGAAAAGGACATCTCCCAGATAAAAAAGGGCATTGACCAAATCGTCACCCGTTTTGAGAGAGACTATCTGATTCTCGCTTCGGAAATGGACTCCATGAAAAAACGGCTCGGCGCTTGCGAAGAGCGCCTTGGAATTACGTCCAATTGACTCTTCACCGCGGCCCGGCCGATTCTGCGGCCCCTCGATGGTCCTGACTCTCATCTCAGCCTATTGATTCAACTGAATTTTCCCGCCAAAATTTCATTTTTCAATTCCCCCTTTTTTTCCCCTTAAGTTCTTGCACGCCCCTGCCGATAAGTCGGCTGAGGTCAAATCATGGTCATCTCAACCTATCAGGTCAACAATGTCTTGAGGGTATACGGGGATCAGCTTCGACAGGGGAAGGCCGCCAAAAGGACCGGAGAATCGCAGCATTCATCAGCCGACCGCATTGACATTTCCGGGAGTGCCAGAAGGAAGGTCCTCATCGACAGGATTGCCACCAAAATCGTGGACAGGATTCTCAGCGATGGTCCTCACGACGAAGTGGAAAAACAGGTCTTCAAAAAACTTCAGGATGCCTATGGGGCGCCCCTGAGCGTTTCGCCCGAGCGAGCCGAAGGGTTTGTCTTCAAAGTGATCGATGAGAATGGAGAGGCCCTCCACTCCTTGTCCATAGAGGATTCAAACTTCTTAACCCAGAAGCTCAAAGAGATCACGACGGAGACGGTAGACAAAAACATGCTTTGATAAAAGGCGACGAAACCATGAAAATCGAGGATAAGATCATCAGCTACGAGGTGGCAAGGAACCAGAAGCACCTCTCCCCAATCAGCGCCGAAAGGCTGGAAAGAGAACGGCTCACCGTCGGAGAGAAGGTTCCGGAACAGGCGCTTCCAGAGGGGGATGCGGTGGTTCGCCTCTCCGAAGCCTCCAAGGAAGCTCAAAGGATCAAGGAAATCGTCACCTCCCAACCGGAAATACGGCAGGAAAAGGTGGCTTCCATAAGGGAGAAGATCGAATCAGGAAACTATGCGGTCGATTACGAGGGTGTTGCGGACAAACTGGTGAATGCTTTCATCGAAGATCTGCTCTAGGGCTCTTCGCTCTTTCCTCCTCCGTCCTTCCCTTGATGCTAGGCCGACGCTCGTCGTCGGCCTTATTTTTTTACGGCCGTTGCTTCTTGCCGCGTTCCAGCACCCTGCGGATGGTATGGGCGATTTCGGCGGCGGTGATGGGTTTCATGAGCACCTCATCCGTGGCGGCCTCTTCTGCCTTGCCCGCGCTCTGGAAGGCATCGCCGTACCCCGAGCAGAGAAGGACTGGGAGATCGTGTCTGATCCGCTTCACTTCTGAGGCCAACACAACTCCGGTCATCTTGGGCATGGTCTGGTCGGTGATCAGGAGGTCGAATTGCTCCGGAGCCTTGCGAAAGACCTCCAAGGCCTCTGGACCGCTCGTGGTGGAGAACACGGAATACCCCAAATAGGTCAGGATCTGCCTGAGGGTTTCCATTACTTCTTTCTCGTCGTCCACAAGAAGGATCCGTTCGGTCCCGCGCGGGAGAAGAGAGGATCGGGCAGGGGTGGATATACCCGGGCTTTCCATTCTGGGCAGGAAGATGTGACAGCTCAGGGTCTTCGCCGATTCCCTGGAAACCACCATTCGTCCGCCATGCTGCTCGACGATGTTCCTAGCCATCATAAAGAAGGGAGAGACTTCCTCATCTCCGAGGGCCCCGTCCCTATCCCTCATCAACATCGTGCAGTTCGAGTCGGCCTTCACCCTCAATTGGACATACCCGCCTTTCGGCAGAGGAATCGGGTCCGCAGCGGCTCCTTCGTCGATTTCCAGGTCGCTGAGGGCCACCTCCAGCACGCCGCCCCCGTCCTCCATCTGCTGAGCCGTCCGCACGCAAATCTCTGTAATGAGCAAATGCACCATGCCGAGATCGGCAAGCACCATTCCTGATCCTGAAATGTTCTGCCGAATCTCTATAGTAGCCGGCAAGGAGGACCTCAGCAGTTTGAGCAGTTCCTTCACAATCAGGGAAATCTGCAGCGGCCTGCGCTCTTGGTCATTTTGATGGCTGAAGTTGAGGATTTGCTGGACCAGGTCTCTTGCCCTTTGGCCGCACGCAAGGACCTGCCCCAGTTGGTGCCGCAAGGGGCTGTCCTCCTCGAGATGCACCATAGCCATTTCTGTACGGAGGAGGATGGGCGTCAGGATGTTGTTGAAGTCATGGGCAATTCCACTCGCCAGCGTCCCCATGGCTTCCATTTTTCGAGCGTTTCTGGCCAATCCGTTCCGGCCTTCAACGCCTGTGTCGGTCTTGCCGATTTCTCTGGAGGTTGTGCTCAAGAACCTCGAAACCTGCTCTTTTCCTTCAACAAAAACGGTTTCAATCGTTTTGGGTTTTTCGCACAGCAACTCCTCTGCATCTGTTCGCCTTATAAGGTCGGGAAGCGGCAGGTTCAACTGCATGTAAGGATCGCTGGATCGCTTTCTTTTTGCCCGCAGAACTCCAGTTCCTCTCATCGAAGGATCCTTAAACCGACTCAGTAAGAGACGCTAACAGGCCGCAGGTCCACTGCGATTAAGGCGCGCCAAGGCTTCGTAGGACACCCGCATTCGACCACGTTCAGGAGACTTTGCTTCCTGCGAAAGAGGGTAGGCCAAGCATGCTTTTTCTTCTGAGGAAAAAAACTCCTCCACCGTTTTCGGCGCACGGCAAAAAAGATTCAGCTCCTATCGTCACGAATGTTTTATGGCTCCAAACATGCAGAATTTTGTAATATTGAGCTATGATTGTCAATAGTCAAATGTACTCATTCAGCAGTAAGTAGACTTACTCATTTTCCATTAGATCTTTGTTAGCAACTAACCCCGGCAATAAGAGTAGAGAGTAGGAAGCGGATCAATGGAATGACCGAGGAGATAAGTCGGCGGCTTCAGTTGAGAAGAGAGGTGTATCCTCTGCGATACGCGTAACGCAGGAGATCCGTCGTGTTCTTGAGGTTCAGCTTCCTCATGATATTGGCCCTGTGATTCTGCACGGTGCGTACACTGATATATAGAAGCTCGGCGATCTCAGGGCTGGTTTTCCCTTCGGCCACCAGCTTGAGGACCTCTTTCTCGCGAACGGAGAGATCCTCTGAGGGGAGTTTGCGATGGCCTCCGCGCAGTTCGATGATATCCCTACTCAGCTCTTCCATGAGAATGGGGGAAACGTATCGCTTTCCTTTTCGAATCTTTTCGATAGCCGTGTAGAGCTCCCTGTCCGCATCTTCCTTGAGCAGGTAGCCTTCCGCTCCAGAGGAGAGGGCGGTGTAAAAGTACTCCGTGTTCTTGTGCATAGAGAGAACCAGAATCTTGACTTGAGGAAAACTGGTCTTGATCTCCTTGGCCGCCTCCAGTCCTCTCAATCGAGGCATGGAAATATCAAGGATCACCATCTGGGGCCGCACCTTCCTCAGGAGAGACAGGAGCTCGAGACCGTCTCCTGCCTCGGCAATCACCTCAATGCCTTTCATGTCGCCCAGGAGGCGCTTGATGCCCTGGCGGAACAGGACGTGATCATCCGCAAGAATGACTCGATAGGTCTGCACCGCTCCGGTTCCTTTCCCCGGACTCAACGGGAATTTCAAGGCGGATCTTACAGCCGGCCCCTTTCCGGCTCCAGATCTGCAATCGGCCTCCAAGCATCCTCGCTCGCTCCTGCATGGTTGTCAAGCCAAAACCATTGCTCCCTGTCCTTGTTGCGAGCGCTATTTCCGGATCCAGTCCGACTCCATCGTCCTCAATCACCAATGAAAAAGATCCACCCTCCACGCGGCTTGCAATGCGCACGCGGGTGGCCCGGGAGTGTTTTCCGATGTTGGTCAGGGCTTCCTGGAAAATCCTGAAAAGGATGATCTCTCGGTCTCCGCAAAAAGCCTTTTCCAGATCCTCGATTTCCGAAGTGACGTCTATACCATAAAGCTTCTCCGCCTCCTCGATAAGCCACCGGAGCGCCGCCTGCAACCCAAGATCCTCCAGGATGGCAGGGCTCAGGTTTCGGGAAAGACGTCGCACATTTTCCGCAATTCCATGGATGTAGTCTCGAATGCGTTCCACCTCTTGAGTCGCTTCGGGATCGCTCCCTCGGATCCGCTCCTGAAGGGATCTCAATTGGAGCTTGAGCACCATGAGATCCTGCCCGAGCTGATCGTGAAGCTCCCGCGCGATTCTCCTTCTTTCCTCTTCCTGGGCGTTCATCAATTGGGAAGACAGGAAATGGAGCTTTTCCTCCGACTCCCGGAGCGCGGCCTCGGCTCGCTTGAGTTCCGTGATGTCGTGAACGACCACGGTGGCTCTTCTAAGCACCCCCTGTTCCCAGAAGTACCTGACGTTGAGAATGACCCAGAAGGTCCGGCCCTGCTTGCCCAGGATTTTGAACTCCACGGTGTCAGGCACACTTTCGCCCCGTTGTACGCGGGCCATCCTGTCCAGGAAAGGGCCCTTACTCTCTTCGGCCAGGATTTGCAAAGGGCTCATCGCCAGGAGCTCGTCCTTGGTGTAGCCCGTGTACTCGCACATGAGGTCATTGACTCCCACGAACCGGCCTTTCACGAAATCCACCTCGTAGATGCCGGAGGGGGCATGCTTCACGAGCTGCCGGTATTTTTCTTCGCTTTCCCGCAGGGAGAACTCGTCCTTCCTCCGCCGGATGGCAATGGAAGCGAGCCTTGCGAAAGCCTCTGTGAGGACCCTGTTCCTGAGTCGCCTGCCCTTTGGGACCATGATGACAGCGCTTCCCAAGATTTCGTTCCTCCAGCTGAAGCCGATGGCATGAAGACTCAGCGGACCGTGGATTTCTTGCAACCGCAGAACCTGGTCCATGAAATCCCGAGAGAAGCCTGCCCTTCCTCTGCTTTGAACCCTCCCGAGTTTTCCAAGCAGAAAGTGGCCCATGAGACGCTCTCCAGACTGAAAAAACACGTCCATCCCATCCTGGACCTTTGGGTGAGACTCGGCCTCCAGGGATTGAACAAGGCAGTGAAGCTGGAACCGACCTGTGTCTTTCACAAACGAGCTGACAGCCACCGCGCTCGGTCCTGCAAGCTCGGCAATTTTGCGGCCGAGATAAAGGAAAAGGTTGTCGTCAGAGGATAGCTCCAGGTACTCCTTCGAAGCCCTGGACAGGAAATCGAAGGCCCTTAAACGGGGCCTGAGGGAGATGGATGATGGGCCTGGTGCATCTTGCATGGGGCGGCGTCTCCGACATCCTGAGGAGCCCGAGTATAGACGGAAAGAACGCGCCGCTCAATAGGGATGTTCAAGAAAAGCATGGATGGTTCTTAACAGTTTACCTCTTTGAAATAATCACAGAAAAGGCCATGGGGGTCTCTCTAAAAACAGAAAACGAAGAGCGTGGGGGAAAGACTCCGCAGAGAATGGGTGGCAAAGGCGGGCGGCGAGGTCTCCTCGGTACCTGTCAGCCGGGGATTCGATGGTGAGTCGCCCGGTGGCCCTCCACCCGCCTCACCCATGGCCCAAAGCCGGCCGATGGGGTGTGGCCTCTTCGTTGTTCTGTTTTTAGAGAGACCCCCATGGCCCGAGCCATCCATTTCAAAGAGCTAAACTGTTATGATGGTTACGATGGTTCTTTGCGTTCTTAAGCCTGGAGGTTGACATTGCCTTTCCGCATTTCAGCCAGAAGCGAGGAACCGGGCTTGCGGAATGCCGCCGCCAACTCCCGATCCACTTGGCCCAGGGTTATGCTCAGGCCGATCTTCTCCTTCCTGGCTGTCGCCAGACGGGTCCGGATCTCTGCCTCGAGGTCCTCTTCCTTCACCCGGTACGAACGCTTGTCGCCCGCCTTGCCGCTCGAGTTGAGGAAAACCCAGCGCCCCTCTTTGACCCCCACAAAGCCCGTGTGCCCGGATCGGTTGGAAGAGAAGGACAAAATGGCTCCCTCTTTCAGCATGGGCTCAAGCGTCTCCCAGACCTGCTGGGCGGATTCCCGTTGCACCTTCACAGTGACCGTATCGGAAGAGAGGAGCCGGGTCAGTCCCTCGCCGGTCAGGAAGTGATTGGAGGGCTTGTGCTCTGTTTTCGCCTTCTCGATCAACGCTCTGCCCACCCCGTCTTTTCCGTAATAGCGAATCCCGTTCTCTTCTAAAACCGCAGCCACAAACTCGTAGCAGTCCAGGCGCCTGTAGCGGCTCGGCAAAGAGGCTCTGCTTGCTCTTCGGTCTTCCGCAGAGGGGACAGGGCTTGATGCTTTTTCCTTGCCAAGAGCTCTCCCCCTCCGGGAGATGTCCTTGACCCCCCCGGCATTCACAAGTCTCGCTCGCTCTGCCAGGGGGCCCGCGATTCTCCGGCTGCCGCCCGGGTCTGTCTTGGCTGCGCTCCTCCAGGACGCATAGGACAGCGTTCCTATCTGGAGCTGCTCCGCCAGGCGCGTTGCGAAGTCCTCCTTCTGCCTGCCTGGAGGGCGCTTCAGCTCGGTCAACAGGGTCGAGGATCTGTCCGGGCCGTTGATGCGATGCACGTTCTCCTCCGTGAGCTCTTAAAGGGCATGCTCGATCTTATCATTGATGCAAGAGGAATGCCGCGACCATGGGCCGGCCATCCCCTCTGGCATGGTTCCTGCTTCTATGGAAGTGAGCTTGGCTCAACGGATGAAGACTCGCATCCTTTTGTGGCCACTCAAAAGGGCGCGAGCAGGGGCAATTCTATTTCGAGGCGATCGATTTAGGAGGAGGCGGCGGAGTGAAGTCATTGGATTCGGGAGACCAAGGGTTGGACAGGGAGGGGCGGCCCCACAAGCCTCTCGGGGACAGGGAAGGTCGCTATTGCACGCTGAAAGCCCAGCTGCTGGTTGCCGATGCCCTTTTTGAGGCAGCCCGCGCAGGAGAGCGAGGAGAACCCTTCGCACGCGTGTTGGAGGCCTGGATGGAGTGGTTCATGAGCGAAAAAAGGCTTAACGGAGAGGCTGCCGAACAAGCGCATCGAGTCGGCTGAGCGCGGGCAGGAACTGGGTCTGCACGTGCTCCCAGAAAAAAGCCTGAGCCAGGACAAAGCGATTGTGCTCGGATCCAGCCCCTTTCATTCGCTTGTCCCAGCTTCTCTGAAGAGCCCACAGCTTCTCGCGCAGCTCGGGGTCTTTCACGCTTTCAAGGAATTCTCGAATCATCCTCTTCCTTTCTCTTTCAAAGGCCAACCGATCCTCCCTGAAAAGCCGGGCAAGCCTTTGATGCCTTTGCAGCGAAACGCTTCGGGCCCTTTCCCTTTCCTCCGAATCCTGGATCACGACTCCTGACCTCCTCGTTCAGATCTCGGACGACCGATGCGTGATGCTTTTTAGCAGGTTTTTCTCTTCCTGTCCAGAGCCGGAGCGCCGTTTCCTCGTCATGTGTCATCTTTTTGACACTGAATAAGCTGGATGGCTTTGGGGAATGCGCCGGGTCTACACTGCGCCGCTTTTCAAAAACGATTCTTGTATGCTATTCTGAGTGAAGCTCCCCGCGCTCCCGCGCGGGGCCTGTGGAGAAGGCGAGTGAAATCTGTTTGTGCCGGAGGGCGTGCATCCTCCAAGGAGGCCCGCGAGATCCATGCCAGACCGACCTGCCGATCACCTGAACCTGAGGGATGTCTTCGAAGCGATACAGGATGGCATCAGTGTTCTTGATCATGAGCTCAAGATCCTTCGTACCAATGCGTGGATGGAAAAGATGTATTCCAGGGGAGAGCCCCTGGCCGGCAGGAAGTGCTACCAGGCCTATCAGGCCAGACAGACGCCGTGCCCGTGGTGTCCCAGCCTGAAGACCCTGGCCTCCGGAAAGCCCCACAGTGCCGTGGTCCCCTACCCTTCGGAAGAAAATCCGACCGGTTGGATCGACCTGTCCAGCTTTCCGCTCAAAGCTGAATCAGGCCGCGTGATCGGCGTCATCGAGTATGTGAAGGATATCTCGGTCCAGAAAAAGGCTGAAGCGGCCCTGCGCCAAAGCGAAGCCAAGCTCCGGTCTCTCATCAACGGCATCAGCGAGAACCTGGCCCTCATCGATTCCGACGGGCTTATTCTGACGGCAAACGCCGTTCTGGCCAATGGGCTGCGTCTGCCGGCCGAAGAGCTTACAGGCCGAAGCCTCTTTGACCTTCTTCCCATCCCTCTCGCCGAGTCCTGCGCCAAAGCGGCCCGCGACGTGCTCATGACCGGCAAGTCCATGCAAACAGAGGACGAGTACCGGGGAAGGATTTATCGCACTCACTTCTATCCCGTTTCCGACGAAACGGGCAAGATCCGTCAGGTGGTCGTCTCCAGCGCCGATATCACGGACATGAGAAAGCTGGAAAGTCTCCTCCTCCAGGCGCAGAAAATGGAGGCCATCGGAACCCTGGCCGGAGGGATTGCCCACGACTTCAACAACCTGCTCATGGGAATCCAGGGCCGGATTTCCGTGATGCTCATGGAGGGGTCCGCGCCGCCTTCTTTCACCGAGCACCTCAACGCCATAGAGCATTACGTACAAAGCGCGGCCAAACTCACCAAACAGGTTCTGGGATTCGCCAGGGAGGGCCGATACCAGGCCAAGGTCATGGACCTCAACGAGCTGGTGAGGCTCAGTTCAACGATGTTCGGCCGGACCAGGAAGGAAATCCAAATCCATTTCACCCCCCAGGAAGACCTATGGCCTGTTGAAGCGGACCCAGGACAAATCGAGCAGGTCCTCTTGAACCTCTATGTCAATGCGTGGCAGGCCATGCCGGCCGGCGGCAACCTGTATCTCGAAACCAAGAACTCGACGCTTGATCCCCCCAGCGTTGTTCCCTACGGTCTGAAACCGGGCCGGTTTGTCCGGGTGCGTGTGACCGACACGGGTACCGGCATCCCCCGTCGGGTGATCGAAAAGATTTTCGACCCTTTTTTCACCACCAAGCCCATGGGAAAAGGCACAGGGCTGGGGCTTTCCACAGCCTATAACATCATGAAGAACCACGGGGGCTTCATCGAAGTCGAAAGCGAAGAGGGCCAGGGGAGCACCTTCTCCCTCTTCCTTCCGGCGACCGAGAAAAGGCCGGAGCCTCGCGTTGAGCGCCGCCAGGACATTATCAGGGGCACGGAAACGATCCTTCTGGTCGATGACGAGGAGATGGTCCTCAGCGTCACCCGGGAGATTCTCGAGAAGGAAGGCTACCGCGTCTTGACGGCCCGCAGCGGGAGTGAAGCCCTTGACCTCTACGAACAGAATCGGGGCCGCATCGACCTCGTGATCCTGGACATCGTGATGCCGGATATGAGTGGAGAATCGACCTTCCAGACCCTGAAAACCCTGGATCCGGGAGTGAAAGTCTTGCTTGCCAGCGGCTACAGCGCGGAGGGGGTTGCCTCAAGAATGCTGGCACAGGGTTGTCGTGCTTTTGTTCAGAAACCGTTCCTGGTTCACGAACTCACCAAGAAGATCAGGGAAGCATTAGGTTAGGGCTTCTCTCAATTTCGCCGCCAGGGCTTTCATGCTGTAGGGCTTCTGGATGAAACCGCGGCAGCCGTTCCGCAACATCTTTTCCGCTTCAACATCCAGACTGTACCCGCTGGAGAGGAGAACCCGGGCCTCCGGGTTCACGCGCTTCAGCCGGCCGTACGTTTCAGCCCCGCTCATGCCGGGCATGATCATGTCCAGCACCACCAGATCGATCCGATCCCAGTGCGCCCGGTAGATGTTCAGGGCCTCTTCTCCGGTTGCTGCCACGAGCGCCTCATATCCTAGGGTTTCCAGGAGCTCCTTTCCGACGCTCGCCACCATCTCTTCATCGTCGACCAGGAGCACGGTTTTCCTCGGAGTCCCTTTTTCCATTGCGAGGAGGGACTCCTCGGACCTGTCCTTTCCTTCCTCTTCATAGGCCGGAAGCAGAATCTCGAAGGTGCTGCCCCGTCCTTTCTCGCTTGTCACATTGATGAAGCCCCCGTGATTTTTGACAATGCCGTAAGCCGCCGCAAGACCCAGGCCGGTTCCCTTCCCCATCTCCTTGGTGGTGAAGAAAGGCTCAAAGATGCGCTCCTGGGTCTCGGAATCCATGCCCACGCCCGTATCCCTGACAGTCACTTGGACATACCTGCCCGGTTTCACGGCGTAAGGCCGGATATAGGTCTCATCGAGAATGAAGTTTTCCGTTTTGAGATAGAGGTGGCCTCCGTTGGGCATGGCCTGCCCTGCATTGACGTAGAGGTTCATGAGCACCTGCTCGATCTGCCCCTGGTCCGCCATGACCGGCCACAGGTCGGAGTCCCCCTCGTGGTGAAGGATGATCTCCTTCTTGGTGGACGCAAAGACGGAGATGGTTCTCTCCACGACCTCTTTGAGGTCGATCTTCTTGACCTCGTATTTTCCTCCCCTGGCAAAGCCGAGCAGCTTCTGTGTCAGATCCACGCCGCTCCGAACGTATTCTTCCACCTTCTTGAGCTTCCTGTACCTGGCGTCGGCAGGGTCCAAATCCAGCAGAAGCAGAGAGACGGTTCCCAGGATGCCGGTCAGGAGGTTGTTGAAGTTGTGGGCGATGCCTCCGGCCAGGGTGCCCAGGGACTCGATTCTCTGGGCCGCCTGAAACTGGCGCTCCAGACGCTTGGTCGCCGTCAGGTCCCGAGCAATGCCCCAGAGACCGGTTACGGCGCCGGCGGGGTCCCGCAGAGGGATCCGCGTCACATGAAACGTCGTGGCGACCCCCTTCATAGGGATCACCAGTTCCTTTTCCAAGGTCTCCCCTTCGAGCACGAGGCTGTCCCCTTGCTCCATGCTTCTCGCCGCTTCCTCCCCGAAAAGCTGGCGGTCGGTTTTTCCGATCCATTGGTCTGCGGGAAGACCAAAAAGCCTTTCCATGGCTGGATTGACCAGGGTGTAGGCCAAGCGTCGGTCTTTCAAGAAGATAGCGTCCTGTGCCGTCTCAAAGAGGGAACGAAACGCCGCATCCCTTCTCAGGAATTCCACTTCTTCTTTCAACCGTTCATTGATTTCCAGGAGGTGGAATGTCTTCTCCTGAACCACCCGATCCATTTCTTCTTTGGATTCCGCCAACTCGGCTTCGGCTCGTCTTCTCTCCGCCGCAACCATCCTCTTCTGTTCCACAGCGGTTTCAACCGTTTTGAGCAGGGCCGCCCTGCCAAAGGGTTTGAGGACATAGGCGTGGGCACCCCGTCTCAAACACTCCAGGGCTCGGTCCGAGGAGTCGAAGTCCGCCACAAGAACAATCCGAATATCCCGGCACTCCCGCAGAAGCTGGTCGACGATTTTGTAGACATCCGTTTGTTCTCGGCCTACGTTGACCAGGGCCGCATCGAAATCGAGCTTCTTCAAGTGTTCCAGAATCTCAGCCAAGCCTTGGGCCGGATGGAAGTCCCAGCCCGCACCATGCAAGATGGATTGCAGGCGTTGGCTTGATTCCGGCTCGTCCACAATGAGAATTCGCGGTGTCTGGGACATAGCTGCCTCGATCTCCGAAGGAAGAAGGGATCGGTGGTGCGTTGGACAAGATCGCCGCTGAGGCTGTTTTAAAGCCGGTATTGTTAATCCCTCTGGTGTCGGGGGTCAAGAAAAAAGTCCAGGGGCGGGAGGGAGCCGCGAAGGATGAAACACAAGGGGTCTGACCGGGGGAGGTGGATCAGACAGCGGTTTCCCGTTCTCTGCCCATCACTCTTTCCAGCTCTGCAGAGAGCTGCTTCAGGGTAAAGGGTTTTTGAAGAAACCCCTGGGCCCCAAGGTCCAGGATCTCCTGGACCGGGCTGTGAATGGAGTATCCGCTGCACACCAGGACCTTGAGGAGCGGCCGGGCCTCCTTGAGAAGCGAATAGAGCTCCCTGGCCTCCATGTCCGGAAGGACCACGTCGAGGATGGCCAAGTCAATGGAGCCCTTTTCGGCCCTCGCCGTTTGGAGAGCGCGATCTCCGGTATCCGCTGCCAAGACCCGGTACCCAAGGCTCTCCAGCAGCACGCGGTTCACCTGCATGACCATGGGTTCATCCTCGATGAGCAGGATGACGCCCCTCTGCTGGGGTTTGTGGGTCTCGGCTCTTGGTTGCGCAGGCTCGCGGCCTTTTGCTGCAGGAAGGTAGATCCGCACAGTCGTTCCCTGCCCCAGGACGGAGTCCACCGAGATCCATCCTCCGTGATTTTTCACCACGCCGTAGACTGCGGGCATACCCATGCCCCGGCCCTGGAACTTGGTCGTGAAGAAAGGCTCGAAAATCCGTTTCCGCGTTTCCTCGTCCATGCCCCGACCGTTGTCCTGCACCGTGAGGCACACATAGGCACCGGGGCCGAGGGGAAAGGCCCCGGGGGGCGCGTTCGGGGCGATCCGCATATCCCTGCACTCGATTCGGATCTTCCCCTGTCCCTCAATCGCTTCGGAGGCATTGGCCAGAACCGCAGACAGGACCATTTGCATTTGGCTCATATCCACATCCACAAGAGTCTCTCCCTCCTCGAACTCGGTTTCCAGCACCACCCCAGGCTTCAGGGAGGGTTTGAGAAGGGGCAGGGTGTCCATGAGGAACCGGTTCAAGGAGAGGGTTTTGGGTTGGTACTTGCCCCCCCTGGCATAGGCCAGCAGATGATCGTTCAGCTGCGCCATGCGTTGAACCGCCTCCCGTATGGGCTCCAGATACCGCGCCATGTCCCCCTTTTCAGGAAACCCTATTTTTATGAATTCCATGTTGCCCACGATGACCGCCAGGGCGTTGTTGAACTGATGGGCGATGCCTCCGGCGAGCGTGCCGATGGCCTCCATTTTTTGAGCTTCGAACAGCTTGGCCTCCATGTGTTTCTGCCGGGTCACGTCTTTGAGAATGACGATGGAGGACTCTCCCTTTGTTTCACGAAGACGGATGACATCGGGGACCAGGAGTTTTTCGTTGAACACCAGCGCAGAGTCGTCGATTCCAAGATCCCGGGAGCCTCGGCTGTTCTGAAGCAGGTCCTTGAGTTTCTGCCCATAGGGGGGTTGGAAATGATCGGTCAGGGACCTGCCGAGGAGTTCCTCTTCCGTGGTCCCCAGCACCCTGACGGCAGCGGGGTTGGCAAAGACGATTTTCTCATCGGGAGTGAGCTCCAGGATCCCTTCCGACAGATGATCCAGGACCACTTCGAAGTGCCTTTTCACGGACAGGAGTTCCTCGATGATGACTCGGCCGTGAAGCCCCTGGATCCCGATCACCTCCGGGTCCGGCGCCGGCCGGCCGGTTTGGTCATACCGCTCCATGACCTTCAGCACATGCCGGGCCATGGTTGGAAACGGCCCCTTGGCAATGCAGGCGTCGGCTCCGAACGCTGAATGGTCCACCCGCCCTTCCGCGGCGATGGCCGACAACACCACAATGTAGGCGTCCGCCGCCCCCGGGGTGCGCCTCATGATCCGGCACAGCTTCTCTCCGCCGATGTTGGGCATGACCAGATCCACGAAGGCGACATCCGGGCTGAAGGTCTCGAGGACCTGAAGGGCCGAGAGGCCGTCCGGCGCCGTGACGATCTCATCGCCTCGCTTTTCCAGAAGGCTGCTCATGAACTTCAGGATCACCGGGTGGTTGTCCACCACCAACACCTTCTTACCCATCGCTTCGTTTCCTCCTCACCGCGCTTCGTCTTTTTCCGGTGGGGCTCACCCAGACCGTGTTCCGTCCTGAGCGCTTGGCGTTTAGAAGACACTGGTCGGCTTCATTCAGCAAGGCGTCGGCGCTGAGGCCTTCCTGAACCCCAAGGGGATCCCGTCCGGCGATTCCCCAGCTCGCGGTCACGCGAATCCCCTTTCCCTGGATCCGAAATCGCTTTTGGGCCACCGTGTGTCGCAGTCTTTCAGCCACCGCGTGAGCGCCGCGCGCATCCGTCTCCGGGAGCACCAGAACGAATTCCTCCCCGCCGTAGCGAGCCACCCAGTCCACATTCTGTCGGATGGAGCCTTTGAGAAGTGAGGCAAACCCTCTGAGAACCTCGTCCCCTGCCTGGTGCCCGTAGGAGTCATTCACGGCCTTGAAGTGGTCGATGTCGCACATGACCACGTGAAGGGGGTGCTCGTATCGCACCGATCGCTTCATTTCATGGGGGAGCCGCTCATTGAGATACCCTCTGTTGTAGATGCCGGTCAGGGGGTCCGTCAGAGACAAGAGCTTGATTTCCTTGTTGGCTTGCTTGAGGGATCTCTCCAAATCGAGGATGCGCAATCCTGTCTTGATCCGCGCCAGGAGCTCCTCCCGATCAAAGGGCTTGGTGATGTAGTCGTCCGCCCCTGCTTCGAGCGCTTCCACCACGTCCGTCTTGGCATCCTTGGCCGTGAGGAAAAGGATGTACACATACCCCTGCGAGGTGCTGCGCCGGAGCGCTTTGCAGAGGTCGAGGCCGTTCAGCTTGGGCATCATCCAATCCATGAGAACGATCGGGGTGAATTCCCGCCTGAACCGCTCCAGGGCCTCCTCCCCGTTGGCTGCAACGGTCACCGGAAACCCCGCGTTCCTCAGCATGTTCTCCAGGAGTTTCCGGGTGGCTGGATGATCTTCGGCGACGAGGATGGGGGTGGTCGATATCGGGAGGGATCCTGCCGGCGTCTGGTCCATGGCCCTTGCCCCTAACGTGGATGCCTTTTCAAGCATTCAAAAACTTCCCCCTTGAGGGAATCCAGGTGATGGCGGATGGCCTCGGCGGCATGCTCCGCGCCGGCGAGAATGCCCTGGCGCGCGTTCATTTCTATGCCTCCGGCCATCGCACGGATTTCTTGAAGTCCGAGATTGGCCGCGGCCCCCTTGATGGAGTGGGACGACTGCACCGCCAGCGCCGCATCTCCCTCCTGAATCGCGCGACCCAGGGTGTCCAGGTCCGACTCCGTGGTGTCAATGAAAAGGCTGAGAATCTCTTCACACTCCGGCGATTCCAGTCCCAGTTTTTCAGCCATGGTGGATAGGTCCATCGACAGACTCCTTTCCCTGTTTTAAAAGCACTTCCCTTCGGAACCCAAGCAAGAGACGCCTTGCCTGGAAGACCACTCGCGGATTTTCTCCAAGAGCATCTCCTTCTTCACGGGCTTGCTCAGGTAGTCGTCCATTCCCGCCTCGATGCACTTTTCGCGGTCCCCTTCCACTGCCTGCGCCGTCATGGCAATGATGGGAACCCGTCTCCGGCCGAGCGGCGGCTGCTTCTCCTCCCAGCCCCTGATGGTCCGGGTGGCCTGCAGTCCGTCCATCCCGGGCATCTGCACGTCCATCAGGATGAGGGTGACCTGCCGGGGGTCGCCCGTATACTTCTCCACCGCCTCTTTTCCTGAAGCGGCCACCTCCACCTCCACCCCCGCCTTGTTCAACATCAGGCATGCCAGCTTCTGATTCACCAGGTTGTCTTCGGCCAGAAGGACCCGAAGCCCGCCCGTCTTCCAAACAGGCGGCGCCGTTGCCGGCAAGGCCTTCTGGTTCGGGCTTTCCGTGACGGGGCTCTTCGACTCCAGCGGTTGGCCGCTCCGCTCCATCCAGGCCGTGAATCGGAACACACTGCCTTGACCGACGCGGCTTTCCACCCAGATCTCCCCTCCCATGAGTTCCACCAGCTTCTTGGCGATGGAAAGCCCCAGACCGGTGCCCTCGTACTTCCTGCCGGGGGACCCGTCGATTTGTCGGAAAGGCTCGAAAATACGCTTCCATTGATCCTCTGCAATGCCGATTCCCGTATCGCGAACTTCCGTGAGGAGCTTGACCCTCGTGTCCGCGATTTGCACCGCAGACATTCGGAGTTCGATCTGTCCCGACTCTGTGAATTTGGCCGCATTGCCCATGAGATTGATGAGGACCTGCCGGAACCGCTTCGGATCGCCACGGACCAGAGCCGGCACGCTCTTTTCCACCCGGCAGAGGAGCTCAATGGCTTTGTGTTCCGCGGTGGGGCGCACCAGGTCACAAATGTCGGAGGCCATGGCTTCGGGATTGAATTCGGAGGTCTCCAGGGTCATGCGTCCTGCTTCAACCTTGGACAGGTCCAGGATATCGTTGATCAGCGCGAGGAGGGCTTCGCTGCTTCTCTTCACAATGCCTGCATAGTCTTGTTGTTCTTCCTTTAAACCGCTTTCCAGCAGCATCTCCGAAAAGCCGATGATGGCATTGAGCGGGGTCCGGATCTCGTGGCTCATGGCGGCCAGGAACTGGCTTTTGGCGGCGTTGGCGATTCCCGCTTCAGAGGCCATTCGGTTGGCCCGCTCGACGGCCTTTTCCAACTCCTCGTTGGTCCGTTCCAGGCTCTGCTTCGCTTCCACGAGATCCCGGTTGGCATCCCGCAGTTCCTTGGTTTGGCGCTCGATCTCCTCTTTGAGTGTTTGAGCGTAAAGGGCCTGCTGGTTTCGCATTTCGTCGTGGTGGCGCTGATTCTCCGCCAGGATCTCCATGTATTTTTCTTCCAGGACCCTGGCCGTCCGATCGGCCTGCCTCTTTTGGACCTCCAGAAGCTCCTCGCTCTCCCGAAGCCGGCTCTGGGAATGGAAAAGCTCGATCCCCAGCTCCAGGGCCTGACGGAATTCCCGGGAGAGCGCGGAAGTCTTCCTTCCACCCCTGGCCGACACCACGATCGTGGCCTCCATGTCCTGCACAGGGACGGCGATGGCGGCGAGGTCTTTGCGGGGAAACACACGGCCCATGGCATCCACGAGGCAGAGCGACTCCCCCACGGAGCCCTCCGGGGACAGCAGCTGAAATCGATGTCCGTGGAACCGTTGCTGAAGGAAGGACAGCAAACGCCGAAACTTGTCGCTGGCATCCTCAAACTCGCGGAAGATGGGTGAAGAAGCCTCCAAACCGTTCACGCCCCCTGACCTTCATACAGGTCCCGCGCCATGGCCATGCGAGCCGGGATCTCTTTGGCCAGAAGCCGGTAGTCCGGGAGGTTTTCCCGGACATGACCGGCCAACGAGGCAGAGAGCGCTGCGGGAAGCCCTTTAAGCTCCGGGTGCCCGAGTTTCCCGGCCATGAATTCGGCCAGCTGGAGGATGCCCGTCATGGTGTCCGGCCTCCCCGGCGCCTCGGTCGTGTGGTGGCAGCGAATCCCTTCTTTGATCTCCTCCGGCATTTTCCATTCTTTCGCCAGGAGGGCGCCGATTTCGCAGTGGTCCGTTCCGATGATTTCTTTTTCCAAGAGCGGCAATGCCCCAGATCCCGAGGCCAAGGCCGTGCAGGTTTTCACGAACAGGTCCGGCGCGGTTTGATCCTCAACAATCATGCCCACGTCATGAAGAATCCCGCACAGAAACACATCCTCCCCCATCTGGCCGAAGACCCTCTCGGCGATCAGTTGGCTGCAGATGCTCACCGCCACGCAGTGAAGCCAAAGCTGCTTTCTTGAAAACACCCCGGTTTGGGTGTCCTCCGGGATCAGGTCTTTCAGCCCATCCAGGACCACGAGGTTACGCAGGTTTTTCATGCCGATGAAGACGATGGCTCTTGAGATGCTCGTGATCTTTTCGCTGAGCCCGTAATAAGGGCTGTTGACCATTCTGAGAAGGCGGGTGACCAGCACCGGATCCATCTTGATGAGCGCATCGAATTCCTGTATGCGGCTGCCTTCCTGAGAAAGAAGTTTGGACAGCCGCAAGGCCACGTGGGGAAGCGTTTTGGTATCACTGAATTTTTGAAGGAGTTGTGCAGCCGTGGGCATGAGAGACCTCTTCCCGTCCTGGGGATGACCCGTAATCCACGAAGCCCTCTTGGGCTGGGTCTTCAGTCTTTATCGGCATGAACCTGCCGAACCTGAAGCCCTTGTCTCCTGATCTCATGCAAGAAACGCTCCGTTTCCTTCATCCGAAACGGCTTTGCCGTCCACCTTTCCGGCCCGGGCCGATCGAAACGACCGCTCAGGACCTGTCACACAATAAGTGGACTAAATCGGCCTGGGAAGCGTTCGCCCTGAGGTATCGAAGGGCGAACCCCGTCGTTCATGCTTCGATACCTCAGCATGAACGGAACGTGGGGATTGGATGCACAACTTATTTTGTATCAGGCACTCAGAGGCGCCATAGAGGACCGCGCCGGGCTGCGAGATAATCCGGTCTTCGTTCCAGGGAACTTCCTTTAACCGGTGTCTGCAGGGAACCTTTTTATCCGTGAAATTGGCGCTTCCGTCAAAAGCATGACTTCATCAAGGCGAAAGGGACTCCACCTCCAGAGCGCTCTATCGTTTCGCAACCCATCTCTCCCGGCAGAGGAGGAAGAGCGATAAACGGCAGAATATACCGCGCCACTCCGCCCGAGGATAGCGTTTGCGGCCGCGCGAACGGCGGCCGCATGGAGCGGAAAGTCCCCATTCGCCGCCTCCAATGGCATACGGCTTGCATTTGGCGGGGTAAAGACATCAGGAGCGGCAATCTGGTTCAGCTGCACTGATGAATACCCTGACAGGGAGGAAGAAGATGAAAAGATGGCACGCTTTGGTTCTCATGATCTTGGTCGGTTTGGCCGCGGAGGTTTCGGCGGCGGATATCCCCATCGGGGTTGCGTGGCAAGGGAAATCCGGCATGGCGGACAGAGTCTTTAAAGGGTTCCAACAGGCGCTGAACGAACTGGCTCCGGATATCAAACCGGAGGTGCGGAAGGATCTTGCCGATGAAACGGCTTTGAACGCGGCTGTAGAGGATTTTGAAAAGACGAAAAAGGGCATGGTCATTCTGCGAAGCAACGGCGCCATCATGCTAGCTAAACGCACCCTCCGAATTCCCGCTTTCATCGGCGGATGCAACAATCCCGTGGAGTTAGGCGTCGCAGAGAGCCTCGTCAAACCGAAAGCCAATATGACCGGGGTCACCTACTACATTCCTGCGAAGGTGAAGCTCGAGACGTTCAAGAGCGTCTATCCCCCCTTGAGGGAATTCCTGCTTCTCGTGGAAGAGGGCAATCCCAGCTCTCCTATCGACGCGTCGGAGACGCAAGCCGACGCACCCGGTCTGGGCCTCTCAGGTCGCACGGTTTCTTGTAAGACGCTCGATGAGGCCATCGCAGCGGTCACCAAAGCCGGACCTGACAGCGTCTTCATCATCGGCTCACAGGCTCTCCTCTTGGACAATGCCGACAAAGTGGTCCAGGCTGCCGGTCCGCGTCCCGTCTTTGCCTACTCGGAAAGGCCTGTGGAGGTGGGAGCCCTTTGCGGAGTGGTGGCCGATGATCTGAAGTTGGGAAGAATGCTCGGCGCCATGGTGGCCGAGGTTCTGGTTCAAGGGAAAAACATCGCCAACATGCCCATTCAGACCGATCCGAAACCGAAGCTGTTTATTAATGCCCGGGCGGCCGAGCGTCTGAAAGTGCAGATCCCCTACGAAGTCTTGAACCTCGCACAAATCGTGGAAAAATAACCGCCGGCGCATTGAGGGACAGGATCAGGAGGGGTTTGAGCATCACCGTGACGAAAACCTTTTAACTTTTGCCTCGACGAGTCGATAAATGTGAATAGCCACGAATCCATGAAAGGATTCGAGCGAACGCCAGGCCACCGATAACGGCCAACAGGCCAAGCAGATTGGTCCCAAAAATATTCACAATGCTTAACCAGAGTGAACCGCTGCGTATCAGGTTGATGCTTTCGTAACCGAAGGTGGAAAAAGTGGTAAACGCTCCCAGGAACCCAACCGCGAAGAGCAGACGCAGCTCCGGCGTGATGGTGATGCGCGTTTCGCCCAACCCAAAGAAAAAGC
>Ga0101944_10002488_pt1 | contig 29587 bp, 15 predicted proteins | sample DewCreD2012metaG_FD_75245 | JGI IMG/M metagenome (GOLD analysis project Ga0101944, IMG submission 75245) | Hot spring sediment bacterial and archeal communities from British Columbia, Canada, to study Microbial Dark Matter (Phase II) - Dewar... ... | reverse complement strand
GGCGCTCGGCAAGTTCATGTTGCCCGCCCGGAGCCACGCTCATTCCGGGCGGCAAGGATGCCGCCCTCTACGGCAGGCAGGATGCCTGCCGCCACCGCCTGCAATAAACTGAGATGCGCCCTGCGCTCTGCCGCCGGGCGGACTCAGACCCCGCGCGTGTTGACTGGCTTGTTGCGCGAAACCGCTGCTTGAAGTTGCTGCCCGCCTTTGAAAGGATGCGGTCGCTTGCTTCGCAACGCCCATGAGCCAATCAACGACCGATCCCATCCGCCGGATGCCCCGCCCCCAGGACGTGGCCCGGATGACCACCGAGGAATTGCGGGAAACCTTCTTGCTCACCGGCCTGTTCGTGCCGGGGAAAATTCACCTCCGGTTCACCGACCTCGACCGCTTTGCCGTGGGCGGCGCAATGCCCACCAACGCACCGTTGCCGTTGGAGAACCATCCCGAGACGGGGCGCGCGTTCTTTCTCGAACGCCGCGAACTGGGGGCCATCAACACCGGCGGCCCGGGCACGGTGACGGTGGACGGCAAGAGCTTCGCCGTGGAAACCGAGGGGTGCATCTACGTCGGCATGGGGGCCAAAGAGGTGCGGTTCGCCAGCGCCGATGCGGACCGCCCCGCCAAGTTTTTCCTCCTGAGTTGTCCGGCGCACGCGGCGCATCCCACCGCCGTCGCCACGAAAGCGGACGCCAACACCATCCCGCTCGGCGCGCCCGCCACCGCGAACCAGCGCGTCATCCGGCAATACATCCACGAGAAGGGCATCCCGAGCTGTCAGTTGGTCATGGGCTACACCGAACTGGCCGAGGGCAGCGTGTGGAACACCTTCCCGCCCCACACGCACAACCGCCGCACCGAGGTCTATTTCTACTTCGGGCTGGGCGAGCGCGTGCTCTGCCATTTCATGGGCGAGCCGGGCCAGACGCGCCACCTCTTCATGCACAACGACGAGGCCGTGCTGTCGCCCGCGTGGTCCATTCACGCCGGCTGCGGGCAGGGCAATTACAAGTTCATCTGGGGCATGGCCGGCGAGAACCAGCGCTTCGACGACATGGACGCCGTGAAGCCGCTCGATCTCCGTTGACCCATTCACTTTTAGCCGTTTCACCGATTCAATTGATTCCCAAACCATGAAACGCTTCGAGAACAAAGTCGCCATCGTCACCGGCGCGAGCCAGGGCATCGGCCAGGCCATCGCGCTCGCCTTTGCCCGCGAGGGTGCCGCCGTCGCCAGCCTCTGCATCGGGGACGGCGCGGACACCGCCGCCAAGATGAAAGGGCAGGGGGCCACCTTCCGCGCCTGGCAGGAGGATTTCAGCAAACTTACCCAGGCCCGCGCCGGCGAACTCGTGCAGCAGGTCGCCCGCGACCTCGGCCGCGTGGACGTGCTGGTCAACAATGCCGGCATCATCAAACGCGCCCCCATTCATGAGCATCCCGAGGCCGACTGGAACCTCGTCCTCCAGATCAACCTCACCGCGCCGTTCTTCCTCTCGCAGGCCGTCGCCAGATGGTGGCTCACGACGGGCCGCGCCCAGGCCGGCGCGGACGCGCGCTGCAAGGTGGTCAACATCGCCTCCATGCTCTCCTTTCAGGGCGGCATTCTCGTGCCCGGCTACACGGCCAGCAAAAGCGGCATCGCGGGACTCACCAAGGCGTTCGCGAATGAGATGGCCAAAGAGCGCATGAACTTCAACGCCGTCGCGCCCGGCTACATCGCCACGGACAACACCAAGGCCCTGCGCGAGGATCCGGTCCGCAGCAAGGCCATCCTGGACCGCATCCCCGAGGGCCGCTGGGGCTCGCCCGAGGACATTGCCGGCGCCATCCTGTTCCTCGCCTCCAAGGACGCGGATTATCTCAATGGCACCATCATGAACGTGGACGGCGGCTGGCTCGCGCGTTGAACGAACCATGAACACGCTTCAACTCAAACCCGCCGATACCTGCCGTTACGACCTGCTCTCGCTCGGCGAAATCATGCTCCGCCTCGACCCCGGCGAGGGCCGCATCCGCACCGCGCGCTCCTTCCGCGTGTGGGAGGGCGGCGGCGAATACAACGTGGCGCGCGGCCTGCGCCGATGCTTCGGCCTGCGCACCGCCGTCGCCACCGCGTTCGCCGACAACGACGTGGGCCGCCTGCTCGAGGATTTCATTTTGCAGGGCGGCGTCGCGACGGACTTCATCAAGTGGGTGCCGTTCGATGGCGTCGGGCGCACCGTGCGCAACGGGCTGAACTTCACCGAGCGCGGCTTCGGCGTGCGCGGCGCGGTGGGCATTTCGGACCGCGGCCACAGCGCGGCGTCGCAATTAAAACCCGGCGATTTCGACTGGGATCACATCTTCGGCCGGCTTGGCGTGCGCTGGCTGCACACCGGCGGCATCTTCGCCGCGTTGAGCGACACCACGCCGCAACTCGTCATCGAGTGCGTCCAGAAGGCCAAGCAGCACGGCACCATCGTCAGCTACGACCTGAACTATCGGCCCTCGCTGTGGAAAGCCATCGGCGGCCAGCAACGCGCCCAGGAAGTGAACCAGGAGATCGCCAAACACGTGGACGTGATGATCGGCAACGAGGAGGATTTCACCGCCTGTCTCGGCTTCCACGTCGAGGGCGCGGACGAAAACCTGCTCGACATTGATGTCACCGCGTTCCAGCGGATGATTGAGACGGCGGTGCGGGCCTATCCGAACTTCAAGGCCACCGCGACCACGCTGCGCGCCGCCAAGACCGCCACCATCAACGACTGGGGCGCCATCGCCTGGATGGGCGGGAAGTTTTACCAGAGCCGCCCATATCCCGACCTTGAGATTCTGGACCGCGTCGGCGGCGGCGACAGTTTTGCCTCCGGCTTCATTTATGGCCTGATGACCACCGGCGATCCGCAGTCGGCGGTGGAATACGGCGCGGCGCACGGCGCGCTGGCGATGACGACGCCCGGCGACACCAGTATGGCCAGCCTGGACGAGGTGAAGAAACTCATGAAGGGCGGCAGCGCGCGCGTGCAGCGGTGATCTTGGGCTGATTTGACTGATTTGATCATGCAAGAACCCACTCCCCTCATCCCCGGACGGCTCGTCTGCGTGGCCGTCGTGGACCGCGCGGAAGACGCGGTGCCCCTCGGCGAAGCCCTGCTGGCCGGCGGGTTGAACGCGCTCGAAATCACCTTCCGCACCGCCGCCGCCGCCGAGGCCATTCGCCGCGTGCGCGCCGCCCTGCCGGACCTGCTCGTCGGTGCCGGCACCGTGCTGAACGCCGACCAGTTGCGCCAGGCGATGGACGCCGGCGCGCAGTTCGGCGTCTCGCCCGGATTCGACAAGGAGACCGTGCGCGCCGCGCTCGCCGCCGGTTTTCCCTTCCTGCCCGGCGTGATGACGCCGACCGATGTGCTGCGGGCGCTCAAGCACGGCGTGAAGCGGCTGAAGTTTTTCCCGGCCGAGACGGCGGGGGGCGTGCCCATGTTGAAGGCGCTGGCCGGGCCGTTCGCCCCGGCGGGCGTCACCTTTGTTCCCACCGGCGGTATCAACGCCGACAAACTCGCCGACTACCTCGCGCTGCCGTCGGTTGAGGCGGTGGGCGGTTCGTGGATGGCGGAACGCGCCTTGATCAAGGCCGCCAACTGGCCGGAGATCACCCGCCTGACCCGCGCGGCCATGGACGTGGCCAACGCGACTCCTGCCCGATAAGGCCAACCACGCCCATCACAGCCATCACTGGCGGTCCGAATCCGAAGGCAGCGGCGGCGGGGCTTCCGGCGCGACGTCAGGCGCTGGTGTTTTGATCCGGCGTCCGGGCGGGCGGCGCTGGCGTTCGTGTCGCCAATGGGCGGCGATCAAGTAGGCTACGAGGAGCAAAGTGCCCAGAAGTATGCCTCCCAACCACTGGGTGGTGGCGTCAGCGATGGCGGCTTGTATCATGTCAACTGCTTGTCCGCTGGTCTTCCGGCCTTGAACTTGACGCCTGGCCAATCCTGAATTGAGGACTCAATTGGTCAAAGCGGTGCCATCAATCAGCCGGTCATCAGCAAGGCATTTCCAGAAAAGATTCGGAAACACCAACGTGAGCGAGGAGGTTCGTTCAAATCCCTCCGGGAGGTTAGTTGGACTTTGGTATATGCGGCAGGAGCAGAGACGGAAATCGGGCTACGCCACGAAGCGAGGTTTGTCGGAACCGCCGGTTTGCCGATTTTCACCGGTTTCTACCGGTTACCGCTTTTTTGGGGGCCAGTTCAGGCTTTGCTCTCGCCGCCGGAGTTGGGCTTGACGCCGCGCCAGACCTGGCGGTTCACCCAGCAGGCGCCAAAGAGGCCGGCAAGTGCGGCGGCAATCCACGTCTCCACCTCGGGAATGGGCACCAAGGTCATGTCCAAGCCCCAACTGCTGACCAAGGTCACGCCCTCCGTCTCGTAATCCACGATGAACAACGTCCAGGTGCCGTTCGGGTCCAGCCCGACGAACCCACCGGCGGCAAACCCAACCCCGTCGGGCTGCCAGGTGCCCGTCAATTGTCCGTTGCCGTTCAGGGAATAAGGGCCGGACTGGTAATTGTGCAGCCCCGGGGTGCCGGCATCACTCAGCGTGATGGCAAAGCCGGTGTCCGCGTAGCCGTAAGTCAGGCCGGGTGTGCCGACACGATTCAGCAGCACCGTGAATCCGCTGCCGTGCGTGAGGTAGGCGTAGAGGTCACCGTTCCAGCCGTTGGCCAGACTGAGGGTGACGCTGATGTCCCCGATGGTGCCGTCCAGTCCGGCCAGCGTGCGGGTGTCGCTCCAGCCGCTCAGGTTGCCATCGGGAATGATGGTGCCATTGACAAAGCCGCTGCTCCAGTTGGTGGAGAACAGGGCGGCGGGAGCCGGACTGGCGAGTGCCAGGCCGAGGGCGGCGGACAGGACAAGTTTGGATTTCATCGGCAGTTCGGGTTGCGGAATTTACGGCGTCACATAGCGGGTGCGGTAGAAGCGGCTCACCGGCTCGGGATCAAACGGAGTGGTGTCCTGATGCTGGCCGATGCCATTGCCGCTGGGCGGCAGCGTGATGGTGGCGATGGTGGTCCACGGTCCGGTGGCGGAGTTGGTGGAGCGCTGGAGGTCGTAGGTGTTCCCGGGAACGCCGGTAAAGCGGACGATCGGGCCGCCGACGGCGGGAGTCAGCCCCAGCATGTTGAACGAGGCGGCGTTGGTGGAGACGACCGTGACGGTGACGGTGCCCACTGAGACGGCCTTCCCGTCCGTGAGCAGATACTGGAAGGTATCAATGCCCACAAAATCCGTGGGCGGAGTGTAGGTGGCGGCGGGGACGCCATCCACCACGTTGGAAACGACGGTGCCGCCGTTGGCGCTGGTGGGGACCACGCCGGCAAAGGTCACCACATCGCCCGGGTCCGGATCCGTGGCACCGACGAGGATTTTATGCGCGTAAAGACTGGCCGTCTGGTTCTGGAAGGTTTGCGCCGTCTTGGCAATCGGAACGGGCGGGTTGTTCACCATGGTGAGCACAACGTCGTTTCCAGTGCCACCCGCGTAGGTGATTTTGAATTGCTGCCCGCCAACCAGGTTGGTGGAACCTTCGGGCCAGCCGGCGAAGGTGCCGGTGATGGCTCCCGGTGTCAGCTTGTCCACGATGCGCACGGTGGCCCCCAAGGCGAAAGTCGTGCCGGAGGTAAGGCTAAGGTTGGCACCGCCCAGCGAAATGCCGCCGAACACAATCATCTGGTCGTGTCCCGACCCTGGCGTCGTTCCGTTGAGATTCAACGCCAACGTCATCGCCGACCCGAGTGATAGATTCCCCGAAATGGAAACCTGGGTTGTGTTGGGTCCGGGGGAGACGGTGATTGGTTTATTGATGCCAATAGGTCCAGAGTAAAACCCCTCCGCGACCAGCACGGTGCCGTTGGTGGGCGCACGGTCCACACCCGTTTGCAAATCCGCGTAGGCAAGTATTTCCAATGGCTTGTCTGCCGGGCTGCCGGAGGCCGGCCAGGCTACGAGGGTGCAATTGGTGCCCGTGTAATCATCATCCACATAGATGTTGGGATCGGTGATGGCAAGGGTATCCACGATGATCTGGTCAATGAACAGGTCGTTGCCGGCCCCCTTGGTGATCGTGATGGTTTCGGAGGCGGGGCTGGGTTCCACCCGCCAAAGAAAACGCCTCACCTGCCAGCCACCAAAGGGAGGAACCGCTTCAGTTTCAACATTGGTGACGTTCAGCAGCACCGCGCCGGGCAGGGAGGCTGCCGCATCCTGAAAGATGCCGCCATCCTCAAACTGAGATACCTGAAGGGACACCAGCTTCCATGAGTTCACGGGTGAACCCGGACTGTTGGGAATGGTGAGGGTCATCGAGCCGGTTCCCAAACCCCAGTAGTTGGTCTGGTTGCCATATCCGATCACGTTGGTTACCCAGCCCAATCCCGGGCTGCCGACGCTCATGTTGGCAGACGGGGTGCCAAAAGGGTTTGAAAAACTGTCCGCAGCGGCAGGATTGGCGCTGGAATTAAAATCCCAGCGTTGGAAGGTGCTGGCGGCGGCCCCGCGCCAACAGGGGGGCAGTGGATCCTGGGCCGCAGCATGGCCGCCCAGCAGGGCGGTCAACAGCAGGCCGATGGTCGTAGGTTGTTGGAGGATTTTTTTCATATCGGTTTCAGGTTGGTTTACCGATCAGGTTGTTTTGATTTGGAGATTCAGGGTGAGTCGCCGGTCTGGCCGTAGTTGTCGCGCAGGATGCCGTTATCCACCGCGTTAACCACGCCGTTGCCGTCCAGGTCGGCCACATTGGCCGTGTCGTAATTATCCCGCAGCAGGCCGTTGTCCACTGCGTCAATCAAATTGGACCCGTCCAAGTCCCCGCCCTTGAGCAGGGCGGCTCCGGTGAAGTTGGCGGTGCCGTTGGGACCGGTGAAGGAAACGGGCAGCTTGCGGCGCAAGTTCCACGCAGTCTTGGCGCTGAGGTGCGTCGTGTCCGGGGGAACGTCGGTCAGCGTGTAGTTGAACACGGCCCCCGAGGTGTTCGTCAGGGGCACCGTCCAAGACTTCAGTATGTTGGTGATGGAAGGCGTGGTCTCCGTGGCCACAAAGGTCACGGCGCGCGAATGGGGCGGCACGGTGCCGGTGCCGAGGAAGCCCTGCAATTCCACCTGACCGGCAATTTGCGTCGTGTTGACGCAGACGGTGGTGGTGGCGGTGCTGGCGTTGGCTCCATCCGTGGCGGTGACCGTGACATTCCAGGTGCCCGGGGCCGTCGTGTCCGAAACAGTCCAGGTGTAGTGGTAAGTGCCGGCGGGAGCCTGATTCACAAAGCTGGCCAGTTCGCCGTTCGAGCCATTGGTGAGCGCCAACACGGGGACGGCCACGGCACACGGGTCGGTGACGGTGACGGTGAGATTGACCACGCCCTGCACGGCCGGGTTGGCGCATCCGGCGACATTGACTGTGCCGAGGTAAGGTTGCGCCTGGGTGGCGGCAACCGGGCTGATGACCGGCGGCTCAACATCCAGAATGGTCACGGTGAACGTGCAGGTGTTGGTCTGGTTTTCCGCGTCCACGATGGTGCGGGTGACGGTGGTGACCCCGACCGGGAAGGTGGACCCGCTCGCGGGCGAATCGGTGGCAGACTTGATGAGGCAGCCGTCCACGGTGGGCAGAGCGGCCCAAGTGACGTTGGTCTTGTCGCACAGTCCGCTGTCGGCATTGGCCACTAGGTTGTCCGGGCAGGCAACCGGCTCGACCACCAAGGTATCCACGACCACCTGGTCAATGAACGCACCTCCCGCAGCTCCAGTGACGGTGACAGTTGCAGTGCCGCCGGCGGGAACGACCTTCCAGACTGTTTTCTGGACCATCCAAGTGCCAGCATTAACGACACTGAGGACGCTGGTCTCCGGGGTGCCCACGGCGGTGACGGCATTGGTGCCGAGGACCACGCTGACTTGGGGTGGGTTCGGGAAGACCAGCCCGCCGGTGAGATAGACGACCTGAACCCGAACGTATTGACTGGCGGCAGCGGAACCCGCTGGCGTGGGCACCGCGCCGACGATGGTGCCGCCGGCACCGAGATCCCAGAAACCCTGCCGACAGGGAAGCCCCGATTCCTGATCATACCACCCCAACCCGCCGGAACCGAGGGTCACCGTGGCCGAGGGCGTGCCCGCGTTGCTGACCAACTCGGGAGCGGGCGTGTCATCGGACGTGCTGAAGACCCATTGCTGGAAGGTGGTGAGCGGGCTGCCGCGCCAGCACGGGGCGAGCGCATCCCCGCTGGCATCCACCACGCGCACGGTGAAGGAACAGGTGGCGCTGTTGTTGCCGGCGGCATCCGTGGCCACCACATTCACGGTGGTCAGGCCGAGCGGAAACGTGGAGCCGCTGGCATGGCTGTAGGCGAGGTTGGTGACCGTGCAGTTATCCTCGGCGAAAGCTGCAAACGTGGCCACCGCCCCGCAAATCAACGGGTTGTTGGTGAGCACCAAATCCGGCGGGCAGGTGGTGATGACCGGCAGCTGGTTGTCCGTCACCGTCACGGTGAAGGTGCAGACCTGCTGGCCGCCGAGGGAGTCAAAGAAGCGATTCGTGACGATGCTGACGCCCACCGGAAAGGTCGAACCGCTGGGCGGTGTGCTAGTCGCGTTGGTGATCACGCAACCATCGGGAGCAGGAAGCGTCCAAGTAACGTTTGTCTTGCCGCAGATTCCGGAATCCGCATACAGCACCTGATTTGAAGGGCAAACCGGATCGAGGGAAATGGTGTCCACCACGAGCTGGTCCACCCAGGCCCCGAAGGCGGGGGCCGTCACCGTCACCGTTACGGGGCCCGTGTCCGGGGTGACGCGCCACACCGTCTTGTCCACATACCATTGACCATTCGCGCCGGTGGTCCAGGGCAGCGACGTGATGCCGCCCATTTGCGTGATGGTGCCTGTCCCGGCGGTGACGGCCACCGAAGGCGGGGTTGCGAACACGAACCCATCCGCGTAGCGGACCACCTGCACCTGAACGTATTTGTAGGATGTGGGCGTGCCCGCCGCCCCCGGCACGGTCGCTTGAATCGCCCCGCCGTTGCCCAAGTCCCAAAAACCTTGCTTGCAGCCGACCCCCGGCTCGAAGTCATACCAGCCGAGGCCGCCCAGTCCCAAGTTGATGGTGGCGGTGGCGGGGTTGTTGCCTTGCTCCGGCGGCACGGCCGTGCCGACGGACGTGTGAAAACTCCAGTTCTGATAAGTGGTGCCGGCCCCGCCCCGCCAGCAGGGCTGAAATTGGTCGCCATTGTCGCCGTTGGCCACCCAGGCGTCCGCAATCACCTGGTCAATCGCGCTGCCGTTGGTCGTGGCGGTGATGACAACCGTGGCCGGGCCGCCCGGATCGGGGTCAAGGCGCCACAGAGTCTGGCCCACGACCCAATTGGCCCCGAAGTTGCCGGGGTTGTTGGTGGCCAACTGGCTGCTGACCAGCGTGGCTCCGGAGACGAAAACCGACGCCAAGCCTGTGACCGGCGTGCCGCCACCCAGCACCTGCTGCACCTGCAGGGCGACATACTTCCATCCCGAAGAGGCGGGCACACCCGGAATGGACAGCGTCATGGTGCCGAAACGGCCGAGATCCCAGATGCCTTGATTGGTGCCGAAGAGGAAGTTGCTGTTGATCCAGCTTTCCGCGCCGGTGCCGAGCACAACCTGGGCCGTCGGTGCACCGTTGGTGTTGGTCACCGCGTCCGGGCTAGCGGGGTTGGCGTTGTTGGAGAAGTTCCAGAGCTGGTAGGTGCTGCCGGGCAGGCCGCGCCCGCAGGGGGGCAGGATATCACCGGCGCGGGCGACTTCACCGCCGCAGAGCGTGAGACCTGCCAGAGCCACCAGAAATCGGCCGATTGATTGTTTCATAAGACCTGAATGCACGTTGAACCGAACCTTCAACTTTCCCTTGCGGGCGGCGCGGGCCGGCCAACCTAAAACCGGCCCGCGCGCCCACATCTCCCAACCGTTATCCCAACCCAAAGAACGGCCCCCGGCGCTTCAGCGGCGGAGGCGGAAATACCGGGCACCGTCGGTGCTGCTTACGGTGACTTGATAACGGCCATTGACCAGCTGAGGCTCCAACTCCAACGCCTCCCACCCGGCGTCCGGCCCAAGCCCGCCGGTGCTTTCCACAGTGGCGGGACCGGCGGTCTCCGACCACGAGAGCGTGATCTCGCCCGGATTCTCCGCCGACACCTCGATGGCCAGGACCGGAGCCTCCGGCAGCGGAGCGGTGGTGCTGACCGATACTTCGTCCACCACCCCGCCGCTCGTCGAACTGGAGATTTCGACCCGGGAGACAACGGCCCCGGCGGGCACCTCGAACACGTTCTCGGACACCAGCCAGCTGCCCACGGTGGACGGCTTCATCTGTCCCACGCTGGCAGTGGACAGGGTGGCCCCCGGAACGGCGACGGCGGCCAATTGGGAGAAGATCCACCCATCGAACCATTGCCGGACCCGCACCGTGATCTGGGCCGGACCGATGATGCTGCCACTGGCCAGGTCTGCGGTGACGCGCCCCTGATTGCCGAGGTCGTGCGTGCCAACGGCCCCGGAACTATCCGGGAAGCTGGCCATCCAACCCAGACCGCCCTGGCCCGGCGAGACTTGGGCCGTGGCCCCGGGGAACCCGGCGTTGACTTCGGGGGCGGCGGCATCGGCGGCCTCGAACCGCCAGGTGGCGGTGCGGGCGGCGGCGGCCGGCGCCGCGGGGGTCAGGGCGAGCAGGCCGGAACCCGCCGCAAGGGCCAGCGTCAGATGTTTCAGAGTTTGTGTTTTCATAATGTTGCTCGTGGTTGCGAGGTTATTGGCGTTGGTGTCGGCGTCACTCCGGATCACCCTCCTGTCCCCAGTTCTGGGCCATGACCGAGTAGTCGGCAAAGTTCACGGGGCCATTCCCGGTGATGTCCGATGCCGGCGTGGTGGTGCTTAACCAGTTGTTGACGATGGCGAGATAATCATCCGTCAGCACCTTGTTGGCGGAGGCGGGATTGGTCCCGATGTCGCCTCCGCGCAGCCAATTGGTTCCGGTAAAGCTCACCGTGGCCTGGCCGTCCACCAGCGTGACGCCCAGTTTGCGCCGCAGGCTCCAGGCGGTCTTGGCGCTGAGGCCAAGGGTGCCGTCCGGCACGGAGGTAAGCTTGTAGTCCGCGAGCCCGTTCGTGAAGTTGAGCGGCACGGTCCAAGTCATCAGCGGGGTGGCATTGCTTGAGGCACCATCCGTGGCCACGAAGACCACCGTCCGGTTCGTGCCGGTGAAGTCCTGCAGGGCGATCTGGCCGCTGATCTCGTTCTTGTTCACCTCGAGGGTGAAGGTGGTGTTCGTTTGCTGGCAGATGTCCGAGGCGGTGACGGTGACCGTCCAGGTGCCGCCGGCGGTGGCCGCCGTGACGGGCCAGACGTAGTCGAAGTTGCCGGCGTTGGTGGCCACGCAGACGGCCACTTCGTTGGAAGCACCATTGATCAAGGAAACCGTCGGATGCCCGTTGACGAGGCTGCAGTTGTCACTGGCGACGACATTGATGCTGACCACGCCCTGGAGGACGGTGTTGGCCCCGTTTTTCACGTTGTTCACGCCCTGGGTGGCGGCAATCGCGCCCAGCACCGGCGCTTCGGCGTCAATGCGGGTGGAGTAGGTGACATCCGTGTAGTTGTTGTGGATGTCCGTCACCCGGACTGTGATGGTGGCCGGGCAAGAGCCGGTGACAGAGACAACATTCGTGCTGGCCACTCCGCAATTGTCCGTCCCTGAGGTGGCCGCAATGGCCGCTGCTTCTGCGGCCGCCTGCGTGGTGTAGCAGGAGGCGATGGAGCCGGCGGTGGCGACGGGGGGCTCGGTGTCGGTGACGGTCACGGTGAAGCTGTTGGTGGCCGAGTTCCCGTGAATATCCGTGACGACATACACGTTGGTCGTGATGCCCACCGGGAAGGTGCTGCCGCTGGACAGGCCCGCCAACTGGTTGGTTGCACTCACGCCGCAGTTGTCTGCGGTCGTGGGCGCCGGATAGGTGACGGCCGCGCCGCAGACATTCAGGTCATTGGTGACCGTGATGTTGCCCGCAAACGAAATCGTCGGCGGTTCCACGTCAAGAACCGTGACCTTGAAGCTGTTGGTGGCCGTGTTGCCGTGGATGTCGGAGACCACAAAGACGTTGGTGGTGACACCGACGGGGAACAGGCTGTTGGAAGCCAGTCCGGCTGTCTGAACCGTGTTGGAGATGCCGCAGTTGTCATTCACCACCGGGTCGGCGAACGTGACATTGGCCCCGCATTGTCCGATGTCATTGTTGACGGTGATGTCGGCAACCACAGAGATGGTCGGCGGCTGCGTGTCGTTGACCGTCACGGTGAAGGTGTTCGTGGCGGTGTTGCCGCAGTGGTCGGCGGCGATGTTGGTCACCGTGGTGATGCCCACCGGGAAGGCGTAACCGCTGTGCGGCGTGCTGGTGACGACGGAGTTGCGTTCCAGCGTGGTGTTGTCAATCGCCAGCTTGTCCACCGCCAGGAAGGTGAACCACATGTAGCGGTTGCCACCGACCAGGGTGCTGATGAGGTCTGAGGGATCGGAGCGGGTTTCGGTCCACAACCAGGCTCCCGAGCTGTCGCGCAGATTGAGATCCACCGCCAGCGCGCCGCTGCCGTTGTCGCGGAACACCCATTCGAAGGTATACCAGCCCGAGTTCGTAACCTCGTAATGATTCAAGCTCGCGAGGTCGTTCCGCCGGGCGAAGTTGCTGTTGTTATCGGCTGCGATCAGGATTTTTCCGGGGGAATGGCCCGCCGCGTGGAAGATGAAGTCGCGCCGGTGGCTGCCGGACTGGTTATTGGCAGCGACCGAAACATTCCAACCGTAAGTGTTGGCGGCGACCGCCGGATTGCTGAGATCGAGATAGACGTCCACGGATGCCCGGAATCCGGTGCCAAACGTGTTGTAGTAGCCCCCCAGCCGGCCGAATGCGCCGGTCCACCCGGTAATGGCATTCGAGTTGATGACGGCATGCGCGGAGCCGGACTTGGAAACAATTCCATCCGTTCCCGAGGCGGCCCGGGCCATCTGGCTGTTGTAGTTGTTCCAGTCAACCGAAGGCATCGTCAGGTGGCTGCCCGAAACCCAATCGGGATTCTCAAACCCCTGGAAGTAGCCTTCATCAATCGCCGTGGGCGTCGGGAAGGTGACGACGGCACTGCACAAGCCGGCGTCGTTGGCCACCACGATGTTGGTCTGCGTGGACGTGAACAGCGGCGCGACGGTGTCCGTGACGGTGATGGTTTGGACGCAGGACGCCGTGTTATTGGCCGCGTCCTTTGCCGTCCAGGTGCGCAGCAACACACCGGTGGCATTGCAGTTGGTCAGGCCAGCCCGGTTGTCCGTATAGGTCACCGTCACATTCGTGCAGCCGTCGGTGGCTGTTGCCATTCCGGTGGCATAAGGATCGGCGGCATCCAGCCGGTTGATGGTCACATCCGGCGGGCAGGTGATCGAAGGCGCCAGCGGATCCACCACGGTCAATTGCACGGCCTGGGCAACGCTGTTGCTCCCCGTGTCGGCCACCGTGACCGTCACCGGAGTAACGCCCGGGGCGAGCACGGTGCCGGCCACCGGAAGCTGGCTGACGGCTACCGGGTTGCCGCAGTTGTCGGTGGCCACAACTTCCACGGTCAAATCCGGAACGGTGGCTGCGCAGGCGGAATCAACCGCAATCACCCGGTTCGTGGGCCAGGTGCTGACCACGGGCACCGTGGTGTCGTCCACGATGAAGACCTGGGTGGTCGAGTTGGTCTGGCCGCACGCGTCGGTCAGAATGAAGGTCCGGGTAACGGTCCCTTCATACGGGGCATTGACGCCCGTGACCGGGCCGTCTGCGCTGGTCAAGGTCACGCCATCCGTGGCGGAAACCACCCCGCCAAGGGCGAGATAAGCTGCCAGGGTGTTGGTGGCGGGCGGAACGTCACCCGGACACTGGACGGTGGTGCCCGGCACAGTGGGTGACACGAGCAGGCCGGCGGACTGGCTGGCGGAGACGGGGCCGGTGAAGGCGCCCGCGATGGCCGGCGCGGCAGGCGTCGCCCCGAAGCTGTTGCCGTAGGCGCGCACGGTGCTGGCACTGTTCACGATGGCATTGCCGGAGGTGAGATAACCGGTCAGGATGTTGCCGCCGGTGCTGGCACCCAAGCCGCCGGTGATGTCCGCCAGGCCGCACGCACCGGCGTCCACGGTGGCACCGTTGCTGGCTTGGATGGCGATGGTGTTGCCGGTGAGGTTGTTGTTCTGGAGTTTCGCCTTGCCGGCGTTGACATCAATGCCGATGGCGTTGCCGGTGATGGAGGCGGTGTTGTTGAGGACGATGGCGGAGGCATCCGGGCCTTCCACGAGCACGCCGGTGGCGGTGGCGATGCCATCAATCAAGGCGTTGCCTGTCACTGTTGCCCGAACCGTGGCTCCGTTGGAGTTCAAAGGGTTGTCCTTAACATAGACGCCCGCCAGGACGGCATCGGTAATCGTCACCCCATTGACGGTTGCCGCTGTTGAGCCACCGTTGCTGCCGGTAGCAGTCGGAAACCCATCGAAATTATTCACCCACACACCATAGTCAGCACCCACGACGCTGCCGCCGAAAATCTGAATGCCAGCGGTGGTGGTGTCGTTCCAGAGGTCATATCCCACGGCAACCGGAGTAATTCCACCAGCGGGGATGGTGATACTGTTATTACCGATGACGGGGTTGAGGTTACTCCCGATGCTCGTCAGCCAAACACCACTGAATCGCAGTCCGGCTGATTCCTGAGCCAAGATGCTGTTGTTCGTGATGGTGAGCGGCGTGGCCGTGCCGTAGGCGAGATTATACCAGATGCCGGCGCGCGTTGCGGAAATGGTATTACCTGCCCAACGCACCAATCCGGTGGCCTCGGCTTTGAATGCGTTTTCAGTATAGATACCCACCACTGTGTTGGTGATCACATTATCCAGCACATTCGCGTAATAGTTCCAGAGTGGGACTACACTGCGCTGGCCTGCATTGTCGAATCGGTTCTGCTGGATGGTGTTATTCGAGGAAGCCGGATTGCCGCCAGCACTACCCGTCCATCCCAGGAAGCCGTAGATCTCGCAATCCTTGATAATGTTGTGCGATACCGTCAGCCCGCCCGCGCCGGTGGCGGTGTAGCCATAGACGCCGTAATCGCAAGTCGTCTGGCCGTCAAACGTGAAGCCGGACACAAGCACATCGGCCACATCAAGGTAGATACCATACCACGCAACGAATTTGATGTGCGCCTCCGCGACGCGGGTTCCGCCATTGGGACTGACAAGGTGGTTGGGACCGGTCAGCCGGACAGGCTGCCAAATATAGACTGACTCGGTGTAAGTTCCGGCCCTAACATCCACGATACGGCTGGCCCCGCTGAGAACCCCATCAGCAACCCAGTCAACGCCTTCCTGAACGCGTGTGCCGGTGGTTTGCGCGCCCAGCGCGGTGACATGCAGGGTGCTGAAGTCGCCTTGGAAGCCGGCGGTGCCGCCGTCGCTGTCGGTGCCGCTGGCGAGATACGGGGTGAAGTCCACCGCGCCAAGCATGCCGGCGGCGATGGTGGCCTCGGCGGTGCCGCCCCACCAGTTGCCGGAGGCGTCCAGCAGGCTGCCGCTGTCGCCGTCATTGTGGCCAAACCGGCCCGTCGGGCAGGCGTTGTTGTCCACGGCATTGCCAAAGGCGGTGACCTGGGCGCCCACATGAGCGGCCAGTGCGGTGACCGGTAGGGCACCCACCACGCTGGCCGGGTGGGTGATGAAACACTCCTCCACGGTGAGCTGGGCAGCGTTGCGGGCGACGACAGTGAAACCGTCGTTGCCACCGGTGACATGCGGGTCCTGGCCGTTGCCGGTGAAGGTGGACTGAACGACTTGCACCTGGGCGTTGCCGCCCCTGACGCTGATGCCCCGGTTCTTGTTGTTGAGCAGGGTGCAGTCCGTCACGGTGATGTCCTGGCGCGTGCCGGCACCGGTGGAGAAATCGGCGAAGTTCATGCCCGCGCTGTCCGGGCTGATCCTGCCCGTGCCGTCCACAGTGACGCCGGTGATGGTGCCTTCCACAACGGCGGCGGTGTCCGCGCCACCAGTGAAGACATAAACGCCCGCGTGGAAGTTGAAGGGAGCCAGCGCGGGAACGGCGGTGTAATCGCCGGTGAAGCCGGACATGCTGACCCCGTCCACCGCAAAGGTGCTGGGCAGATAGATCGCGGGCGGAGCCGGGTCCAGATCCACATTGATGACGGCGACGCCCTGCATGACGCCGGAGATGGTGCCGCCTTTGACGGTGACGGCTGGCGAGTTGTTGACGGCGTAAAGAAGGGAGCCGTAGAACGCGCCGCTGATGGTGTTGTCTTCGATCACCGTCGCGCCGCCCGTGGTGCCGGCGACGACGATACCCACGCTTGGGGTTGCGCCAGCAAGCTGGTTGCTCAAGGTGATGCAGTTGTCCTGAATGGTGAAGGTGCCGGCGATGCTCTGGAGGGCAACGCCCTGGGCGGCGGTGTTGATCTGGTTGTTCTGCACGACCGCGCCGGTGTAGCCGGTGTTGCTGACGCCGATGGCACCGGTGAGGGCAAAGCCGTCCACGGTGACGTTGTTGGCCGCGATGGTGACGGCGGTGCCGGTGCCCCCCGCAATGATGCTGTCGCCACTGCCGCCGCACGCGGTGCCCGCGTTGGCACCGAGCAGGGTGACGGGCTTGTTGGCGTTAACCGGCGCATAGGTGCCCGCCGCAACGATGACCTGGCCGCCGGTGGTCACGGCGTTGATGCCGTCGGCAATGGTGGCGAATGCGTCAAAGCCCCAGACGTGTGTGCCCGAGTTGCCGGGGCCGTAGTTGTCATCCACATACACGATGCTCGGCTGGTCGCCGACGGTGAAGGTGAGCGCGCCGGACGTGGTGGCGACGGCCGGATTGGAAACCACCACGGAGTAGCTGCCGACGGTGGCCGTGCTCAGTGAAACGGTCAACTGGGAGGCCGAGTTGAAGACGGGCGCGACCGGATCGCCGCCGACGAGCACCACGGACATGGGCACGAAGTTGTTGCCCGCGATGGTGACGGGAATGCTGCCGTCATTGCTGCCCGTGACCGCGCCGGCGGGATTCAGGCTGGCGATGGACGGCGTGGGATTGCCGATGTCGAACGGTTCGCTGATGGCGTTAGTCAGGCCAGGAGCCGAAGCGACCAGGGTGTAGCCCGCGCCACCGCCGACGGTGATGGCGAGGTCATTGAACGTGGCGACACCCGAGGTTGAGAACTGCGGAATGGTGCCCGTCAAAATGCCGCCGCCCGGGTTGCTGCCGATGACGACGTTGATGTTCGTTTGTGCCCAGGGAGTGACGGTTTCGTTCACATCACGAACCTCAACAACCGGGTTCGTGGACAGAATGCCACCCAACGCCGCATTGCCCGGCTGGACGACAAAGACCAGATGGGTAGGCGGATAGTTGACCGGCGCGGCGGGCTGGAAGCCGATGGCACCGCTGGTATCAGTGCCGGTGGCCAGCCACGGGCTGATGGTCGCGTTGCCCGAAACACCGACGCCCGTGCCGTATGGGTTAAGGGTGGCGCTGTAAGGTCCCGACAGGTTGTCCCACCAGTTGCTGACGGCATTCACGGGGCCGGCAGCCGCCTGCAACGCCCATCCCGCCGTGTAGCTACTGAAAGAGTTGAAATTCACTTGCGCCGTCGGCCCTGCGGCTGTCCGGATGAACAAACCACCAGGAGTATTACCGGGGAATACGTTTCCGGTGACGAGCGTGTTGGCACCACCGATGCGCAAAGCCGTCGCAAAGCGGGTGGAAAGACCGGTGAAGTTGTTGTCCTGAATCGTCGCGTTCGCTGCATCAATCGTGACGAGTGTGTTTCCCTGCGGCTGATCGGAGGTGTTCGTCCCGCCGGAGGTGCCGGAAACCAGATTCCGGCTGAAGGTCACCGGGCCGGAGCCGGGCTGAATAACCACCAACTGGCGCGGAACGTTGGCCAGGGTGAATTGGTCGCCAAAACCATTCCCGGCGGGAGGATCATTAAAAGTCTGGCCGGAGATTTCGTTATCGGTGATCACCAGGTTCACGACCGAAGCTGAGTATTCAGTAAGCAATGCCTCATCTCCCGCCGCCACGATGTTGTTGCCCACGATTGTCGTGTTGGTGTGGTTCCCTTGTAGGTAGATGGCGGCAAACTCAATTCCCGGATTCGGCGAGTCAACGCCTTGGATGGTAAAGCCGTGGTTGATGGCGCCGATCTGAACGCCGGTTGTTGGGGCAACGAGTTGAACCGTGCCCAATCCGGTTGCGGAAGAATCTCGAATGGTGGTCACGGCGCTGCCGTTCGCAGAAAGCAGGGTCACGGTCTTGTTGATCATGACCTGACCGTCATAGATGCCATCGTTGACGTGGATGATGCCACCGACAGCCACGTTGTTGACGCCGAGCTGGATGGTCTTGAAGGCGTTATAGCCGAGGTAGAGGTTGGTGCCGGGGGCAACGGGATGAGTGACAATTGCGCAGCCGGAAGCCGGATAAGCACCGTCCACATACACGACTGCCGGTGCGGCGGCGGGGGCGTTCACGGTGACGGTGGTGTTGACGTTGGTGGCGTTACCTTTCACGTCGGTGACGGTGACGGTGACGGTGACGGGCGAAGCCGCAACGTCGCAGTAGCTGAAGGTTGTCGGCGAGACGTTGGTGGTAGCGATCCCGCAGTTGTCGGTGGCGCTGCTGACCAAGCTGGCAATGTTGGCCGGCGTCAGCGTGTATTCTCCGGCGGAGTTGAGCGTGACGCTGATGGGGGAGAGAGCGATGACCGGCGCGATATTGTCCGTGATGTTGACGGTAGCGGAGGCGGTGCCGACGTTACCGGAGGCGTCCGTCACCCGGAGGTGGATGGTGTTGGCTCCAGTTTCGGAGCAGTCGTAGGTCACGGACGCCGTCCACGGGCCGTAGGCGCTCTTGCTCACCTCGTAGGTGGTGAGGGAGCAGTTGTCGGTGGAGTTGTTGTTGACTTCCAAGGCGGTGACAGTGGCGCTGCCCGCGCCGTCCAAGTTCTTGCTGACGTTCTGGGCGATGGCCGCAGGGTTCTGGTTGTCCGTGATGGTGACAGTGGCGGAGGTGGTGCCGACGTTCCCGGAGGCGTCCATCACCCGGAGGTAAATGGTGTTGGCTCCGGTTTCCGAGCAGCCGTAGGTCACAGACGCCGTCCACGAGTCAGAGGCGGTCTTGCGGACGGCATAGTTGGTGATGGAGCAGTTGTCGGTGGAACCATTGTTGACTTCCACGACCGTGACGGTGGCGTTACCGCTGCCATCGAGGTTTTTGCTGACGTTCTGGGCGATGGCCGCAGGGTTCTGGTTGTCCGTGATGGTGACGGTGGCGGAGGTGGTGCCGACGTTCCCGGAGGCGTCCATCACCCGGAGGTAAATGGTGTTGGCTCCGGTTTCCGAGCAGCCGTAGGTCACAGACGCCGTCCACGGGTCAGAGGCGGTCTTGCGGACGGCATAGTTGGTGATGGAGCAGTTGTCGGTGGAACCATTGTTGACTTCCACGACCGTGACGGTGGCGTTACCGCTGCCATCGAGGTTTTTGCTGACGTTCTGGGCGATGGCCGCAGGGTTCTGGTTGTCCGTGATGGTGACGATGAAGCTGCAGGTGTCGGTGTTGCCGACGCTGTCGGTGGCGGTGACGTTGACGGTGTGGGTGCCGACTGGAAAGACATGACCGGAGACGATGCCGACGCCGTTGTTGGTGTAGGTGAGCACGACGCCGGGCTGGTTGTCGGTGACGGAAGCGGCGAAGGCAACGGACGCGCTGCAATTGCCCGGGTCATTGGCCTGGGTGAAGTTGGCCGGGCAGGTAATCACCGGCGCGGGGTCAAAGCGGAGGACGAGGTTGTTGCCGGAGTGAAGGATTACAAAGCGGCCACCGCCGAGGGCGTTGGCAAATGCGCTGTCGTCGAGGACGAACTTGGTGTCGTCAAAGCCGGTGATGCCCATGGTGGCGCTGGCAATCGTCCAGTCGTATTCCTGGGTGTTGTCGAAGTTGGCGATGTCGCCGGGGTTGTAGAGGGCGTCCAAGGAAGTGATTTCGAGGGTGAAATTCCCGGCGGTAATGGGGCTGAGGTCGAGGATCCCGGTGATGTTCAACCAGTCCCAGCCGGGGTCATTGCCTGCGGTGCCGGTGGCATCGGTGATCTTGATGCCGAGTCTGGCCCCGTTGCGCCAGGTCTGGGAGCCAGAGTCCAACTGGCCGGGGTAGTAGTCGCCCACGAGGAGGGTGCCGCTCAGGTCAATACCGCCGGGCACGTTGCCGTCGCCGACGAGGGTGGCCCCGGCGTTGACGGTGGCGAGGCTGGTGCCGGCATTGGCGGGAAACCAGACGCCGAGGGTGCCCTGGCTCACCAGGGTGGTGGTGTAGTTGTTGGCGTTGCCGAAGAGGTTGATCTGGCCAAGCCCGGACTTGGTGAGCGGCAACGCGCCGCTGACCGGCCCCACGAAATCCAGCCGGCTGCCGGAGGCCGCCCCGATGGTGCTGGCGGAGGCGAGGGTGACGGTGCCCCAGAATTCATTGTCACCACTGACATTGAGAATTGCGCCCACGCCGCCCGAGCCGGTTCCGTTGATGGTCACCGATTCGTTGTCGGTGTATTGATAACCGCCTTGGAAACCCAAGGTGGCACCACTGTTGACGATGGTTCCGTTGAGGGTTGAACCGAGGGCCTTGTCTTTGGCCGCGATGAGGGTGCCTTGAGCCACCGTGACACTGCCGGCAAACGTGTTGGGGGAAACGCCACCCAAAATGACCGTGCCCGCGCCATTGGCGCGCCAGTTGCGGGAGTTACTGATGACGCCATTCAAGGTGAGCGTTTTGCCACTGTCGGCGGCGAATTCATGGGGATTGGCACCGGTGCCGCCCAGATTGATGTTGTTGGCCAGTGTGATGTTTTCCGTGGTCTTCAGGATCAAAGTGGCGGCGGCATTGAAGGTCATCGAGCCACTGCTGGCGGCGGAATTGTTGTTCAGGGTCAACGTGCCGGCATTGAAGGTGAGGCCGCCGGTGAAATCGTTGGGGCCCGCGAGAACGAGTTCGCCCGCGCCCGCCTTGGTGAGGCCGCTGGTGCCGGAGACGATGGCGTTGATGGTGGCCTTGGTGGAGGCATTGATGGTGATGGTGGGGGCGCTCAAGGTGAGGCCGCTGCCACCGAGGGTGACGGTGCCTTCCTCCACAGTGAGGCCGGCGGCGGTTTGCGCGCCGCTCAACGTGACGGTGAACAACCCGGTGGCGTCGGTGCCGGCGGAGAAGATGGCGGTCTGACCGCTGGTCCAGGTGGTGGTGGCCACATTGCCTGACGCCGCCGTGCTCCAGTTGGCGGTGACGCTGTCCCAGGTGCCGGCGGGGGCGGTCCCGCCCGCGCCTGGGGCCGACCCGTTAGTGTCCCAGTAAAGTTGGGCTGCCGCCGGCAGCAGGAACACCGGCAGCAACACCATGACCGCGACGCCGACGAGGAGCCGTTGCGGCAGGAGTGCGGGCTGGTGGGATCCAGTTTGATTCTTGATGGTCGTAGTCATAATGGCCTCACTGGTTTGGTGAATCGGGTTCCCGTTCGGGTGGTTGCGATGGTGTGCTGATGATCTGTCTGGTGGAACTGGCTGAAAGCCTGCGGGTGAGCCGACGGGTGGTGACGCCGCCGACGGCGAGGGCGCCAAAGACGCCGAGGGCGAGGGTGGCCGGCTCGGGGACGGCGGTGATTTCGAGGCCCCAACTCACAACCTGGCTGCTGCCGCCAAACGAGAGGTCTTGCATGGCGAGCGTCCAGAGGCCGTTCGGATCGAGGCCGTTGAACGCGGCGAGCGCGGTGGTGCGCGGGTCGGTGGCGAGCACGACGGTGGGATGCGTGGTGCGGCCATCGGGTTGCCACGCGCCGGTGACCACGCCGGGAAGGGTGCCGTGCGAATGGATGTCGGTGGAAGCGGCGTCATCGAACGTGACGTTCATTCCGGGATTGAGATAGCCGACGGGATTGCCGGTGGTGACGCCGATGCGGTTCAGAAGGACGACGAAGCCGCTGTCATGGACGAGGTAGCCGTAGAGGTCGCCGTTGTAGCCGCCGGAAAGATGGAGGGTGACGTTGAGGTCGGTGATCTGCCATTCGCCGCCGCCGCCGAAGCTGGTGATGCTGCGCGTGTCCTGCCAACCGCTGGGGTCGTTGTCGGGGATGGAACCGGTGTTGGCAAAGCCGGAGGTCCACTGGTAGGTGACGAGCGCCCCTTGCGCGCCTGTGACGCCCAACAGAACTGCGGCCGTGAGATACTCCGCCAACTTCATAATCTCCCTCTGAATTCGCCAACCCCACAACCACGCGGTCACACTGGCTGGCGACATTAGATGAGTAACAAGTTGAACCGCAGAACATCAGTTAGACCTTGGTATATTATGAGGGGAAAAAATACGGAGGGGAAATCCCGGGAGAATGTGACGGGACGGTGAAATGCGCGGAAAGCCGGAAGGTTGGAAACCGCCGCTCAACCCGAACGCCGAAGTTCGCATCTGCGGACACGCGGAAAGTGCGGCAGGGCAGGCCTCCGCTCGCGCCGCCGTAGGCGTTCCGGCCTGCCGGTTCACCCGCCTGCTCGCGTGCGACCAAGGGCGGAGTTCCCGTCCGCCGTTGCCGCAGCACGGGCGGACGGAAAGTCGCCCACACCGGCGGACCGGAACTCCGACTGCGTCGCGAGCGGGAGTCCGCCCCGCCCAGCCGGTGGGCGGTCAACTTCGGCGACCGGATGCAACATCCGACATCGAACATCCAATGTTCAAGGGGGCTTCAGGCGAGGGGAGTGAGGCCGACTTGGGCGGCGCGGTGGGCGAGTTCGGCGGGATTGCGGGAACCGAGTTTCCGCATGGCCCGCCCCCGGTGGACCTTAACCGTGACGAGGGCGATCCCGAGGCGGTCGGCGATTTCCTTGTTCAGCAGCCCGCCAAGCACGAAGCGGACGATGTTTCGCTCGCGTTCGGTGAGAGTGGCGGCGCGACGGATGAACTCGTCGTTGCCCCGCTTCTGTTCCCAGTGCTGACGGGCTTGTTCGAGGCAGCGTTCGATGGCGGCAATCAATTCGGCGGGGGCGTAGGGTTTGGTGAGATAGTTGTCGGCCCCGCCCCGCAGGGCATCCACGACGATGTGGACATCGGAATCGGCGGTCAGGAAGATGGTGGGGAGGTGCCAGCCGCGGGCCTGAATGGCGGCGTGGACTTCGGTGCCTTTGGCGGGGCCGAGGTGCTGATCCAGGAGGAGGCAGGCGGGCACCTCGGGCGGTCCGGCGGCAAAAAATTCCTCGACGGTGGCAAAGGTGCGGACGGGCAGGGTGTGGGTGGCCAGCAGGCGTTCCACGCTGGCAAGGACTTGGGGATCGTCATCCAGCACACGGATTTCGCACTGATTGGCGCTCATGGGTTGGGGGGGGGATGGCTGGGGGGAAATTCGAGGGTGAAACTGGCCCCGGGGCCATCAGGATTGTTGGCGGGGGTCAGGGTTCCGCCGTGGGCATGCATGATGGTGCGGGCCAGGCTGAGCCCGATGCCGCTGCCGGTGGGCTTGGTGGTGAAAAAGGGATCGAAGAGGTGGGGCAGGATGTCCGGGGAGATGCCGACTCCCCGGTCGGTCACGGTGAGGAGCAGTCCGCCGGAAGGCGCGCTCCGGGTGTGAAGGGTGATGACGCGGCGTTCGGGGGGGCAACTGACGCTGGCGTCCATGGCGTTGCGGAGCAGGTTGAGGAGCACCTGCGTGATTTGCACTTCATCGAAAGCGACGGGGGGCAGTTCCGGGGCGGTGAGCAGTTCCAGCGAGAACTGCTGCCCGGCGGCTTCCGGTTGGAACATCCGGGAAACGACTTCCAGGAGGGAGGCCACATCGCCGGGCTTGAGATCCATGCGCTCCGGGTGGGCGAGAACGCGCAGCCGCTGGATGGTGCGCTGCACCTGGCCGAGCTGGCTGTCGGCGTCCTGCAAGACGGCGCGGACGTGGCAATCCACGCGGTCACACTGGCGGGTGAGTTGGCGCCCGACGGTGACATTGTTGATGGCGGCAGTAAGGGGCTGGCCGACCTGGTGCAGAATGCCGGCATGGACTTCGTTGAGTTCGGCGAGGCGCTGGAAGCGGGCCAGATCGTTACGGAGCCGCTCGTAATCCCCGGCCGCCTGCCGTTCGGCAGTGACGTCCCGGAAGGTGCAGATGCCGATTACGCGGTTGTCCTGGGCGGCCTGGCGGCAGTTGCCGGTGACCAGAATTCGGGAACCATCGCGGCAGACGAGGTGGAATTCAAAATTGTCCGCTTGGGCCTGGTTGAGGCAATTCAACGCGAGGGGGTGATCTTCCGGGGCAATGAAGTGGGCCAGCGGCTGGCCCAGCATTTCCGGGAGGGGCCAGCCGAGCATTGCGGCCAGCCGGGGATTGGCATCCATCAGAATCCCCTGGCTGACGATGGCGACGCCTTCGTGGGCCGCCTCGGTCAGCAGGCGGAACCGGGCTTCACTGGCGCCCAGCGCGGCGGTGCGGCGGGCGACGCGGGCCTCGAGCTGTTCATTGAGGTGGCGTAAATCCGCCTCGAGCCTTTTGCGTTCGGTGATTTCGCGGACAATGGCTCCCATGCCGACCGGCTCGCCGGCGGCATCGCGCAGCAGGTAGGTGCGCAACTCGACCGGGATGAGGACCCCATCCTTGCGGCGGTATTCCTTTTCATAGACGTCCGAGTAGCCCCGCACGCGGACTTGTTCGGCGCGGATGCGGTCCTCGAAGCCATGCCAGCAGGCGGGGGTGATGTCGTAGTAGGTGAGTTCCCGCAGTTCCCTTTCGGAATACCCGAGCATTTCCTGAAACACCGGGTTGGCCGTTTGAATCCGGCCCTGCAGGTCCACGGTGGCAAACGCGTCACGCATCTCTTCGATCAACTGGCGATGCCGGGTCTCCGAAGCGCGCATCTGGTTCTCGGCCGCCTTGCGGGCGGTGATGTCCTGCACGACGCCCCGCATGCGTTGGGCCTGGTCGGCGGCGTCCAGCTCAAACCGGCCAAAGGCACCAATCCATTTGACCGTGCCATCGGGCTGACAAACGCGGAATTCATGGTCGAAATCTTTCCCGGTCGCCACGCACTGGGCGACCCAGGCCTCGACCCGCGGGGCATCTTCCGGATGCAGGCGGCTGGCGAATGCTTCATAATTCCCGGGAAATTCCCCGGGGGCAAAGCCCCAGAGATCCTCGTGGCGGCGTGACCAGTGGATGCGGTTGGCGGGGATGTCCCAGTCAAACATGCCCAATCGGGCGGCTTCCAACGCAAGACGCAGACGGCGCTCGGATTCGGCCAACTGTGTCTCCATTTTCAGTTGTTCGGTGATGTCCCGGCTGGTGGCGACGACGGCGATGACTTCGCCCGCGGCATTGCGCAACGGCAGCTTGTAGGTGTCGAACCAGCGGGTTTCACCGTTGACGTTGGCGGGGTCCCGGGGGTTGTGAACTTTCTCGCCGCGCAGCACGGCGCGGTCATCAGCCGCAAACCCGCGAATGCCCCGCGCGGGATCGCCGTTGATGAACTCGGGGGCCCAGCCGTTTTCGAGATCGGTGCGGCCGATCATGTCGGCAGGGCGGCGACCGACCGCGCGGGCGAAGGCTTCGTTGCAGATCACGGTGCGCAGCTCACGATCCTTGACGAAAATCATGTCCTCGGAGACATCCAGGACGCCTCTGAGGAGCCGGTGACTTTCCTCCCGCAGCCGTTCGGCATGGAACCGCGCGGTGATGTCAGACAAACTGACAACGACTTCCTGAATCCGCCCGTCGTCGTCCAGCATGGGGATGGCGTTGGCCTGAACCCAGACGGGATGGTCGGCCCCGGGCCGGAGCACGCCCAGGATTTCATCATGGACCGGCTGGCGCGTGGCCAGAACGCGGCTCACCGGATATTCAGCCACCGGCATGGGGGTTTCATCTTTGCGGAGGAAGCGCCACCCGTTGGAGTCGAGGCTGGCCGCGACCATTTCGCGCTCGGTCATGCCCAGGATGGCCTCAGCGGCCGGGTTGGCGCGGAGTAACTGGCCGCTGGCATCATGGATGACGGTGCCGCCCGGGAGGGATGCCAGTAGCAATTCGTGGCGGTCGCGGGCATGGGCGAGTTGGACGGCCGATTCGCGTTGAATGATGGGCAGTTGCCCCCGTTGCTGGAGCACGCCCGCATCCAAACCGGCCTCGCAGGCCGGAGGCACAAGCTCATCCACCGCAGGCTGCGGCGCGAACCGACGGCCGGGGCTTGCTGGCGCCTCGGGGCAGGGCCGAAGGAAGTGAGCCAGATGCTGACGCGCTTTCTCCCGCAAGGAGCGGGAAACCGGCACTCGGGGCGCGCGGACAAAAACAGAGATGATTCCGGGCGGACAACTGTCGTGAACGGGAACGAAACGCAGTTCCTCCCAATACCAGTGATAGCGACCGCCGGCGGAACGAAGGCGGCACGCCCAGGCCGCGCGGCCCTGACGCCGGGTTCGGGCGAGCACTTGCGGAAGCCGGGAGACATCCTCGGGATGGAGTTTTTCCGCGAAGCCCCGGGCCGGTATTTTTTGCCACCCGAAGGGGCGGGACGGGCCGCTCAATTGACGGATTGCTTGCAGCGGAAGTTGGGCATCACGATGGAGTATGACCGGCACTTTCGTCCCGGAAGCGCTCCGGTCACCCTCCGACCGCCCAACATTTCGCAACGTCCTCACAAAACGGCGACATTTCCTCCCGACAAGAATTTGGTTCCGACACCAAAGTATCAGTGCAGGTTTTTAATACAGCAATAGTAAATATCTATACTTAGGTATAATTGCCGCCTGTCCTTGGGGTGCCAAGCTCTCGCGGTGCGAAGTCATTCAGATCGGGAGCGTAACTATCTGTTGCCGGGCATGGGTGGCCGGGCACGGCGGCGCAAGGTCGTTGCCATGACTGGCTGGGGGCTGCTGGGCGGGCTGGTGGCATCCGGGTTGATGGTCCTGATGCTGTATCTGCTCAACCAAATCGGCTCCGGGCGATAAATGAGCTTTCCGTTGGGGTGCGTTGAGACTGGTGCTCCGGCACACACTTTTTGGCAATTGCTGGACGGATTTTGTCCAAACCAGTGAAACCGCGTGACGGGCGGGGCGCGTGGCTGCTACTGCTTGGGATGAAAGCGAATTCACACCATGAGCACCCAAACGCGCTTCACGCTGTTACAATCCGAGATTCCCCGGGCCTGGTATAATCTGCTGGCCGATTTTCCCGAGCCGCTGCCGCCGCCGCTCCATCCGGGCACCAAACAGCCGGTCACGCCCGACCTCATGACGGCGATGTTCCCCGAGAATCTCGTGCGGCAGGAGATGTGCCCCGACCGCTGGGTCGAGATTCCCGAGCCGGTCCGGGACATTTACGCGCTGTGGCGGCCCACGACGTTGTTGCGCGCGGTGCGGCTGGAACAGGCGCTGCAAACGCCGGCGCACATCTATTACAAATACGAGGGGGCCAGTCCCGCCGGCAGCCACAAGGTCAACACCTCGGTGCCGCAGGCGTTCTTCAACAAGGAGGCGGGGACCAAGCGCCTCGCCACGGAAACGGGCGCGGGGCAGTGGGGTTCTTCGCTCGCGCTGGCCTGTCGGCTGTTCGGCCTCGAATGCAATGTTTACATGGTCAAGGTCAGCTACCAGCAAAAGCCCTACCGCCGGATGCTGATGCACACCTGGGGCGCGACGGTGCATCCCAGCCCGAGCGACCAGACGAACTACGGGCGCAAGCTGCTGGCCGAGGATCCGCATTGCAACGGCAGCCTGGGCATCGCCATCAGCGAGGCCATCGAGGACACCGTCACGCATCCGCACACCAAATACGCCCTGGGCAGCGTGTTGAATCATGTCTGTCTGCACCAAAGCGTCATCGGCCAGGAGGCCATCCGGCAGATGGAAATGGCGGGGGAGGAGCCGGATGTGATTTTCGGCTGCGCGGGCGGCGGCAGCAATTTCGCCGGCATCGCGTTCCCGTTCGTGCAGAAAAAAATCCGCGAGGGGAAAAAATACCGCATCGTGGCCGTCGAACCGTCGGCCTGTCCTTCGCTGACGAAAGGGGAACTGCGCTACGATTTTGGCGACACGGCGGAAACGACGCCGCTCATGATGATGCACACGCTGGGGCACAATTTCATGCCGCCCAGCATCCACGCGGGCGGGCTGCGTTACCACGGCATGGCGCCGATGGTCAGCCATGCGCTCAAGCTCGGACTGATCGAGGCGAAGGCGATCCACCAGACGAAGGTGTTCGAGGCCGCCACGCTGTTCGCGCGTTCCGAGGGCATCGTGCCCGCGCCAGAATCGTCCCACGCCATCGCGGCGGTGGTGGACGAGGCGGTGGCGGCGCGCGAGGCCGGGCAGAAGCGCGTGCTGCTGTTCAACCTCTCCGGCCACGGGCTGCTCGACCTGGCCTCCTACGAAACCTACTTGTCCGGCAAGCTGGTGGATGTCTGATTCCGTCCAAACCAAACTCCCTGCAAACGCCATGAAAAAAAACATCCGTTCCCTGTTCCTCTTCGCGGCCAGTCTGGCCGCCGCACCGTTGCTGGTCTGCGCGCAAAACCATTACCCCGCCGGGGCCGAGGGCATCCGCGCCGCCTCGCTGCCCCCGCCGGGATTGTATTTTCGCGACTACAGCTTCTTCTACTGGGCCGACAAACTGCCCGGCGGTCCGTCGAATTTCGACGTCTTTGCCTACGTCAACGCGCCGCGGTTGATTTGGATGACGGAGCACAAAATTCTCGGCGCGGACTACGGCATGGATGTGATTGTGCCGTTCGGCTACACGCAGTTGACGGCGGGCGGTTATGATGACAGCGAGTTTGGCCTGGGCGACGTGCAGATCGAGCCGGTGCTGCTCAGTTGGCACAAGCCACAGTGGGATTTCGCCCTCGCCTACGGCATCTGGGCACCGACCGGCAAATCCGCTGCGCCGCCGACGGCCCGGTTGGGCAAGGGTTTCTGGTCGCACATGTTCACTGCCGGGGCGACGTGGTATCCGGACACCAACAAGACCTGGTCCGCCTCCGTGTTGAGCCGCTATGAGATTCACACCCAGAGCGACGACGTGCCCGCAACGCCCGGCGACACCTTCACGCTCGAGTTTGGTCTGGCCAAACAAGTGCGCCCCGGCTGGGACTTCGGGCTGGTGGGTTACTGGCAGGAGCAGGTGACCGATGGCAAGAACGACGGCACGCCGGATGAACGGATTCTCGCGCTGGGGCCGGAACTGGCGGGGCGTTGTCCCATCACCGGCATGGCGCTCTCCCTGCGCTACCTGCATGAATTCGAGGCGCGGCAACGGCCCGAGGGCCACACCGTCACGCTGACGTTGACGCATCGGTTTTGAACCGGACCGATGCCGCCGTTGGCCGCGTTTCGCAGGCTGTCCCCCCTAATGGTGACTTGGGTTGGGGCGCGGGATTGATAGCCTCCCCTCACCCAGCCGACCATCCCTGTGCGCAAGCGCAGCCAACCCAACCCAACTCGGGGCCGGACGAAA
>Ga0101944_10002487_pt1 | contig 29587 bp, 24 predicted proteins | sample DewCreD2012metaG_FD_75245 | JGI IMG/M metagenome (GOLD analysis project Ga0101944, IMG submission 75245) | Hot spring sediment bacterial and archeal communities from British Columbia, Canada, to study Microbial Dark Matter (Phase II) - Dewar... ... | reverse complement strand
GCTGCCGGGCTACGACCGGCCGGGCACCTTCGATCTGTTCGCGCGGGCCCGTGTCAACTACATTGACCTGCGCGACGGCCCGGGCATCTACGGTACCCCTCCCGGGCACCCGCTGGACAAAGAAAGGATGCGCCGCGTCCTTCGCGAGGCGCACCGGCGGGGAATGGTGGTCTACGGGGTGGTGGACTGCGCAGTTCCGGAGCCCAGGCGCGAGGCGGTCTTGAAGACTTTCGAGGAGTTCATTGAGCTCGGGGTGGACGGGCTGTGGATCTCCATAGACGATCCGGGAGGGGACGACCGGATCGGCACCCCGCTGGATCTGGTGCGGCGCATCGTTGAGCTGGGCAAGCGTCACGGCATCACGGGCGAGATGATCGCTATGACTCCGGGCAAGGAGTCCTACAAGAACATTGACACTCAGACAAACCGGAACGTGATGCAGATTCCGGGAATGAACGAGGCGCTGCTGTTCTTCACGGTGTTGCCATCGAAGGAGTCGCTGGAGGCGGCCCGGCGCGTGGGACTGAAGAGCCTCCCCTGCTGGTGGCACAACTGGCCTCGTCCGAGGGGCGGGTTTCTCCATCAGGGCAGCGCTCCGGGACGCGCGGACGGTGGAAAACCCTACATTGAGCTTATGGCCCTTTATGAGGGATGGCACACTCCGCGCTGGGAGGAGCTCCGCAACGCCGGGCAGTATATCGCCGCGGTCCAGCCATGGGGAGGATCAGCCTGGCCCGACGACTGGGTGGCCGGTGTGATTGACCTGTGGGCATGGGCGCCGGAACTGCACGACTGGGACAAGCATCGCAGGCGCATCTACAGCCTGGTGTTCGGTCCCGGGCAGGTGGAGGCGGCCAGACGCTTCGATGATGCCCTGGCCAGCCTGAAGTCGCTGTTTGTGGTGTCTCCGGAGCTGCCCGGGGACCGCAAGAACCAGCCCGACCCCGCGTGGCCGCCGCGCCTGAGCGACCCGGCCGACGCCGGAAAGGCGCTGAAGCTGATCTCCGAGATGGAAGAGTTGCTTCCCGCGCTGCAGGAGGGAGCGCGGCGGGAGAGTCTGTTCGATCACTATGCCGGCGCAGGGGCGCTGGAGGAGTATTTCCTGGAGCCGCAGCGCAAGACCGTGGAGGTGGCGCGGACGATCACCGGTCTGACCTTGCCCGAATACTGGTGGGAGACTCACCGGCAGAGGGTGATGCTTGCCGCAACGCTCGGTCAGGGGGAGCGGGCCGCCATCTGGGCGGAGGAGGGCAGGCAGCGAGCCCTGAAAGAAGCTCGCGCCGTGCGAGACGCTCTCCCGGTTTTGCAGAATATGGGGGGCTACGTCCAGGAGTGGCGTGAGCGTTTCAAGGAGCCCGCCACGGCGCGCTTCGCAGACCGCGAGCCGGATATGAAAGGCGACCTGTCGGATCCGCTCTGGCAGTCGGCTCAGCCAGTCACAGGCTTTGGACTGTCCACCGACGCGGGCGAGGCGGAGGATCAGACTGAAGTCCGGATGCTGTATACCGCGGAAGCGTTCTATGTGGGCGTGCTCTGCCACGAATCGGCAGTTGACAGGATGCGGGTGACGCGCACGCAGGAGGGCTCCGACGTCTGGGAGGATGACTCCGTGGAATTGTTCATCAACACGGACTGCCTGGGCCGGCCTTACTGGCAGTTCGTGGCGAATGCCGGCGGCGTCCGCTCGTTTAGCTACCAGCGGCCGGCCACCGCGGAGGATCGCGCGCCGAATCCGGAATGGCAGGTCCGCACGGCGCGGGGGACCGATCGCTGGACGGCCGAGATCCGTGTTCCATATTCCACCCTGGGCATCAGCGGCTCTCCGAAGGGTCAGATCTGGATGGTGAATGTGGTGAGGAACGACTTCGCCTCTCTTCAGAGAGATGTGGTGGGCGAGCACTGGATGCAGACCAGCGCCTGGGGCTTCAGACCGCGCGGCAGCAACCATGACCCGCGCAAATTCAACCCGGTGGTGTTCGAGTAGGACGGAAACAGGGCGGCTTGAGCGGCGTGCCGGACAATCTGGAAGCCCGGGTTCTGGACGCGGCGGTTGAGTTCTTTGAGCGCCCGTTCCTGAAGCCGCTTCAGATCAGCTCAGGCTCCATAACGCGGATCACCGAGGCGCGTGTCCGGGTGAGAGTGCTCTGCAACGGACGGGAGGGGACGGGCCGGGGCAATGTCTACCTGAGCGACCTGTGGGCGTGGCCGGACCCGTCGCTTTCCCACGAGGAGCGCGACGCGCGGCTGAGACGTGAGTGCCAGACGATCGCCACCACACTGGACTCCCTGACGGCGGGAGAGCCGGCGCATCCGCTGGAGCTGGGGCTTCGTCTCCATCACGCAGTCTACCACGGACAGGAGACGATGCCTGTCCTGGCTCGTGCGATGTGCGCCAGCCCCTTCGACGCCGCCATCCACGACGGATGCGGGCAGGCTGTTGGGATCAGCGCATTCCGCTTCTACGACCACGACGTGCCGCTGCCGATCGCGGACGCGGCGCTGGGCGGCGGGGCCTGCCGGGCGATCCGGGATCTGCTGCGTCCGCCCGTGCAAGAACTTCCGGCGTGGGTCATCGTCAGCCGCGGGGACGATCTGGAGAAGGACGTACTGCCGTGGGTGCGCGAAAGGGGTTACCGCTGCTTCAAGGTGAAGGTTCTGGGGCGCTCCAACACCGATGATGCCGCCCGCACGTCTGAGGTATACCGGGCGGCGCGCCGTTTCGGCGTATCCAGGCCCCGGCTGAGTGTGGACTCCAACGAGGCCAACCCGGATGCCGCGAGTGTGCTTGAGTATCTGGAGATGCTGCACTCGATGGATCCGGAGGCCTATGGCGCCCTGGAATATCTGGAGCAGCCGACCCCGCGCGACATCCAGGCGCATCCGGTGGACTGGACCGCCGTGGCACGCTTGAAGCCGGTGATGCTGGATGAAGGGCTGACGTCACTGGACCTTCTGCCGCTGGCGCGGGAACAGAGCTGGTCCGGGCTTGCGCTGAAGACGTGCAAGGGGCACAGCTTCGCGCTGGTGGCGGCGGCCTGGGCCCGCCGCCACGGCATGTTGCTTTCCCTTCAGGATCTGACGAACCCCGGGTATTCTGCTATCCATGCCGCGTTGCTGGCCGCGCACGTTGAGTTCATCAACGGGATGGAATTGAACTCGCCCCAGTATACGCCGGACGCGAACGCGGACTGGCTTCCTCGCCTTTCAGGCCTCTTCCAGCCGCGCGAGGGCATTCATCGTCTGGAAGACTGCTGGCCCGCCGGGCTGGGCGGCTCTCTGTGAGCGCGCCGCTCAGTCCGAAAAGCGGAAGGAGAACAGGTCCGCGTCCTTCATCACGAAGCGCAGGCGGACCGGCTGCCCGCTGAGCGAAGCGACGGATCCGCCCTTCCAGGAGACCGTCCGCTCGATCTCGTCGCCGTAGATCTCGGGGCAATCCTCCAGTGAGAACCCTTTGACCGGCCGTCCCAGCAAGTCCTGGATCTCCACCCGGATGCCGCCGACGGCGGACGTGGAGTAGTTGATGACCAGCCGGCTTCCCCGGAATGTCAGGGGTCTGGTGACCAGCTCGCCGCCTGCGTAGGGCGCGTTGACCGAGGCGAATCCGTCCGTGCGCAATGTGCCCCGCCGGATGCGGGGCGTGCCGCCGTAATGCTCCAGCCAGTAGATGGAGACCTCCTCCGGCGTGAGCTGAAGCAGTCCCGCCGCGGGAGTCTGGTTTCCGTGCGCGTTCCCCCAGTTGAGTGGATCGAGCCCCGGCCGTATGAACGCCTCCATAAAGGTGCGCCGGAAATGCACGCCGTCCCGGCTGGAGATCAGCACCGCGTCCGAGAGGCCGTCCGTCTCCCGCGGCGGGTCTCCGATGGTTGTTCGCTCAGGGACGAAGCGCATGGGGAAGCCCAGATACAGGGAGGGGTTGCGGTGATATGGCCCGATTGCGTTCGTGTAGAAGTGTTCCGGAGGGGAATCGCCGAAGTCCAGCCACTCCGGGGCCGTCCAGGTCCGGAAATCATCGGAGTATGCCACGCGCACGCTCCGGACTCTGATGCCGCCGGGGTACTCCCGGCCATCGCGCAGGTAACAGGCGTATTTTTCCTTTGCGGAGTCCCAGAACGCCAGGTTCTGCGAGTCGAACCGCCCCTCGGTGATGATCAGCCGGGCGCGCTCAGGCGACCATCGTAGCCCGTCCGGGGAGACCAGGGCTCCCAATGCGTGGACATCTTCTCCTGAAGGCAGCACCCGTTTGGCCAGGGCGATGGCCTTGTAGCGCTCTTCAGGTTTTGCGGCAGGGTTGGTGTCCAGGAAAGGTGTGAAGTTGTGGCATTCGCCATACGACTTGCGCCCCTGCGCGCGGAACACGATGTTGTTCGCCCGTGAGCCCTCGAAGTCGTAAAGACCCAGCTCCGGACGTTTCCAGTGGATGCCATCGTCGCTGAACGCCACACAGGTGACTTCCTGCGTCTTCTCTCCGCCGCCACGGTAGTAAAGGCGATACCGTCCCTCGTGGTCCTTCAGCACCGTGGCGTAGGCGCTTTCAGGCCCTTCCCACGGCGCCTCCAGCACCAGGCAGACCTCGCGCGGGATCGGCTGGTGGAGGCGCAGCGAGACGCCGCGCATCGACTCCACCAGCGCATCATCCACAAAGAGTTGCAGCCCGGAGCCGATGTCCAGGGGTTCACCTGCGGGGCCGCTCTGCACCGCGCATCCCGCCGCCCAGACCATCGCAAGCAGCCATCCCGTCGCCTTGCCCAGCTTTACCACGCCGTTACTCCTTAGCGCTGCAGATGCACCGCCTGCCCGGTCCTGGAAGACTCCCGGGCGGCCAGCATCACTTCCACGGCCTTGCGGCCCTCGCTCACCGGCACGGAGACATCCCCCTCTCCCGCGCACGCTTTCAGGAACTCCGAGTCCTCCGCGCGGAACATGTCGTCCCGGTCGGTGGCCATCTCTTCGGTCTGCCACTCGCCTGCGGACGCCTCATAGAGCGAAGCTGCGCACCGGTCCCAGCGTCCGAACTCCAGCCTGGCGGTGCCCTCTGTTCCATAGAGCTCCACCTCGATGTGCCTGGCCCTCTGGAAGAAGTCCATATGAACGCTGGCGGCGCGGCTGCCGTCGAACTCGACGATCATCTCCACCAGGTCCGGCGACTCCATCTCGGCCTCGCCCACCTTACGGTCCAGCCCCAGCACCTGCACGGGATCGGTCCCGGCATACCACACCGCGAGGTCCACGGCGTGCATCAGCTCGTAGGCCCCGCTGTATTTCGAGACGTACCGGGTGCGGTAGTCCGGCATCGCGTCCGGGATGTATTCGCCGAACATGCTGCGGACGAACAAAAGCCTGCCAAGACGTCCCTCGTCCAGCCAGTCCTTCAGCCTGCGGCAACCGGCGTGGAAGCGGTAGCACTGGCCCACCATCACCTTCCGCCCGGTCCGGCGCGCTAGGTCTTCCAGATCGTCCAGACCTTCCGTGGAGACCGAAAGGGGCTTCTCTGTGAACACGTGGCAGCCTGCCTCAAGGGCGGCCATCGCCTGAGGAACGTGGTCCGCGGTGGGGGAGCACAGGAACACCGTATCCGGCCGGCCGGCCAGCCCCTCTTCCAGCGTGTTGTAGGCTTCCGTGACGGCCATCTCGTCGGCGGCGGCCCGCCGTCGCTCTTCCAGCGGTTCCACCAGCCGGATGTCCTTTACCCCCAGTTCACGCAGCACCCGTGTATGCCGGCGCCCGATGGAGCCGAACCCCACCACCAGCGCGCTTTGCTCCTTCCAGTCTCCGCTCACGGAGCGCTCCTTTCTACCAGCAGGTGAACCCGCCGTCCACCACCAGGTTTATGCCGGTGCAGTAGCTGGACGCCTCCGACGCCAGGAACACCACCGGCCCCTTCATCTCCTTACCGTCCTGCCCCATCCGCCCCATGGGGGTGGCCTCGCTGTAGGCTTTGACGAACGGCTCCGGTTGATGCCGCCAGAATCCGCCGGGCGAGATGCAGTTCACGCGGATGTTGTAGCGCGCCAGCGATGCGGCCATATCGCGCGTCAGGTTGATGACGCCACCCTTCGCCGCCGCATAGTCCACCGTGCTGCCACCCATGTCCGTCCCGGCGTAGACGCGGCGGTCCCGTCCGATCATCCCGGAGATGGATGCGATGTTGATGATATTTCCGCTGCGCGCCGGGATCATTGCTCTGGCCACCACGTGCTTGCTGACCAGGAAGGTGCCGGTCAGGTTCACCTGGATGGTGTTCATCCACTCTTCCAGCGGGCGCTTCTCCAGCGGAGCATTATCCGGCGTGCTGCTGACATTCCCGGCGTTATTCACCAGGATGTCCAGTTTGCCAAACTCCCTGAGCACCTGGTCCACCACGGAAACGGCCTGGTCCTCGCTGGTTACATCCAGCTCCAGCGCCAGGATCCTGCGCCCGGTCGCTTCCGCGATCTTGCCCGCGGACTGCCGGGCGCTTTCCAGATTGCGCGACGTGATGGCCACATCCGCGCCCGCCTCCGCCAGCGCGAGGGCCATATCGAAGCCCAGGTTCCGGGCCCCGCCGGTCACCAGGGCCGTCTTGCCCGAGAGGTCAAAAAGCTCCTGAACGGTCGGAAAGGCCATAGGTGTCAGCTCCTTATCTGTGACATCTGCGCTGAGGAGATCATCACCGGACGCTGTCCCGGAGTACCCGCCGGGAGGCTTCCGGACGTCATCTGGTCACCAGAAAGGCGGCTGCCGTGTCCAGCTCGCCCAGCGGGATCTCCAGCGTGTCGCCATCTCTTGTGAAATGCGCGGGAGACTTCCTGCCACCTTCCACCCGGACTACCCGGCAGTGGCCGAACCCGGGCGGAAGCTGCAATCTCACGCGCTCGCCTCGCACGGGGCGGTGGAAGGCGTGCAGGGTGCGGGTCTCGTAACCGATGTAGTGCTCCGTGTTGACCACGCTGACGATCAGTGTATCGCGTCCGCTCATCAACGTGCGCACCCACAGAGGCCCCTGCTTCTGCGGAGGCCCTGCCGGGCACGCCACGGCCAGCGCCGGCGCAAGCTCCGCGATGTCCCTGTTGATGCGGCCCACTTCTTCCCAGAGTTCCGGGTAGTCCGAAATGCCGGTAAACTGTCCCTCCCCGGTCTTTTGAGTCAGGTCAATGAAGTAGGAGACGCCCTTCACACCAGAGCCGATGGCATAAAACGCCATGGCCCGCTCCTCGCGCGCTGTGGGCGGACGGCGTCCGAAGTTGCGGGGCGCGCCGGAGTCCAGGCTGCATGCCCACAGCACCGCCACCAGCGGCCGGGGCGTGGAGGCGTCTCGCGCGCACTCCAACGCCCGCCACACATAGTCCGTCTGGCGTCCTCCCAGCGGGACATACGGGTCCGTGCAGAAAACGTCCGGGATCTGCCCGTAGACGTACCAGTTCAGCGGTTTGTAGGTGTTGTCCACCAGCAAAAGATTCGGGGTGGCGCGGTCCTGCTGGCGCTGGCGGCGCTGGAGCGGCAGCACGCTGAACATCGCGTGCGTTCCCAGCCGGTCCATCCACGGCAGCTCTTCGCCCAGCTTCACATCGTGGGCGTCCGGCTCGTCGTGGTTCTGGTAGAAAAGCAGCCCTCGCCCGTGTGTGGAGTGGCGGACAGGGTGGCCGATGCCTCCGTGCGGCACGTAGCTCATCTGCGCGTTGTCCAGCACGTCCAGAGGTCCATTGAAGTAGCTGTTGAACCCTTTCGCCTTCGCCGCGGCGACTTTTTCCGGCGTGACTGTCCCGTAGAGCCCGATGGTGAAGAAGCCGTCCCAAGCCCTCACCGCTTGTGCCAGCTTCCGGCCGTCCCCCAGCGTCACCGTGAACAGATGGAACGTCCCGTAGCGAAGCGGCTGCGCCAGTCTCGCCTCGGCCAGAAGCAGTCCGCTTCCCCGCGGGCCTTTCTGCCAGATCACCCCTGCCGGCGGCAGCCCGTCCACCCGCAGCGTGCCGGGCGGAAGGGACTCGCCGTCCAGTGAGCGGACATACACATAGACGGCGTCCATCTTGCGGGAGAAGGTGATCGCCTCGATCCTGGCTGTTGGAGGACTCAGAGGGACCTCCTGCTTCAGTGTCTCCCCTTCTCCCGCCCGGAACCGGAGACGAACATTGCTTTCAGGGGCCCGGCGGAAGCGTACCGTGCATTCCACCCAGGCTCCGGGCGGGACGCTCTGCCGGTCGAACCCGGCCAGCTCGTCCGCGATCTCGCCCACCGGGAACTGCGGGCACTCCAGCCGGTACCAGAGCACAGGCCCCGCTTTGTGGGGAGTGGTCGTGCACTCCTCCAGAGGTTGGCCATTGATGTGGGTCAGAACGAGGGCCTGTTCGCGCGTAGAAGTGTTCTTCAACAGCACGTGCACGCTTCCGGCGGGCCGGAAGTGCTCCGGGTAGAACTGCTCCGGTTCGCTCCAGCCCTCGCTCCAGAAGGTTCCCTCCCAGACCTGCTCACGCACAAAGGGGTTTGTGTCCGGCCTCCACCATTTCGCAATGACAGACCATCCGCCGGACGCCGCCCGGCACTGCTGACCGGCAAGCGTCAGGAGGATCACTGCGGCGAAGAGCGTCTTCAACGGCTGTCCTCCATCTCCAGCAGAGCGGGATCCACACGGTTGACCTGGATGAAGCGCCAGACGGCGTTATAGAAGTGGAAGTATTCTCCTCCATCCTCCAGCAGGAACCCGTAAGTCAGGTCGCGCCAGTGGGCTTCCGGCTGGAATCCCTCGATGCTGCAGAGCAGCCGTGGCTCGCCGAACTCCAGCGGCTGGCCGTCCGGCCGCCCTGTCTCCCGGCCGATGGAGACATAGACCGGCTGCCGGTTCCTGGTGTGATCGAACGGGTCCGCCGCGCCGAACGCCGTCCCGTCGTTGTTGCAGAACAGCAGCGCATACGTCCCGTTGGAGAGCCTGCGGAAGGGACAGGGGGCATTGGGGTGGAGCATCCGTTCCCCGCCATCTCCGTAGAGCAGGGGGCGGGCTGGCTCCCATGTGCGGCCAGAGTCGCTTGAGACCGTGTAATACAGGCAGCCGTTTCCGGTGCGGCAAACGCAGAACAGCCTGCCGTCCGAGAGCTGCGCCACTTGCGGCTCCTGCCCCAGCGACCTTCCGGGCTCGCGTTCGTACGGCACGAAGACACCGTGGGGGGGAGGTGGGTAGAACTCCATCTTGAGATCCGCAGGATCCCCCACGGTGAAGATATTCCGGGTGATGCCGAACACCAGCTCCGAGTGGATCTCTCCCAGGGGCAGAGGATCGGTGGAGATGTTCATCGGCAGGAGCCATTCGCCGCTTTCCAGCGTCAGCCCGGGAGCCATGAGGTGCCAGCCGTCGCTGCCAGGCGACAGTTCGTAAGGCGGAGCCGGAAGCTCATAGAGCGTCCCCGGTCCGCCGGGCCCCTCCCAGGTGCGTCCATCGTCGTGGCTGACGGAGTAGCGCAACTGTCCGAACCGTGTGCTCTCCCGCGTGTGCTGGACGTGGAACTGATAGATCCGGCTCACACCGTCCACATCCACCGGAAGCAGTTGCCCCATTTCAATGGTCCGGCCGGGCTCCAGCGAACCCGGAGGGATGGCGTATACGCGGGGGCCCCACGTTTGTCCCCGGTCCTGGCTGCGGCGTGTGTAGACGACTCCGCCCTTAGGGGTGTTGACGGTCACACTGATGAGCCAGGCTCCCGTCTGTGTGACGCACACGGAGTTGATATACTGCCCCCACTCCTGGCTGACGTCTATGGAATCTATGACCGCCATCGGGCTGAGGGCGGATGTGCTGTAGCCTGTGGACATGCCGGGGTCCCTCCTCTGCGTTCAGTCCTTCTGCGGCCAGACCGGTGAGTAATTGTTTAATTTGAAGGCGTAGAGCTTCGCATTGCGCAGATAGAAGCGCAGCCGGATGTCCTGCGCGAAGCGCAGGAAGTTGCCGCGGTCGAAGAAGTTGCCCGGTGTGGTGGGGAAGTTCACCACCACGCGGGTGTGGTCGCCCCGGATGGGTTCGCAATCCGCTTTCGTAACCCGGTCCAGGGGCCGTCCGTCCACGTCCGTCACCTCCACCAGCACCTCTCCGTCGCTTGCGTCCACGTTCAGGATGATCCAGCAGGCGGAGTTCGGCCTGGGGGGACGGAAGGGGATGGTATTGACAATGCCCTCCTCGTCTCCGGCTTCCAGGCAGACGAAGCCGTCTCTGCGCAGTGTGCCGGTCCCCAGCGCGCCGTATCCCGCCTGATAGTGCGGAGCGTTCTTACCGCCATACCAGAACCGCATCCGGCTGCCCTCCGGGTGCGGCGGATTGTGTGTCAGCGCCACGTGCTTGCAGTCCCAGCTTCCTTCTTCGCCCCGCTCCAGAATAGGCTGGCGATCGCCGACGCGCTGCCACGTACGCAGGTCCCGGCTGAGAGCCAGCTGCGTGTCCAGCGCCATCTCGTGACCGTAGAACATCAGGAGCTGCCCCAGATATGCGTGCCCGTAGGGGATGATGTACATCAGGTAGAGCTGGGCGTCCTCCGGGTCTTTCTCGTCCACCTCCAGGATAGTCTCGGTGGCGGTCCAGTGGATCAGATCCCGGCTGCGGGTCATTGCGATGTGCCTTTTCCAGGGGCGTCCCCACCGGCGGCAAAGATTCATATGCTGATGGGAACGGGTGGTCAGGATGTAGCAGCGCTGGACCGGATCCCACATGAACCCGTGGCAGTCTCCTTCCAGCATCAGAGGAGGCGGGTAGTGCATCCTCCAGCGCACTCCGTCCGCGCTGTAGCAGAAGGTAATGCCCGTCGGGAACAGGGGATCATCGTAATGAGTGAAAAGAGAAGCCACGAACCGGTCCTCTGAGTCCGGCGCGCTGTAGGGCAGCACGTTCCACACCTGCTCTCCCAGATTGCTGCTTCCTTCCGCCGCATCTTCCCGGAAGCGGACCAGGTTATTCTCCAGCGACCCGTCGTGAAGGACGGCTCCGACTACCGGTTTCTCCCAGTGGATGCCGTCACTGCTCTCGGCGTAGCAGCAGGAGTAGTTCTGGCTGCCGTAGGGAGGGGCCGAGACGCGGTTCTGGAACCTGTCGTACGCGTTATACCAGCAACGGAACAGGCGATGCTCCGGATCGTAAAGGACTGTCCCGTAATATGGATCCTGCAGGGAGGTGACCCGCCCGTCCGGCCCCACGCCTTCCCATGGCTTCTCCGGGAACAGGACCGGTTCCGGTGACTTCTCGATGGGGCAGATCTTCCGGGTGACACGCTCGCAAGAGGCGACGAGATCCTCATCGGCCAGCAGATAGAGGTCTGGTTCGGCCCAGACGTGGGTCAGGTTCGGCATTTTGGCTCCATCCCGCGATGCGCGTGCGCGATCTCGCGCCCGCGCGGAGTGGTAGTATTATAGGACGTATGTGGACGCCCCGCAAGGCGAGCGTTCTCCCGCTCCCGGCCTGTCCTCCCTTCTGTTGGCCGGTCGGATACCCGGTCCCTTCCAACATCCTCCGCCGCGTAACGCAGGAAGGCCGCATCGGACGGGCGAAGCGGCCTTTGCAGCATTCTGTCGGCGAGGAGGACACGGCACTGCAACGGCGCATCGAATGGCAAAAGATCAAGATAGACAGCGAAGCGTTCGAGTCAGCCTGCGTCTTCGATGTGGACGGCGACGGCATCCCGGACATTGTCTGCGGGGGCTACTGGTATCGCGGCCCGGACTGGACAAAGCATAAGCTGTGCGACGTCCGCGCCGAGGGGGAGTATTACGACGACTTCTCCACCATCCCGATGGACGTCAACGGGGATGGCTACACAGACTTCGTGACAGGCGGATGGTGGGGCCAGACTCTGGTCTGGCGCGAGAATCCGGGCCCGGCGGGCGGCGAGTGGAAGACCCACGAGATCGCTGTGGTGGGTTCCATTGAGACCACCCGCGCCTGGGATGTGGACGGGGACGGTGAGCTGGAGATCGTCCCGAACACTCCCGGCAATCCCCTGCGCGTGTTCAAGCTGGAGCGTGATGCGTCAGGACGTCCGGCGGGCCGCTTCCGGGAGTTCGTCATCTCCCCGGAGCCTCAAGGGCATGGACTGGGCTTCGGGGACATCGCAGGTGATGGGACCATGGCGCTGGTGACACCCGGCGGATGGTGGGAGGCTCCGAAGGGAGATCCGCTCAAGGGCGAATGGAAGTTCCATCCGGAGTTTGATCTCGGGACGGTCAGCGTGCCCATCCTTGTGGAGGACGTGAACGGGGACGGCGTCCCGGAGATTGTCGCCGGGCAGGCTCACGGCTACGGACTGGACTACTGGACGCAGCAGCCCGGGCCGGACGGATGCCGCATCTGGACGCGCCACCCCGTGGATCCCTGGTTCTCGCAGTATCACGAGATGCTGTGGGTGGACGTGGATGGAGACGGCTGTTGCGAGCTGCTGACCGGCAACCGCTACCGCGCTCACTGCGGCAAAGAGCCGGGTGAGACGGACATCGTGGGGCTTTTCTACTTCAAGTGGAACGGCGAGAGCTTCACCAAGTGCGTCATTGATTACGGCAAGGTGGGGGAGCATTCGGGCACAGGCATCTTTATGTGGGCCGGCGACATTGATGGAGACGGGCGGCTGGACATCGTGGCTCCGGGCAAGGAAGGGTTGTTCCTGTTCCGCAACCTGGGGCCGGAGCGGGCCGGCGAGTAGTCGGCGAGAGGGAAGAGAGGGAGACCATGCCCAGAATCGCGATGATCGGGGCGGGCAGCGTGGTGTTCTGCAAGACGTTGATGATGGACATCATGGCCACCCCGGAGCTGCAGGACAGCGAGTTCGCGCTGATGAGCCCCACGGAGACACGGCTGCGTAAGATGGAGGCGTTCGCCAGGGACGTGATCGCCCACAACCGCCTGCCATCCCGCGTGTGGGCCACCACCGACCGCCGCAGAGCTCTGGAGGGAGCGGACTATGTGGTCATCATGGTCCAGGTGGGCGGGATGGACGCCTTCCAGTGCGACTACGAGATCCCGCTGAAGTACGGAGTGGACCAGTGCATCGGCGACTCGCTGGGGCCGGGCGGGGTGTTCCGGGCTCTGCGCACCATACCTGTGCTGATGGACATTGCGCGCGACATGATGGAGCTCTGTCCCCGCGCGCTGATGCTCAACTATGCCAACCCGATGGCGGCCTGTTGCTGGGCGCTTGGCACGGTGCCAGGTCTGCAGTTTGTGGGCCTGTGCCACGGCGTCCAGACTACCATGGACCTGATCGCAGGCTATGTGGGCGTCCCGAAGGAGGAGATAGACTATCTGGCCGCGGGCATCAACCATATGGCCTGGTTCCTGAAGCTGGAGAAGGACGGTCAGGATCTGTATCCCGTGCTGCGCGAGAAGTTCGAACAGCCGGAGTATTACGTCAATGAGAAGGTCCGCGGGGAGGTCTTCCGCCACTTCGGCTACTTCATGACGGAGAGCACGGGTCACCTTTCGGAGTATGTCCCCTGGTTCCGGAAGAACCGCAAGGCGCTGGAGCTTTACTGCGACCAGCCGGACTTTGGCGGCGCTTCCGGCGCCTACTACCGCTACGGCCGGATGCTGGAAGAGAAGTTCCGCGGCTCGGACCCTCTGAGCATCGAGTCCAAAGAGCTGACCGCGCGCAGCGCGGAGTACTGCTCTTACATTATGGAGGCCCACCAGACCGGGCGGCCGTTCCGCATCCAGGGGAATGTGCGCAACGATGGATATATCACCAACCTGCCGGATGGCTGCTGCGTGGAGGTGCCGGTATTCGTGGACCGCGTGGGGCTGCATCCGACAGTCGTGGGCGACCTGCCTCCGCAGTGCGCCGCGCTGAATATGACCAATGTCATTGTCCAGGGACTGGCGGTGCAGGCCGCCCTGAACGGCGATCCGGAGATGGTGGCACGGGCGGTGGCCATGGATCCCTTGACTTCCGCGGTGCTGACTCTGCACGAGGCCCGGGAGATGACGCGGGAGATGCTGAAAGCGGAGGAGCGCTGGCTGCCGCAGTTCCAGGGGAAGGAGCTGCCTCCGCTTCCCATCATTCACATCCCCGAAGGCACAGTGCCGGCGGAGGTGCCGCTGGACCCTGCCCTGGCCATCGCCAACCGGTTCGGAGTGCTGGCCCGGGCTGAGGCCCCCGGCGGCAGCGGAGAGCAGCAGAGCGGCGCTTGACAGGAGTCCTCTCATCTCCAGTATAATGGGCCGCCGCCGCGCCGCCGGGGAGGGCGGCCGGCGAGTCCTCTTGATCTGAGGGAAGGGACAGCCCATGCTTGCGCGCGTGTCTTCCAGCGCAGTGCTCGGAGTGGACGCCTATATGGTGGACGTGGAGGTGGACATCGCCGGAGGACTGCCCGCATTCAACATCGTCGGCCTGCCGGATGCCGCAGTGCAGGAGTCGCGGGAGCGCGTGCGCAGCGCCATACGCAACTCCGGTTTCGATTTTCCTCAGAGACGTATCACCATCAACCTGGCGCCGGCGGATGTGCGCAAGGAGGGGCCGTCGTTCGACCTGCCCATCGCAGTGGGGATCCTGGCGGCCACCGGTCAGCTGGAGATGGACCTCCTGGAAGGCTGCCTGTTCGTCGGGGAGCTGTCCCTGGACGGGACCCTGCGCTCCGCGGCCGGCGTGCTGCCGATCGCCATGAAGGCGCGAGGCGATTCAGTAGGGCGGATGATCGTACCCTCCGCGAACGCGCGCGAGGCGGCGATCGTCCAGGGGCCGCCCGTTTACGGTGTGGCCAGTCTTTCGGAGGTGTTCGACCTGCTGCAGGGAGGCTGCGCCGCGGAGCCGGTCTTCGCCACCATTCAAGAAACCCAGCTTGAGCAGCCTTCCTACAGCGTGGACTTCTCGGATGTCAAGAGCCAGCATATCGCCAAGCGGGCGCTGGAGGTGGCGGCTGCGGGAGGTCACAATCTGCTGATGGTCGGACCTCCCGGCTCCGGAAAGACGATGCTGGCGCGCCGCCTGCCCACCATCCTGCCTCCTCTGGAGCTGGATGAGGCGCTGCAGACCACCCAGGTTTACTCCGTGGCGGGGATCCTCCGGGCGGACGAGGCGCTGGTGACGCGCCGGCCGTTCCGCAGCCCGCACCACACCATATCCAACGCGGGGCTTTCCGGTGGCGGCGCGCATCCCCGGCCGGGCGAAGTGAGTCTAGCGCACAACGGGGTGCTTTTTCTGGACGAGTTCCCTGAGTTCCGTCGGGACGTGCTGGAGGTGCTGCGCCAGCCACTGGAGGACGGTGTGGTCACCATCAGCCGCGCATCCGGCTCCCTGACCTACCCGGCGCGGTTCATGCTGGTTGCGGCGATGAACCCGTGCCCGTGCGGCTTTTTCAACGATACCCACGTCACCTGCACCTGCACGCCGAAACAGATCCGGCAGTATCTGCAACGGATTTCCGGACCGCTGCTGGACCGGCTGGACATCCACGTGGAGGTGCCGCGCCTGAAGCAGGATGATCTGATGCAGAAAGCGGAGGGTGAATGCTCCGCATCCATACGGGAGCGGGTGCGGAAGGCTCGCGAGATCCAGCGGAGACGTTTCGACGGGACCGGGATCTTCTGCAACGCTCAGATGGGTTCGCGCCAGATCCGGGAATACTGCCGGTTCTCGGAGACGGTCCGCGCCCTGCTTCGCGGAGCCATCAGCCAGCTCAACCTTTCGGCGCGCGCATATGACCGCATCCTCAAGGTCAGCCGCACCATCGCCGACCTGGCGGGAGAGGAAGAGATCTCCGCCGCCCACGTGGCCGAGGCCATCCAGTACCGCAGCCTGGACCGGAAATACTGGAGTTAGCTCCCTTCGTACGGCCGCAACGCCCCTGGTTGCTGACGGAGATTTGACCGAATCCTGACCGCCTCGTGTTTTTCGCGTCATCAGGGCTTGACAGCCGCGGCGCATGATGGGAATGGCGGGCCGGCGCGCCCCTGAGCGTCCGGCGCGCCGGGGGAGGCAAGTCCGATGGATGAAGCAGCCAGAATCGCCCGCGCCGCCGCAGAACTCTCGATGGCCGCTGGCAAGCCGGCGAGCTACGGCCGGCTGTTCGCAGGCGGGGCCGATTGCAGGGGCCTGCGGGTCATCCTGCTGCGGACCGGCGTTGTGTGCGTCTATCACGAAGGCCGGCTGGTGCTGGACCACAAGACAGCAAAGGGGCAGACGCTGGAGTTCCACCCCGGCCCGTGGTGTTCGGTTCTGCTGGATGCGCTCCACGGGCGTGGCCGTGTGAGCGTCCCGGACGCAGCGTAGGTTTTATTCCAGAAAGATCACTTCCAGCGCGCCGCCGGCAGATTCTTGCAAGCGGCGGGCGAGGCGGCGCATGCCGGGCGTCTCCGTGGCCGCGTGTGTGGCGTCTATCAGGGCCAGGCCAAGAGCCCGCGCCTCCAGGATCTGATGGTGGCGGATCTCGCTGGTGATATAGAGATCCGCTCCCTGCGCGGCCGCGTCGCGCACCAGGTCTCCCCCGGAGCCTCCGCAGACGGCCACACGGCTCACCATCCGCCCGGGCTCACCCCACGTGCGTAAGGCGCCCTCGCCCAGCGCCTCAGCAATGCGATCCTCCAGCTCGCAGAGCGGAACCGCCTTCTCCAGCGCGCCGATGCGTCCGATGCCCGCCCGCATGCCCGGAACGCGCATCTGATAGAGGTCGTAGGCGATCTCCTCGTAGGGGTGGGCGCGCCGCATCGCCTCCAGCACCGCCGTCAACCTGCTTTCGTCCACCACGGCCTCCAGCTTCCATTCCGCCACGTCCTCAAGCTGCCCCACCTCTCCGATGTGCGGGGTTGCTCCTTCCAGAGGGCGGAACGAGCCGGTGCCGGGGGAGCGGAAGCTGCAATGCGAGTAGTTGCCAAGCTGGCCGGCCCCCGCGTCACCGATAGCCATCCGGACTGCATCCAGGGCCTCTTCCGGCACATAGACCGCCAGCTTCAGCAGATTTGAAGTGTATGTCACCTGCAGCGGGGAGGTTTCCCGGATGCCGGTCAGCTCAGCCAGCTCGTCGTTCAGCCCTCCCGGCGCCACGTCCCAGGCGGTGTGCGCGCAATACAAGGCAATACCGGAGCGCACGAAATCGCAGATCAGCCGCGCGTGGGGATCGGATTCGGCCAGGGACGCCTGCGGATGATAGATCAGGGGATGATGAGCGACCATCATCTGCGCTCCGGCCCTTCTGGCTTCCTGCAGGGCCCCTCCCGTAGCATCCAGGCAGACGGCGATGCGTGTGACGGGTGCGCCGGGATCTCCCGTGTGCAGGCCGCCCGGATCTCCGGGCAAAGCCATGGCCGGAGGGGCCAGCGATTCGATGAGCGTGACGGCTTCAGCGACGGTCATGACAGCCTCCCTGTGCCGCCCCGGAACCGGGCTGCGGCGAACTATTTTGGCGCAGGGCGCTTTCTGCGGTCAACTTTCGTTTACACGCCCGGACGGGGCGTGTAAAATCCTGTGAGGAAGGAGTTCTGTGCGCCCGCGGACCTGCGGACGGCGCGCGCGAGATGTCTGCGCAAGAGCGCCGCTGCGGGCCATGCCGTCACCGGATCCCGCGCCAGTGGAGACCAGGCCTGCGCTGGCTCTCAGGCGCTCCAGCCGGTGGGGCAGGGGCGTGCGCGCGATGCTGATCAGCGACAACTTACCCCGGTCCGTGGAGCGGGCGCTGGGCGCAATGGGCAAGTCGCGCAACCAGGTGCGTCTTGCTGCTTCCACGGACATCACAAGAGACGGACGTTTCGGTGAGCGCTGGCTGGTTGCCCTAGACGACCGGGTCGCCGTCTTCGATCCGACGCCGGATCAGGCCTCCGTCCTCGTGGAGGTTCCTTATTCCCAGATCCAGCAGATCGAGGCCGAGCCTCTGGTCGGGGGCGGCGTACTGGTGGCCTCTCACGACGGCCAGAAGGTGGTGCTGCTGCACTACTCCAACACTCTGTCCGGAAAGTTCGGGCGTGTGGCCCGGAGCCTGCAGGCCATCGCTAACGGAGAAGAGGAGCCCGAGCCGGAAGAGGGCGAGGAAGGCGAAAGCTGTCCCTCCTGTGGCCGAGCGCTCCCCAGCTACTCCAGGGTGTGCCCGCACTGTCTGGACAAGGGCAAGGTCCTCCGCCGGCTCCTCGGGTACCTGAAACCATACTACCTGACCGCCCTGGCGACCTCGCTGCTGTTGCTGGTCAGCACGGTGGTGAGCATGGCCCCGCCGTTCATCAACCGGTATATGTTCGACCTGGCCCTCGTTCCGGTGGATAAGACGGCGACGGTGCGCACGCGCATCACCTGGCTGCTGGTGCTGGTGGGATTGCTTCTGCTCGCGCGGCTGGTGGCATACGGTACCGGCGTGTGGCGGATGCAGTTGACGGCCTGGCTCGGCGGCCGTGTCACGCTGGACGTGCGCCGCCAGCTGTACAATGCCCTGCAGCGTCTGTCGCTCGCCTACTTCGACCGGCGCCAGATCGGTGCGGTCATGAGCCGCGTGACGCAGGATACCGGAGCCCTGCAGGGGTTCCTTGTGGGAAGCGCGCAGTACTTCCTGATCTTCCTGCTACAGATCATCATCATCTGCGTCCTGCTGTTCCTGACCAGCTGGCATCTGGCGTTGATCGCGCTTTCGCCCGCGCCCATCGTCGCCGCCATCACCCTTCTTTCCACCCGGCGTCTACGCTACGTCTACACGCGCTTCTGGACCTCGTGGAGCCGCCTGAACGCCATGCTGAGCGACTCGCTTTCGGGCATCAGGGTAGTGCGGGCGTTCGCGCAGGAAGGAAGAGAAGTGCGGCGGTTCGACGAGAACACGGAGGCGCTTTTCGAAAGCGAATACTCCGCCGCGCGTCTGGTGAACCTGCTGATGCCCACCCTCTCGGTCATCATCGAGTTCGGGCAGTATCCCGTGTGGCTGGTGGGAGGGATCATGGTGGTCAAGGGTGAGATGACCTTCGGCCGCCTGATGATGTTCACGGGCTACCTGGGAATGTTCTACGGTCCGCTGCAGTGGTTGACCAACCTGGCCGATTCCGTGCCGCGCTCACTGACGGCGGCCGAGCGGATCTTCGAGGTGTTGGATACGGAGCCGGAGGTCGCGGATTCGGAAAATGCGGTTCCCCTGCCGCATATCCACGGGGATGTGGAGTTCCGGAACGTCTACTTCGGCTATGACCGCAACAAGCCCATTCTCAAGGACGTCAGCCTGCATGTGCGGCCGGGTGAGATGATCGGTCTGGTGGGCAAGACCGGCGCCGGGAAGAGCACGTTCATCAACCTGGTCTGCCGCTTCTATGACCCGCAAATGGGTCAGGTGTTGATAGACGGTGTGGACGTCCGTGCGGTGCGGCTCAGCGATCTGCGCAGCCAGATCGGTGTGGTGCTGCAGGAGCCATTCCTGTTCAGCGGAACGGTTGCCGAGAACATCGCCTACGGCAAGCCGAACGCTACGCCCGAGGAGATCATCCGGGCGGCCAAGGCCGCCAACGCGCACGACTTCATCATGAAGTTCCCGGATGGCTATGATACTCAGGTGGGCGAGCGGGGCGGGCGGCTCTCAGGAGGCGAGCGGCAGAGGATCTCCATCGCCCGCGCCATCCTCCACAATCCCCGCATCCTCATTTTCGATGAGGCCACCAGCGCTGTGGACACGGAGACGGAGAAGCAGATTCAGGAAGCCATCGAAAGGCTGGTGCAGAACCGCACCACGTTCGCCATCGCGCACCGGCTGTCCACGCTGCGCAAGGCCGACCGAATCGTCGTCATTGACGACGGGCGCATCGTGGAGGTAGGGACGCACGACGAGCTGCTGGACCTGCGCGGGCACTACTGGAGGCTGGTGCAGATGCAGACGGATCTGTCCCGCGGGCGGGTGGCGGTATGATGGAGGGCCCGATGACCGAGGAGATGGAACGGGATCCGGACGCCCCGGAAACCAAGCTGGATCTTGATGTCCGCTTTCTGGACCCTTCGATGCTGACCATCCACAAGGTGGGGGACTCGCTGGGAATCACTGTCGGCGACCGCAGCTATCCGCAGGTGGAGGCGCGCCGGGCTTTTCCGCTGACCCGCAAGAACGAGTACATTACCTTCTTCGATATGAACGAGAACGAGATCGGCATGCTGCGCGACATCCGCAGCCTGCCCATCGAGGCGCGTCAGCTGCTGGAGGCGGAGCTGGAGCAGCGCTACTTTACGGCCCGGATCCGCAGGGTGCGGTCCTGCAAGGAGGAGTTCGGCGTGTTCCGGCTGGACGTCGAGACGGACAAGGGGCGCAGGGAGTTTCATCTGCGCAACCTCCGGGACAATGTGCTGCGCCTCCCGCGCAACAGGATCATCCTGACGGACATTCACGGGAACCGGTTCGAGATCCGCGACGTATCGCGCCTGGACCCGCGAAGCCTTGCCAGCATCGCCAAGATCATCTGATGCCTCCGCTTCCAGCTGCGGACTCTTGACTCGCAACGCCAGAATTGTGAGACCTTTGACTGAACAATGATCATCTCTGTACTCAACGCGTCCATCACGGACATCGAATGTGACGCCATTGTGGTGAACCTTTTTCAGGGGGTGGCCGCACCCGGAGGAGCCACCGGAGCGGCAGACCGGGCCCTGGACGGATTGCTGTCCCGGCTCATCCGGGAAGAGGGGTTCGAAGGAAAGCCCGGTCAGACGCTCCTGGTCCACACGCAGGGCCGTCTACCCGCAGCCAGGGTGATTCTGACCGGTCTGGGCGAGCCCGAGAAGCTGGATCTGGATACGGTGCGCCGGGCGTCCGCGGCGGCGCTTCGCAGGGCGCGCGATGCGCGCGCCCGCCGGGTGGCCACCATCGTTCACGGAGCCGGAGCGGGGGGAATGGCTCCGGCGCGGGCGGCGCAGGCGACGGTGGAGGGAGCCGTCCTCGGCACCTACGAGTTCCTGAAATACAAAAGCGAGCCGCAGCCGCGGCAGATCGAGGAGCTGCTGGTGGCGGAGATGGACGCGTCCCGTCTGCCGTCCGTTCAGGCGGGTGTGTCTAGGGGGGACGTGGTTTCACGGGCGGTGAATCTGGCGCGCGATCTGGTCAACTCTCCCGCGAACGACATCACCCCGTCAGCGTTGGCGCTGCTGGCCACCCGTGTGGCGTCCGAGACCGGGCTGGAGGCGCTGGTGCTGGAGCGTCCCGAGGCGGAGCGGCTGGGGATGGGCTGTTATCTGGCCGTGGCGCGCGGCTCCCAGGAGGCTCCGAAGTTTATAACCCTCCGCTATCGCCCGGAGGGGGAGCCCGCGGGCCGGGTGGCCATCATCGGCAAGGGTGTGACGTTCGATTCCGGCGGACTGTCGCTGAAGACTGCGGAGAGCATGGTCACGATGAAGGACGACATGTCCGGCGCGGCGGCGGTGCTGGCTGCGATGCAGGCTGTAGCGGAGCTGCGGCCTGACCGGGAGGTGCTGGCCATCGTGCCTGCCGTGGAGAACATGCCGTCCGGCAGCGCCATGCGTCCAGGAGATGTGGTCTGCGCCATGAACGGCAAGACCATCGAGATCGAAAACACGGACGCGGAAGGGCGGCTGACGCTGGCGGATGCCCTGTGTTATGCCGCAAGAGAGGGGTGCGAAGAGCTGATAGACCTGGCCACGCTGACGGGAGCGTGCGTCTGGGCGCTTGGACGCGTCTACAGCGGGGTGATGTCCAACAACCAGGATCTGGTGGAGCGTCTGAAGGAGTGCTCCCGGGTGTCGGGCGACCGCATCTGGCAGCTTCCCCTTTCGGAGGATTACCGCTACCTCATCGAGAGTCAGGTGGCGGATATGAAGAACACCGGAGGGCGCGAAGGAGGGGCGATCACGGCGGCGCTGCTGCTCTCGGAGTTCACGGAAGGGCGTCCGTGGGCGCACATTGACATCGCGGGTCCGGCGTTCCTGTCGCAGGACAATGGCGTCATAGAGAAAGGCGCTTCCGGGGCGGGGGTGCGATTGCTTATCGAGTATCTCTGCGGCGAGCCCGCCGCGTGAGGCGAGGCTGATTCCGCGTGGGTCTGGCTGTGCTCCTTGCGCTTGCGGCCGCGGGCGGTCTCATCGCCCTGATGGTCGCGCAGGCGTATTCCCCTTCCCTGGTGCGCAGGAAGGTGGTATGTCCACGGCTCCCCGCGGAGTTCCAGGGATTCCGCGTACTGCAGCTGAGTGACCTGCACATGATGCACCTTGGCCGCCGTGAACGGGCCATCCGGCGGCTGGTGCGGGACTTGAAGCCGGATGTGGTGGCGCTGACCGGCGACCTGGCCCAGGACGAGGTGGCCGCGAGGGAGTTGGCCGGCCTTGTCCGGAGCGCCGGAGCCAGCGAAGGCGCGTTTGCCATCTCCGGGAATGCGGACGTCCGTTTTCCCCTGGTCTGGGAGGGGGTGAAGCGCGTCCTGCGCGAAGGGGGCATCGCGGTGCTGGAGAACGAGCACCGCCTGCTGCGGAGGGGCAAGGCCCTGATGGTCCTCGCGGGCGTGGAGGATCCGCATACCGGGCTGGACGACCTGCGCTCTGCGCTGGCCGGGGCACCCGGCGACGCGTTCATTCTGCTTCTTGCGCATTCTCCCTCCATCATCGTGGCGGCGGTGGAGGCCGGCTGCGATCTGGTGCTGAGCGGGCACACTCACGGCGGCCAGATCGTCCTGCCGGGCTACGGCCCGCTTCTGACGCGGTCAGGATACGGGAAACGCCTCTCCAGCGGCCTGTTCGGTGGCGAGCGCCTGCGCCGGATCATAGGCATGGACCCCGGCAGGACGCAGGTGTACATCAGCCGCGGTATCGGCTCCAGCTTTCTGCCGCTCCGCCTGCTCTGCCGGCCGGAGGTGACCCTTTTTGAGCTGACGCGCGAGTGACGGGTTGCAGACAGGGGGAATTGGCACGGATTTTGCACTGACAGAAGGACGAAAACCTTTTCATCCTTTTCTCCTTCTGTCACGAGTTTGACTCTGGCCCGCGGGTGATCCGGCGGGCCTCTTTTTTCGTCTGGTTCCGCTGCGGCTGCAGTCAGGCGGCGGACGCCGCGCGCAGGGCGGCCGCCTCGTCCATCGCCCGGATATCTTCCCGCGCGGCCTCGGCCAGATGCTCGGCCAGCCGCCGCTCCCGCAACTTCTCCATCGCCTTGCGCTCTTTCATCGCTTCCAGCGCCGCCTGCAGCCGCGACTGGACTTCCTCTTCCGCCTGCCGCACACGCTCTTCCTGAAGGCGCACGTCGTCCTCAAGCGCCTCAAGAAAGGCTGTCAGCCAGGCGGCGAGCGCAGGATCCTCTCCCTCCATCCTTCTCCTGCGGGCTTCCTGGAGGGCCCGGCGGGCGCGGGCCCGCCTCTGCTCCAGCGTCATCTGCTCCAGAGCCAGCGCGCGGCGGGCGGCGGCCAGTTCGGCCAGCGCCGCTTCTTCCTTCGCCCTGCGGACATTCAGCACGTGTTCCAGGCGGAATATGAACCGTCTCATTCATCCTCCCCTACATCGCCAGGCTTCCTCGCAAGGGAGGTCAGCCGGGAGACCGTCTCGGTCAGCGGGCAGCGCTCCTCCACATCCTGCTGCAGGAAGGCGCGGATCTCCGGAAGCAGGTCAATGGCCTCGTCAATCAGTGGATTGGAGCCGCGCACATAGGCTCCGATGTTGATCAGATCCTCGCTGTCGCGGTAGGCCGCCAGCAGTCTCCTGAGATGTCCGGCGGCCGCGCGGTGTGCCGAGGTGGTGATCTCCGGCATTACGCGGCTCACGCTTGCCAGCACATCCACTGCGGGGTAGTGGTTCTGATGCGCCAGAGCTCGCGACAGGACGATATGCCCGTCCAGAATGGCCCGCACCGCGTCGGCGACGGGCTCGTTCATATCGTCGCCGTCCACCAGCACGGTATACAGCCCGGTGATGGATCCCCGGTCCGACATGCCCGCGCGCTCCAGCAGCTTCGGGAGCATCGCAAAGACGGATGGCGTGTAGCCCCGCGTGGTGGGCGGCTCGCCAGCCGCAAGTCCGATCTCCCGCTGCGCCCACGCGATGCGCGTGACGGAGTCCAGCATCAGGAGCACCCGCTTGCCCCGGTCCCGGAAGTACTCCGCAATGGCCGTGGCCACCTGTGCGCCGCGCAGACGCTGTACGGAGACCTGGTCGGACGTGGCCACCACCACCACCGAGCGCCGCAGCCCCTCCTCCCCCAGGTCGCGCTCGATGAAGTCGCGCACCTCCCTGCCACGCTCCCCGATGAGGCCGATGACGTTGACATCCGCCTCTGTGTTGCGCGCGATCATTCCCAGCAGGGTGCTCTTGCCCACCCCGCTTCCCGCGAAGACACCCACGCGCTGTCCGGTGCCACAGGTGATGAGACCGTCAATGGAGCGCACCCCCAGCGAAAGCGGCTCGCGGATGCGCTCCCGCAGCAGGGGATGGGGCGGCTCTCTGAGGACCGGAAGGAGCTCTTCCGCCTCCACCGGGGGGCCTCCGTCCAGCGGTCTTCCCAGGCCATCCAGAACGCGCCCCAGAAGCGCTTCGGACCCGGGGACGCAAAGCGATCTGCCTGTGGCCACCACCTCGGCGTGGCGCGCCAGACGGGCGATCTCGCCGTAGGGCATCAAAAGCACCCGGTCCTCGCGGAAACCCACCACTTCCGCCAGCATGGGGGGATCGTTCCGGGAATAGTGGATCTCGCAGATCTCGCCGATGTGCGCCGCCGGGCCCGCCGACTCCACCAGCACCCCCACCACTCTGGTAAGCCTGCCGTTCAGCCGCACGGCGTTCGCGCGGCGCACGGCCCGGTGATAGCGCTCCAGACGCGGAGGAGCGAGGCGGATCACAGCCCGTCCGCCTCCTCAAGCTTGCGCTTCAGCTCGTCCATCTGGACGGAAGGACGGGCGTCCAGGATGCCGTCCGAGGACTCCACGATCACGCCGCCGCGCTCGACCCTTGGCTCCTCGACGATCTCCACGTTCCGCAGACCTTCCGCCCAGCGGGCGATGTCCTCCCGAGCCGTCCGGACCATTTCGAGATCGGCACGGTTCACCAGGATGCGCACATTCGCCCTGTCTTTCAGTTGCCGGAGCGCCAGCGCCAGAATGTCCTTTACGGTTTCGGGGTGGGTCTCGATCTCGTGACGGACGATCTTTTCGGCGATCTGCAGGGCCAGCTTCAGGCATTCCTGCTCGATATTGGCGGAAAGCTCCTCCAGTTGCTGCAGCACGGAGTCGCGTTCGCGTTGGGCATCTTCCAGGATCTGTTTCCACTGCTCAGCGGCCTGACGGAAGCCCTCCGCAAAGCCTTCCTCCCAGGCGGCGCGGCGCGTGCTTTCGGTGGAGTTCTGCGCCTCGCGGAGCAGCCGGTCCGCCTCGCGCTGCGCCTCCTCGATGATGCCACGCGCCTTCTCTTCGGGAGAAATGGTGGACCTGAGGAGGCTGGTCGGGTCGAATACGAATCCGCTTCCGCGAGCCACGGAGGCCTCCTTAGACAAATTCCTCGGCTCCCTCGCCTTCGCCACGGGCGATGACGATCTCGCCGCGCTCCTCCATCGCACGGATGACCAGTGCGATGCGCTGCTGGGCCGCTTCCACGTCGCGCACGCGCACGGGTCCCATGGTCTCCAGATCCTCCTTGATGGTGGCCGACGCGCGTTCGGACATGTTTTTGAAGACCTTCTCGCGCACACTCTCCTGGGAACCGCGCAGGGCCAGTCGCAGGTCGTCCTGCTCCACTTCCCGCAGGACCATCTGCAGCGCCCGGTCCTCCAGCAGCAGGATGTCCTCGAAGACGAACAGCTTCCGCTTGATCTCCTCCGCAAGAGCCGCGTCATGCTGGGAGAGCGATTCCAGCACGCTGCGTTCCAGTGAGCGTTCCGCGGAGTTGAGGATTTCCACCAGTGCCTGAACACCGCTGACCGTCCGCTGAGCATCCGCATCCATTCCGCTCAACCGTGATCGCAGGCTGTCCTCTATCTGAGCGATGACCTCCGCAGACGCCGACTGCATCCTGGCGATCTTCAGGGTGACCTCGGCGCGCACCTCCGGCGGGAGTGTGGATAACAGCTGAGCGGCGCGCGGTGGTGGAAGCTGAGTGACCACCAGCGCGATGGTCTGCGGCTGTTCACTGGCAAGCCAGCGCGCCAGTTGCTGAGGGTCGGCGTGCTGGAGCCAGTCCGACGGTTCGGAGCCGCGTGCGGTGATGATGCGCTCCAGCAGGGATTGAGCCTTCTGCGGGCCCAGCGCCTGCTCCAGGACGCTGCGGGCGTATTCCACACCTCCCTGCGAAAGTAGGCTGCTGGTGGAGTAGAGGGTCTCGAACTCCTCGAAGACCTGACGCTTGGTCTCCACGTCCACCCGCTCCTGGCGGACCAGCTCGTTCGCCAGCTTCTCCACCTCCTCCTGCTTCAGCAGCTTGAAGACCTCCGCGGAGGCCTCCGCGCCCAGCGTGATCAGCAGAATGGCCGCTTTCTGAGTGCCGGTGAGGCGCTTGCGGGGTTTGGCTGCCGCAGGTGCTTCCTGGTGCTCCGCATGTTCCAGCTGCTGGGTCTCCGCCTGGCTCACCTTATGCGGCCCTCCGCTCGTCGGACATCCAGGTCCGGACGACATTTGCGATCTCTTCCGGTTGCTGCTTGGCCAGCTCCTTTGCGCTCTCCAGCGGAATGGTCAGCTCGGGCATTTCGACCTTCTGCAGACCGCCAGGCTGAGATACGGCTTCGGAGGCAAGGGCTTCCGCGGCGCCGCCAAGGGCGGCTTCGCCGCCGGCGCTGATCGCCACCGGCTCAGCTTGCGGGTTCTCCACGGTGATGCTCTGCTTGGCCAGGGCCCCGCGGATGAACAGGGCGAAGCCCGCCAGAAGCAGGATGGCCAGGGCGTTGCGCCCGATGTTCAGGTATTTGCCCAGACTGGCCGCCAGCGGCGCCTTCCCGCCCGTCTCCTCTTTCGGAAACTCCACGCTTTCCACCACGATCCGGTCGCCCCGCGCCTGGTCTATGCCCGCCGCGGCAGTGGCGGCCTGGCGGATTGCAGCCAGCTTCTCCGGCCCCACCTCCCGGTCCACCATCACGGCCACACTGAGCTGCTCGATCTGTCCGGGCGCCCCCTCCACCGTCTCCGTGCGGCGGGAGACGTTGAAGCGGGTGCTCTCCTGCTCGCGCTCGTAACCGGCCTGCCCGGCGGCCGGGGCGGCCGCCGGCCGCTGCGCCGGGGGCTGCACGTTGGACGCCGTTCCGGGAACCCCGCCGACGGAACGCGCTCCGGCTCCGTAGACCTCCCGGGTACGCTCCTGGCTGGCGATGACGCCCTGGGTACCTCCTCCTGCCGGCTCGAAGATCTCGCTGGTGGTCTGCTTTTGATCGAAGGACATCCGCGCGCTCACGCGCACCACGGCTTTGCCGGGACCGGCCACGCGATCCAGCATGCTCTCAACGTCGGAGCGGATGGCCCGCTCCGCCGCGCGCTTGATATCCAGCTGGGTCGCCGTCAGCCGCAGCGAGTCTCGTCCCTGTCCGGATCCGTCCGCCAGGACGTTTCCGCGCGTGTCCACCACGCTGACCCGCTCCGGCTTGAGCCCCTCGACGGCCGCGCTCACCAGATTGACGATGCCCGCGACCTGTTCATCCGACGGAGGCCGGGAACCGTCCAGCCTCAGCAACACGGATGCCGAAGCGTCCTTTTTCTCCGAACTGTAAAGACTGTCGTCCGGCAGCACGATGTGCACCCGCGCGTCCGAGACGCCGTCCAGCGAGCTGATGGTGCGCTGAAGCTCTCCTTGCAGGGCGCGCAGATAGCTCATTTTCTGGGAAAAGTCCGTCACGCCAAGCGAATTCTTGTCGAAAATCTCGAATCCTACGTTGCCGCCCTGGGGCAATCCCTGCCCGGCAAGGTTCAGGCGCACCTCATAGACGCTGGCGGAAGGCACCTCGATGGCAGTTCCATTCGCCGTCACGCGGTAGGGCACCTTGGAATCGCGCAGCTTCTGGACGATGGCGGCGGCATCTTCCGGACGCAGGTTGGAGAAAAGGACGGTGTAGTCCGGACGGCTGGCAACCATAGCCAGGACCACCGTCGTCACCACCAGGGCCGCCGCGAAGAAGGAGACGATCACCCTCTGCGGAGGAGTCAGATTAGTCCAGAGCTGAAAGAACGACCGGAGTTTGTTTTCCATCCCTCGTTAGCCGCACGCGTTTTGCAACCGATGCTGTGAGGCGGATGCGGGCCCTGTGACCGGTCCCAGTGCGGCCGCAAGGCCCGTCCGCAGCCGGAGGCGGGCGTTCCGGTCCCGAGCCGGTCCCTTCGCCCCCGCACACCGCAGGTCAGATCTGCATGCGCATGATCTCCTGGTAAGCTTCCAGAACCTTGTTTCGCACCTGCACCGTGAGTTCCAGCGCCGTGCTGGCCTTCTGCATGGCGATCATCGCGTTGTGCAGCTCGGCCACATCGCCGGAGGCGATCTTCAGGGCCATGTCATTGGCCTGAGACTCCAGCGCAGACACCTGTTTCGCCACGTCCGTGAGCGCGCTGGCGAATCCCTCGCCGTTTCCTTTCGGGGCGGCCTGCTGAGCCTGCGTGAACGCCGCGCCGGAACGGATCGCTTCGATGGCCATAGTCCGCCCTCCTTACCTGCGCCCGATCTCCAGCGCCTTCATCAGCATGCCCTTGGTGGCGTTCAGGGCGGTGACGTTGGCCTCGTAGGAGCGCGTCGCACTGATGAGATCCACCATCTCGTCCACGATGTTCACGTTGGGCAGGGTCACGAATCCCCGCTCGTCGGCGTCGGGGTGGCCGGGCTCGTATACGGTCTTCGGCGGAGCCGGGTCCGTTGTGACCTCCGAGACCAGGACGCCCTGCGGTTCTGCTCCGGGCAGACCCTGCCCGGCCAGCACTGTCTCAAAGACCACCTGCTTGCGGCGGTAGGGGCCTCCGTCAGGCGTGCGGGTGGTGTTGACGTTCGCGATGTTCTCCGCCACCACGTCCAGCCTCTGCCGCTGGGCGCTCAGTCCCATCGCGCTGATGTCGAATGCGGACAGACGAGGCATCACCGGGTCCCTCCGTTGATGACGGTGGAGACCAGCTGCCCTTTGAGCCGGTACAGCTCCACCAGAGCGTTGTATTCGATGCTGTTGCGCGCCAGATCGGCCATTTCAGCGTCAAGGTTGACGTTGTTGCCGTCCAGCCGCGAAGAGGGAGTGGAATCCTCTTCCACCGTGGCAGTCAGCCGCCGGGCGTCGGAGACGTCGTCCGGACCGCCTTCGGCCAGCATCTGCTTGAGGCTATCTTCAAAACGGACGTATGCGCGCCGGTAGCCGGGGGTGTCCGCGTTTGCGATGTTCGACGCGATGACCCGGTTGCGGACGGCGCAGGCGTCCATGGCGCGCGCAAGGACGGCGCGTGTGGGGTCGTCCAGAATGCGAAGCACTTCTGCCACCTCTTTTCGCAAGACTCTCTTCAGGGAGGCGCGTCTCGGGTCCCGCGGACCGCATCTGCGCGCCGCTCGCGTCCGTGCGAAGAAAGAGGCCGTATGGGGTCGGTCACGTCACACGGCTGCCCGTTTGAGCCGGATGCGGGAATCTGCTCCCGCCTCCGCCCAAGCCGCCGCCATCCGTGGCGCCGGAGGGTGGTCCCCGCCGCGGAGACAGACTCCGCGCCTGCCGGGACGCTACTATTGTCGGAAGAGGCTGGCGGGGAATTGAGGGGGATGAACTGTCTTTTTGAGCCGTTCTACGGCGG
>Ga0101944_10002486_pt1 | contig 29606 bp, 26 predicted proteins | sample DewCreD2012metaG_FD_75245 | JGI IMG/M metagenome (GOLD analysis project Ga0101944, IMG submission 75245) | Hot spring sediment bacterial and archeal communities from British Columbia, Canada, to study Microbial Dark Matter (Phase II) - Dewar... ... | reverse complement strand
CAGGACCTTCTGGGACGTGATCGAAGCCAGCCGCGCGCCCGTATTCAGCTCGCACTCCTCGGCGCGCGCCCTGTCCAACATCCCGCGCAACATGAGCGACGACATGATCCGCGCCGTGGCGAAAAAGGGCGGCCTCGTGATGATCAACCTGGGCTGCGAATTCATCAGCCAGCGGTCTGCCGATACGTCGCCGTGGATCAACCCGTCTCTGCCGAAAAACGCCCGCTGCGCGCAGGCCACGCTGGACGAAGTGTTGGCTCATTTCGAACATATCCGGAACATCGCCGGCGTGGATTTCATCGGGCTGGGCAGCGACTTTGACGGCGTCTCCTGCACGCCCGCCGGCCTCGAGGATGTCTCGAAGTGGCCGAATCTCACGCGGCGCCTGCTGGAGAAAGGGTTTACTCCCGAAGAAATCCGCAAAATCTACGGCGGGAATTTTCTCCGGTTCATGCGCGCCGTCGAGCAGACCGCGCAGGAATTGAGCCGCACCGCACCGGCTGGTCCGTCCGCCGCCCGCTGAACGGCCGCATCAGCGGAATTCGAGCCACACCAGTTCGCCCGCCACCGGTTCCGGCTTCGGCCTGGGCGGCGCGGGGCGCGGGGCGGCCTTTTTCGCCGGGGCTTTTTTCGCGGTCTTCGTGGGCGCCGGTTTGGGCGCTGCCGCAGGCGGCGGAGGCGGCTCTTCGGCGGGCTGCTGCGGCGGCGGCGCTGCAATGTAGCCAGCCGCAACCAGCGGCGCCGGCTTCTGTTCGCCGCAGATGAATTCGCGGCGTCCTTCAGACTTGCCGCGCAGCATCACGAGGTTCGGCTTGCTGGTTTCGAGCAGCACGGTGACAGCCTGCGCCGTGGCCGTCCGCGGCTTCACCTCGATGCGGAACAGCAGCCGGGCATCCTCGCAACGGATCTCCACCAGCCGCCCCTCGGCGCGGGCGTCGCCTTCGCGCGGCTGCCATCCTGCCGGAGTCTGCACGGGCGGCGCCGGTCTGGGCGCCTGCGCCGGGCGGGTCTCGACCTCGCGCATCAGCGCGCGCGCCATTTCGCTCTGCTCGGGCGTGACGGCCGACAGGAGCGCTTTGGAAGCAGCCTCCCGCGCGCGCTGCCTGTCGCCGATCTGGAGCAGCGCCCGCCCCCACGCCTCCCACGCCACGCTGCGCTGCGGATCGAGCGAAGCCGCTTTCTCCAGGCAGGGCGCTGCGTCCGCGGCGCGGCCTTTGGTCAGCAGCCAGTTGCCGAGCACGAGCCAGGCTTCGCTGAATCCCGGCTCCGCGGCCACGGCCTGCCGCAGGGATTGCTCGATCAGTGCATCGGGGCCTTTCATGTCCCGCAGCAGCATGGCGTATTCAAACTGCGTCCTCGCCCCCGCGCCGCCCAGGGCGATCGCCCGCTCCAGGTGTCCGCGCGCGCGTTCAAAGTCGCCGCTGCGGAGGGCGAGCGAGCCCAGCAGCGTTTCTGCCGCCGCGCTGGACGGATGCTGGCGGGCTGTTTCCCGGCCCAGACGTTCGGCGTCGCGGTCCCTGCCGGCGTCGAGCAACGCTTCCACGCGCATCACATCCGGCACCGGCGGCGGCAACGGTTCCCTCGCGATCGCTGCGGCGGCTGCGCCCGGTCCTGCCGCGCGCACATCGGGAGCGGCGTCGTCCGGCAGCCGTTCGGCGAGCAGCCGGGCGCGCTCCAGGGCTTGAGAGACGGCGATCCCGTAGACTTCCCGGAACGCCGCGTCCTGACTCAGTCCTCCAGCGAGCTTCGAAAGGAATCCGCCTGTCTTCGCCGCCCCGCCTTCGAGCATCATCCAGCGCACCAGCGCCCAGCTTTGCGCATAGAACACGGTGATCATCCGCCTGTCCAGGCTGGCTTCATCCGCGGGGCGCAGCGCCGAAAGGCGGGCCGCATCCATCCATGCCTCGTTCTTCAGCCAGTGTTGATGGGACGAAGGCGCCTTGCCCAGGCGCACGCTGCCGCCGGAGATCTCCATCGTGGAGTAGTAATCCGCGAGCCCTTCCTCCAGCCACTGCGGCGGCGGCGAAGGCAGCGCATGGCGCAGCATCAGGTGCACGAGCTCGTGCCTCAGCGCGCGGAGGGTGTCGCCGCCCGACTCCGGCGCCAGAATCCAGTCTCTTTCCGCGCCAGAAAGAAACAGCCCGCGGTGCGACTCGCCCCGCCGGAAGGGCGCGAAGTCCCGCGCCGAGCGGAACAGCATCACCCGGACGGGGCGTTGGGGGCTGGCGGGGATTCCGGCGAACTCCGGCGCCGCCTGCCGCAGCACGGAGTATGATTCCATCAGGCGCCGGAGCGTTTCCTCGCCGCGCCGCTCGCCCGCGTCCGTGCAGAGCTCCCACGGGCCGGATTGAAAGCGGTACCATGTGGGAGGAGCGGCGGCGAGAGGCATGATTCCGGCCAGTGCCAAAGCCTGCAACAGCATGCGCTGGACTCTCTGTAACGCTATGAACCGCATAGAAAGTTTGAATTGGACGCCCAGCCGCCCCGTTTTTATCCTACAATTACTGTGGCCTCGATACCTCTGATGGAGTCCTTACCCAGCGAAGTTTCTCTTCTGCACCGCATCAGCAGCATCGTCAGCTCGAACCGGTCGGTCGACGAGATGCTGGGCGAGATCATTGGCATGACGGTGCAGGTCACCGGTTGCGACGCCTGCCTCGTCTACCTGATCGAACCCTCCACGGGCGAAGTGGTGCTGCGCGCCTCGCAGGTGCCGCACGCCTCCGAGATCGGCAATCTCACCGTGGCCGCCGGCCAGGGCCTCACCGGCTGGGTCATCCAGCACAAGAGCGTGGTCGCCCTGCCGGAGAAGGCTTATCAGGACCAGCGCTTCCTCCGCCTGCCCGGCCTGATCGAGGACACCTACGAAGCTTTCTGTTCCGTCCCCCTGGTTTCCAGCGGAGACGTCATCGGCGTCATCAACGTTCATCACCGCGAGCGGCATGACTACACGGCCCAGGAGATCGCCCTGCTGACCTTCGTCGGCGAGCAGATGGGCGGCGCGCTGGCCCGCGCCCGTCTGGAGGAAGAAAACACGCGCCTGGCCGCCGAGGCTGAGGAAATGCGGCGGCAGCTTGAGACGCGCAAGCTCGTCGAGCGCGCCAAGGGCATCCTCCAGTACAAGTTCCACCTCACCGAGGAGGAGGCCTACCTGCGGCTGCGGAACGAAAGCCGCCGCCTGCGCCGTCCCATGCGCGACCTGGCCGAGGCCATCATCCTGACGGAGGAACTCTCCCGCAAAGCCGCCGAGCCCGGCGCCCACTCGACGGAAGCCGAAGGCGACTGAGGCGCGGCTGTTACACTCGAAGTTTGCGCCCCTTCGTTCCGCTGTTCCGCAACGCCCATCTGGCCACGCTGGCAGGCAATTTCTGGCCGCGCCCGCTCGATGAAACCCGTTTCCCGACACGGCTGACCCTGTACCAGACCGCGCCGGACGTCTGCATCGCGGTCGAGGAGAACCGCCCGCCGGGCGAGGCGCGGGGCGAGGTGCTGCTCCTGCACGGTCTGGAGGGCTCGAGCCGCAGCGGATATCTGATCTCCCTGGCGCAGCGGCTGCTGGAAGCGGGCTTCGCGGTCCACCGCATGAATCTGCGCGGCTGCGGGCTCAGCGAGCCGCACTCGCCCACGCTTTACCATTCCGGACTGACGCACGACGCCCGATCGATCCTCGAACAGTGGCGCGCCGAAGGGCGCGGTCCGCGCTTCCTCGGGGGGTTCTCGCTGGGCGGCAACGTCGTGCTCAAACTGGCGGGCGAGATGGGAGAAAATGCGGCGGAACTCGTCGAGGGCGTCTGCGCCGTCTCCACCCCGATCGACCTGCACGCCTGCGTGCGCCGCATCAGCGCGCCCTCCAACTGGATCTATCACCAGAAATTCATCCGCAGCCTCCGCCGCCGGTATGCGAGGCGGCACGCGATGGATCCGGAGCGGTTCCCGGATCGCGGCATCCGCCGCATCCGCACGATCTTCGAGTTCGACGACCGCATCACGGCGCCGTTTTTCGGTTTCGGCGACGCGCCCAACTACTACGCCACGCAGTCCTCGTTGCGGTTCCTTCCGGGCATCCGCGTTCCGGCGCTGCTCGTGCAGGCGGAGGACGACCCGATGATACCGTTCGGGCTGTACAGACGCGAGGAGATCCGGTCCAACCCCTGGCTCCGTCTGCTGGCTGTTCCTTACGGGGGGCATCTCGGGTTCCTCGCCCGCGGCGCGCGCCGCTTCTGGCTGGATGAGGTTTTGTGCGGCTGGCTGGAGCAGTTGGGGAACAAAGTGCCTCCCGCCAGCGTATCCACACAGGGATGACGCATTTCGTCCAGGTTCAGGAGGCGTTCCGGATCGCGCTGGCCAACCTGCGCTCGGCCAAACTGCGCAGCGCGCTGACCCTGCTCGGCATTATCCTCTCGACGGCCACGCTGATCGCCGTGATGGCGGTGATCCACGGCATGGACGTCTATGTGGCCGAGAAGATCGCCGACCTTGGCGCCAATGGCTTCACCGTGGTGCGTTTCGCTTTCATCGGCGACTGGGATCCGAAGAAATTCCTCGAGCTGCTCCGCAAGAATCCCGAGCTTCGCACGGACGAGTACGAGTTCATCCGGCAGCGGGCGACGCTGCTGAGCGAGATCGGCATGTCAGGCTCCACGCGCGGCGACGTCAGCGCAAAGAACGAACGCCTCGAGGACGTCCGCATTCAGGGAGCGAGCGCGAACATCAACCTGATCTCGGGGATCCAGACGGAGACCGGGCGCTACATCAGCGAAGGCGACGTGCATGGGCGCCGCATGGTGGCCTTCATCGGCGCCGATCTGCGCGACAAGTTTTTCACCGGCGTCGACCCGATCGGCAAGACCATTCAGATCAACGGCAAGCCGTACGAGGTGATCGGCGTCGCCAAACGGCTCGGGAGCGTCTTCGGCCAGTCGCAGGACAACTTCGTCACCATTCCGCTGTATACGTTTTTCAAGGAGTTCGGCTCGCGGCGGTGGCTCAGCTTCAACTGTCTGGCCGTGGACCGCGCGCGTTTCCAGGATGCGATGGACGAGGTGCGCACGCTGTTGCGGGCTTACCGCCGGCTGCCGCCGCAACGCGAGGACAACTTCATGATCTTCACCTCCGACACGATCATGGGCGCCTGGGACCGGCTGACGGGCGCGATTGCAGCCACGGCGATGGCCGTGGTGAGCGTCTTCATGGTGGTCGGCGGGGTGGTGATCATGAACATCATGCTCGCCGTGGTCACCGAGCGGACGCACGAAATCGGCATCCGGAAGTCGCTCGGCGCGCGGCGCAGCGATATTCTCTGGCAGTTTCTGATTGAATCAGCGGTGCTCGCGAGCGCGGGCGGCCTGATTGGCGTGCTGATCGCCTGGGGCGCTGCCATCGCCGTGCGCAATCTGACGCCGATCCCCATGGTGCTGCCCGTCTACTCGGTCGTGCTTGGCGTGGGGCTGTCGGCAGCGGTCGGACTGTTTTTCGGCATCTATCCGGCGCGCCAGGCGGCGCGGCTCGATCCCATCGAGGCTCTCAGGGCGGAGAAATGAAGCGGCGGTCCCACAATCTGATGCTGATTCTGGCCGGCGTAAGACTGGCCCTGAACACCATCCGGCAGCACAAGCTGCGCAGCTTTCTCACAGTGCTCGGCGTCATCATCGGCACGGGCACGATCATTGGCGTCGGCAGCATTCTGACGGGGTTCGACGGCGCCGTCACGGGCGTGATCCGCAGCCTCGGCACGGAGACGATCATCGCCTTCAAGTTCCCCATCGGCATTCAGATCGGCCGCCGCTCACGCGAGGAGCTGCAGCGCAAGCCGCTGACGTACGAAGACGCCATGGCGATCCAGGACCGGTGCCGCTCGGTCGAGGTGGTCAGTCCGTACCTGTTCCCGAACTGGAACGTGATGCACCGCGCCCGGTACAGGAACAACGAAGTCCTTCAGATCGACCTTGGCGGCACGGACGAAAAATACGCGCAGGGCGGGCAGGCGGAGATGATGGCCGGGCGATTTTTCACCGACTTCGAAAATCTCCGGCGCGTGCCGGTGGCCGTCATCGGAGAGGACATCTACAAGAGCCTCTTCTCCGGCCTCAACGCCGTCGGCAAGCAGATCCAGGTGGACGGCCACAGCTACGAAGTGATCGGCGTCATGAAGCGCCCGGCCAATTCCTTTCCCGGCCAGCAGGACAACCGCGTGCTGCTGCCGTACCACACGATGCGCAAGCTGGAGCCCGGCGCGGTGGAGCACATGCTGATCATCGTGGCCAGGCCGGGCATGCTGGCGCAGGCGCTCGAGGAAGTGCGCGGCGTGCTGCGCCAGCAGCGGCGCGTGAAATGGAATGAACCGGACAACTTCGGCCTCAGCACGGCAGACCAGATGGTGGAGCAGTTCCGGCAGGTCACCAGCGTGACGGCTCTGGTCATGGTGGTGCTGTCCTCCATCGGGCTGCTGGTGGGCGGCATCGGCGTGATGAACATCATGCTCGTCTCGGTCACCGAGCGCACCCGCGAGATCGGCGTCCGGAAGGCGATCGGCGCGCGCAAGTTCGATATCATCGTGCAGTTCCTCACCGAGGCTGTCGTGCTCACTTTCGCCGGAGGGCTGCTCGGCATGACGCTTGGCTGGGTGATTTCGAAAGCCGCCCGCTTCGCGTTTCCCAGCCTCCCCACGAGCGTCCCGCTGTGGGCTGCCGCGCTCGGGGTCGCCGTCAGCGTGGGCGTAGGGCTGTTCTTCGGACTGTGGCCGGCGACCAAGGCGGCGCGGCTCGATCCCGTCGAGGCGCTGCGCTACGAGTGAAGCGGCGGTGATAAGCTGATGGCCATGTTGCGGCTCTCACTCATGCTGCTGCTGGGCGCGGCGCTGCTGTTCGGACAGGGAAAGAGCGCGGGCAAAGGAAAAAGCCGGAGCGGGGACCCGGGCGCCCCCGCCAAACAGGCGGTCACGCATCCGGCCTTCCGCGACGCTGAAATCCGCATCCTGCTGGACTTCTACCGCCCGGGCTCTGGCAACCTGCCGCCGGGCATCGCCCGCAAGGATGAGTTTCCGCCCGGCATCATGAAGCAGATCGCCCGCGGCAAAGGGCTGCCTCCCGGCCTCGCGAACAAGCTGGAGCCCTTCCCGCCGCCGCTGGCGCGGCAGTTCCCCGCCCCGCCGCCCGGCTACCGCCGAATGATCTGCGGTACGATGGCGCTGCTGCTGGAAGACTCCACCAACCTGGTGGTGGACGCCGTGAGCCTGGTGCAGTAGCCCGCAGCCGGATTCCGGCAACTTTCCGCCCGCCCATGCGTATGAGAGGCGTGGGCCTGCATTCTGCCGTTCCCGCAGTTCTCGTGTTGACGCTCGCGGCCCGCGCGCAGTGTCCGGCGCCGCCCCCGCTGGAAGAGATCCTTTCGCGCCTGGCGGACAGCCAGGAACGCGCCGTCGAGGCGCGCCGGACGATCGTCTACCAGCAGAACGCCCTGGTCCGGCTGTGGCGCGCCAACGGCAGGCTGGCGCGCGAGGAACGGCGCACTTACCTTGTCACGCCGGCGCCCGCGGGAACGGAGAAGAAGCTCGAGCATTTCGAGGGGCGCTACGAGAACAGGGGACAACTGTTGCCGTACACCTCTCCTGGCTTCGCGCGCGGGGATTTCGACCTGGACGGCGCGCTGATCCAGAGCCTGACGGATGAGTGGCTCAACGACCGCAGGTCGCGCGACGGCATCGCTTCCGACCTGTTTCCTCTCACGAGGCGCGAGCAGCGGGGCTACCGCTTCACGTTCGAAGGTTGCCAAACCGTGGCGGGCAGGCCAGCGTTCCTGCTCCGTTTCCAGCCGCGCGGGAAAGACGGGGGAGAGTCGAAGCCCTGGGCGGGCGAGGTCTTCGTCGATCCCGAAGAGTATCAGCCGCGCGTCGTGTCCACGAAGCTCGCCTGGAACGTGCCTGCGGCAATCCGCATTCTGTTTGGCACGAACATCCGCCAGCTCGGCTTCAATGTCGCGTTCCAGAAAGCCGGCCAGGGACTCTGGTTCCCGTCCGCATACGGCACGGAGTTCAGCCTCCGCGTCCTGTTCGGCTACAGGCGGAACATCACCCTGAACGTCGTCAACTCGGACTTCCGCAGGACGGACGTGGAGAGCACGGTCAGCTTTCCGGAAGGGATCGTGGAACCCTGAGCCTGCGGACTTCGCCAGGATCGTTGCGTTTCTCCCCGGATCGGTGGTACGATGCGACCACGCACCGTAACGGGTTGTTATGAAAGTGGGTGAGGGCATCAGCGCCTTTTTCCCGGCCTACAACGACGCCCCTTCTCTGCCCGGGCTTCTCCGGCGCGCCTTTTCTGCGCTCGAGCAGGCCTCGGACGATTTTGAAGTGATCGTTGTCAACGATGGCAGCCGGGATGAAACCGCCGCTGTGCTGGAACAGATGCAGCGGGAGCTGGGCCCCCGCCTGCGCGTCGTCACCCACGAAAAGAACCGCGGTTACGGCGGCGCCCTGCGCAGCGGATTCGAGGCGGCATCAAAAGACCTCGTGTTCTACACCGATGGAGACGGCCAGTACGATCCGGCGGAGATCCACCTTCTGCTGGAGCAGTGGACGCCCGACGTGGGACTCGTGAACGGCTACAAGCGGCTGCGCCAGGATCCGTGGCATCGCATCCTGATCGGCAATGTCTACAACCGGGTGGCGCGGTTCCTTTTCGGCATCCGCATCCGGGACATTGACTGCGATTTCCGCCTCATCCGGCGGCCCCTGGTCGAAAACCTGCACCTCGAATCGACCTCGGGCACCATCTGCCTGGAACTGGTGCGCAAGATCGAAATGACCGGCTGCGGAGTGGCGGAAGTCGCCGTCAGCCACTATCCGCGCCTGCACGGACGCAGCCAGTTCTTCCGCTGGCGGTCGCTGCTGAACACGGCTCGCCAGTTCGCCCGGCTCTACGTGAAGCTGGTTCTGCTCCCTGCGGCCAGCGCCGCCGCCCGTTCCATCGCTTCGCTGTGGACCCGCCGCGCCTCGCGCAGCTCCGTCGTCTGATTTCCGGCTGAATCACGCTTCTTTCTGCGCCAGCAGGATGGCCGACTGCCCGATCGGGAACCGCCCGCCCCGTCCGATCCGCCGGGCTTCCAGTTCCAGCACCTTGCCCAGCGCGTTTTCCAGCCATTCAGGTCCGAGATGGACGCCGCTGGCCGCCGGCGCGCGCAGCAGCGGCTCCACCAGACGGAATTTCGCCACGGCTACCGGCAGGAGGAGCGAATTGGCGTATGTCGAATACCGCGGCCGCAGACCCGCGCGCCGCGCCGTGTCCAGCAGGTGCGGCAGCGTGAACCGCTGCTTTTCGTTCACGAACTCCGAATGCCGGCTGCGCAGCCACCGGAACGCCGAGGCGCGCAGAAACAGCCAGCCCCCAGGCCGCAGGCAGCGCTCCGCTTCCCGCAGCGCGTCGGCCTCCTGCCCCGGGTCCAGATGCGCCAGGACATCGAAGATGGTGATCAGATCGAAGCTCCGTCCGCGGAACGGCAGCGCCCGCACATCTCCCCGGACAAAGCCCGCGAGCCCCGCGCGGCGCGCCGCGAAGCGGAGCCCCTCTTCGGCGAAATCCAGACAGGCCACGCGCCAGCCGAACGTCCGCGCCATCCACTCCGCGTTCGCGCCCGTGCCGCAGCCGGCGTCCAGCACGTCGCGGATGGACGCCGGCAGATGCCGGGCCGCGATTCTGCGGAAGATCTCCCGCATGCCGCGGAACCACCACATCCGTTCTTCCGCGGCGGCGATGTTCTGGAATTCTGCCGGGTTCATGCGGAACTGCTTCCGCAGATGATAACCGATCGGCGCTTCACTGCGCAGTGGCGCGGATCAGTCCAGCCACAGCGGCCGGATATGGCGCTCGAAGAGGTTCAGCGTCACGTTGCGCGAAACGGTTTCCTCGCAGGCGCGCACCAGTCTGAGATAGCGCTCGCCCATCTTCGCCGCGATCTTGTAGCCCACGTGCAGCAGCTGACGCAGATCCGGGTTGAAATCCGGACACGCCGGATCGTGGCGCAATGCGGCCACAAACCGCTGCGAGTCCCATCCGGCGACATCCGATGCTGCGGGCAGCCGCGCAGGGTCGATGTCGATCACTGCCGCGTAGGGCGCGCAGAGCTCTTCCAGATGCTCCAGCGCTTCGGCGTAAATCTCTTTCGCGAGGGCGAGCCCTTCGCCTCCCGCTTCCGCCAGCCCGATCAGCTCTTCCAGCCACGTCGTGCCGGCCGTTTTCAGATGGACGCCGGCGCCGGTTCTCGCCAGAACCCGCCGGATCACCGGATACAGCGAGAACTTGTCGCTGCCGGAGTGGACGCTCAGTTTCAGGTGGGGCGGGAAACCGTACCGCTTCACGGCCAGACGGATGGCCTCGATGTCTGCCTCGAATTCGCGTTCGAATTGCCCCACGTCCCCTTCGTAGTCGACGCCTTTGTTGAACCGTCCGGTGAATTTTGGCGCGATCGTGTCCAGGCCCACGGCTTCGTGCGCCAGCGCAGAGAGAATGACGAAGAGCTCGTCCGGCGTCTGCGGCGTGTCGGTCTCGTCCATGGAGACCTCGATGACGAAGGCGCTGTGCCCTTTCGTGTTCCTGATCCGCATCATGATCCGGGCTGCTTCCTGCACCGCCGCAAGGTACTTCGAGGCGATGCGCCGGACGCTTCGCCGCGTCAGCCCGAACGCGCCGCCGCAGTCGCCCGCTTCCGAACAGAATCTGTCCAGCGCCGCTTCATCGACGGGCTTTCCAATCGAGTCGGCGACGTCGATGGTGAAAAAATCGCAGGGCCAGATGAAAGCGTCCACCGTTTCCATCCGGATGTGGTCTGCGTCCACGAAATACACGCCGTCCCAGCCCAGCGCGGCAACGGCCTCATCCGCCTCGCGGCGGACATCCGCCGGACGGCTGCCGACGATCGCATGCTCCCGGGCGCTCTTGTTCCAGACGGGTGTGATCTCCACGCCCGCCTTCTTCGCCTTCAGGCAGGCCTCCAGCTGCGCCCGCCCCTGCTGCGCGAAGCGGTCGCCCATGCCGAGGGAAAACCGTTCCGGAAATTTTGCGAATTCCATGGCCATGTACTAACATATCAGTATCGGGGCTTCCATGGAACCATCCACGCAACCGTTCATGACGCTGGACCAGGCGTTCTCCCTGAAGAACGAACTGGCGCTGATCACCGGCGGGGCCACGGGCATCGGCCGCGCCATCTCGCACGCATTCATCGAAGCGGGCGCACGGGTCATCCTCGTGGGAAGGCGCCGCGAGTTGCTCGAAAAAGCCTCGGCTGAGCTGGGCCCGCAGGCCGGATGGGCCGTGCACGATGTGGCCGAGACGGCGCATGTCCCGGCTCTGGTGGAGGACGTACGGGCGCGTTACGGAGACGTCACGATTCTCGTCAACAACGCCGGCCATCACCTGAAGAAGACTATCGAGGAGACCGACGAGGCCGAATTCCGGCACATGCTGGACACGCATGTGACGGGCGCCTACGCGCTCACCCGCGCCTTCATTCCGCCGATGATCGAAAAGCAGCACGGCCACGTGCTCTTCACGGCGTCGATGACTTCGTTCTTCGGGCTGTCGCGCGTGTTCGCCTACTCGACGGCGAAATCGGCCTACCTCGGCATGGTCCGCTCGCTGGCCGTGGACCTGTCGCCGAAAGGAATCCGCGTGAATGCCATCGCACCGGGGTTCATTGAGACGGAGATCTCGCGCAAGGCTCTGGACTCCGACCCGGCGCGCAAGAACCGCGTGCTGAGCCGCACGCCCCTGGGGCGGTTGGGCTCGACCGAGGACGTCGGCTGGGCCGCCGTGTACCTGTGCTCGCCCGCCGCGCGCTTCGTCAACGGCGTCGTGCTCCCGGTCGACGGCGGCGTGCTCATCGGCTTCTGAGTTCCTCCCAGAACGCGCGCAGATCGCCGGCTGCCGGCGCTTCGAAAGCAATCTCTCCGCACGGCAGCTCGAAGGCGATCCGTTCCGCGTGCAGCATGTGCCGCTCCGCGCCCAAAGCGGCCCGGAGGCGGTCTGTAAGGCCGTGGCGGAGAAATTCGAGAAACAGCCTCTCGTCGGGTCCGTACAGTTTGTCGCCGCATACTGGATGGCCCAACGCTGCCGCATGCACGCGGATCTGATGCAGGCGGCCCGTTTCCGGCTCGATCCGCGCCAGCGTCCTGCCGCCGCGATGCTCGAGAGGGATGAACCGCGTCCGCGCGGGAGATCCATCCGCCCGCGCGGCCTGTTTGAGGAAAACCTGCGACCCCTGCGCGCGCCCGATCGGCAGGTCTGTCAGCGTTTCCTGCCGCAATTCGCCCTCCAGGATCGCGAGGTAACTCTTCCTCGCCAGCCCCTGCTGGATCGCCCGCTGCATCGCGCTGGCGAGATTCCGCCGCCGCACGAGCACAACCACGCCGCTGGTTTCGCGGTCCAGCCGCGAAGGCATGTGGAGCACGTTTTCGCCCAGCCACTCCCGTGCCGCCCCCACGAGGCTGGACCACGGTCCGTGCTTGGATGGGTGACACACGACCCCGGCAGGCTTGTTCACCACCAGCCAGTCGGCGGTGCACTGGATGGTCCACGCGCGCAACTCCTCCGGCGTGACCAACCAGCCCCAGTCCGTCTGCGGCACGTCCACCAGTGTCGGGCTCTCCCGGGCGCCAGATCAACCAGCCTGCCGACGGCGGCAGCCGGTTTTGCCGCCAGACTGCCGGCGCCGGCATCTGCAGAGATGAACTCCGCACGCGCGCTGATGGCCATTGCCAACGGATCACCCCGTGCGGTACAACATGAGATCACCCATGGTTGAGCCACTGCCGGTCGACACCTCGGCCCAGGATCTCTCGGTCAAGCGTGCACAGGTCGACTTCCACAACTTCGCCTCGCTGGGGCAGCCGGAGAGAGTCCTGGCCGCATACAGGGACGAGAATGTCCGCCGCGGGGCCATCCTGAAGGACAACATGGAAGCCGTGGCTTCGTTGTCGCCGTTCCTGGAGATCGGCGCCAACGCCGGCCACAGCTCCTACATGCTGGCCAACCAGTTTGGGGCTACCGGGTTCGCTCTGGACATCTCCGCCGACGCTCTGCGTCACGGGCGCTTCCTCCGCAAGGCGTGGAATCTCGAAAAAAGCCCGGTGCTCGTGGCGGGGGACGCCACGCGGCTGCCCTTCCGGGACGGCTCGCTAGCTTTCGTCATGAGCTTCCAGATGCTGTCCCAATTCATGGACGTGGAAGCCGTTTTCCGTGAAGTGCACCGGGTGCTCGCCCCGGGCGGCGTTTACTTCTTCGCCGAGGAGCCCATCCGCCGCCTCCTGACGCTCCGCGCCTACCGCGCCCCGTACCCGGAACGCATGAACGTCATCGAGCGGACCCTGTATCGCTGGGGCGTGCTGGATTATTTTGCAGCCGACGTGATCGGCGCCTGGCAGGAAGAGTCTTTCGGAATCCGCCAGAACCATCGCTTCGGACTCCGCGATTGGCTGAAGCTGATCGGACGCTATTTCGTCGACAACCGGGTCCTCACTTTTCCGCGGTCCTCGGGCTGGGCCAACCGCCTCGTCATCGCCGCCCTGCGCCTGTATCCCAACTTCACCGACACCCGCGCTTCGCGGTTCCTCGGAGGCACTATCGCCGCGCTATGCCGCAAGCCGGGCCAGCTTCCTGCCTCGCTCCCCATGCAGGAAGCGCTGGCATGCCCCGATTGCCTGGGGCCTCTGCCCTGGAATCCGGACTGTCTGCGGTGTACCGCCTGCGGTTTCTCGGCCGCGGTCGAGGAAGAAGTCTTCAATCTGTTGCCGTCGAAACTGCGGGACGAGCTCTACCCAGGCCTCCGTCCTGACAACATTGACTTTTCGAAACCCGGCCACGAGGAGGCGCTTCTCGAAGGGTTCTATGATCTGGAGGGCGAGTTCGGCAACAAGTACCGCTGGATTGGCCCCCGCGCGCGCCTGCGCCTGGTTCCTTCGCGCCCCGGCCCCGCCACCCTGCGCGTCCAGGGCTTCTCCCCCAGCCTGGCGAAACTGGAACTGCACTCCAACGGAGCTTCGCTTGGCTTCAGACGGCTTGAACGCACCGGGCTGTTCGTCATCGAGGTTCCTCTGCCGGAAGCGCCCGAGCACATCGTCGAGATCCACGCCTCTCCCGTCTTCCAGGCCCCGGGCGACAGGCGCACCCTCTCCGTGAACCTCTCGCTCGTCCGCCTCCAATACTGACCTGAAAAGGGGACAGGAACACAATTACCCGTTTCCGAACCTCCCCGCTCGCCGACGGTTTGCGCCTCCAGCCCGATTGCCGTGCGAATCTCCGGCCTCCGTCCCTATTGCAGGCATCCCGCCCACCCCCGGGCGCCGCGTCCGGCCCGCGCGCGGCAGCTGTCCCGGATTCATCCCGCATTGACCCATACAGGAGATTTCGATACGCTTGTCTCAGCCGGCCCCGTGCATCGGCATGCGCTCCGGCCGAAGGAGTCTTCGATGGCTGATCTCGCCAAACTCTATGAGGCCATCCTCAACGGCGACCAGAAGACCGCTGTGGCGGTCACGCAGGAGGCGCTGGCCGAAGGCTGCGACCCCATGGAGCTGATCACGAAACACATGGTGCCCGCCATGGACGAAGTCGGCCGACGGTTCGAGTGCGAGGAATATTTCGTACCCGAGCTGCTGCTCTCCGCGCGCGCCATGAAGGGCTCCCTTGAACTGCTCCGTCCGCTGCTCGCCGCCAGCGGCGCCCAGCCGGCAGGCCGCGTCGTCATCGGCACGGTCAAAGGCGACCTCCATGACATCGGCAAGAATCTCGTCGCCTCCATGCTGGAAGGCGGCGGCTTCGAAGTCATCGACCTCGGCGCAGACGTGCCCCCCGAGCGCTTCATTGAAGCCGTCCGCGAGAAAAACGCCCGCATCGTCGCCCTGTCGGCGCTTCTCACCGTCACCATGCCCGCCATGCGCAGGACGATCGACGCTTTGAAAGAAGCCGGCGTCCGCGATCAGATCAAGGTCATGGTCGGCGGCGCCCCAGTCACGCCGCAGTTTGCCGAAGAGATCGGCGCCGACGGCTACGGCGAGAACGCCACGGCCGCTGTCGCTCTGGCCCGGAAATTCGTCCAGGCAGGTTGACTCCGTATGTCGAGACTCGCCGAATGGACCGCCCAGCGTGTCCTCATCACAGACGGCGCGTGGGGCACCCGCCTCCAGGAACTTGGCCTCGATCCCGGCGAAATTCCGGACGCATGGAACCTCGCCCATCCCGGGCGTGTCGAACAGGTGGCCCGGGAATATGTCGAGGCCGGCAGCGACGTGATCCTCACCAACACGTTCCGCGCCAACCGCATCACGCTCGCGGCCGCCGGTCTGGCTGACCGCACCCGCGAGATCAACCAGTCCGGTGTCGCGCTGAGCCGCCGCGCAGCCGCCGGCCGCGCCCGCGTGGCCGCTTCCATCGGCCCGACCGGCAAGATGTTGATGACCGGCGAATTCACGCCGGAGGATCTTCACGCCGCTTTCCTCGAGCAGGCAGAAGCTCTGGCCGCCGCGGGCGCCGACGCGCTTCTCATCGAAACCATGAGCGATCTCGAAGAGGCCCGCATCGCCCTTCGCGCCGCGCGCACGACCGGCCTGCCCGTCATCGTCTCGTTCGCCTTTGATACAGGCAGGAACCGCGACCGGACCATGATGGGCGTCACTCCGGAGCAGGCCGCCGCGGAAATGCAGGCCGGGGGGGCGGATGCCGTCGGCGCCAACTGCGGCGCCGGCATCGAGCGCTTCCCTGCCCTGTGCGCCCGCATGCGCCGGGCCTGCTCGCTGCCTGTCTGGATCAAGGCCAACGCGGGCCTGCCAGAATGGCGCGAAGGCCGCGCCGTCTACTCGACGGATCCAACAGAGTTTGCCGCTCATCTGCGGGCGCTTGTCGAAGCGGGCGCGTCTTTCGTGGGCGGCTGCTGCGGCACGTCGCCAGACTTCGTCCGCGCTCTCGTCGCCGCCAGGGAGGCCCTGTGAAACTGCGCCTCATCAGTTGCGAAGTCCTTTTCCGGGAAATGTGCGATGCAGTGGCGCGCTCTCCCCATCAGATCGACGCAGAATTCCTCCCCAAGGGCTGGCATGATCTCGGCGGCCGCCGCATGGCTTCCCTGATTCAGGAGAAGATCGACGCCGTCCCCCCAGGCTCCTACGACGCCATCCTCCTCGGCTACGGACTCTGCGGCAACGGTCTCGACGGCGTGCAGGCGCGCCAGACGCCGCTCGTCCTGCCCCGAGCCCACGACTGCATCGCCCTCCTGATGGGCAGCCGCAGCCGTTATCAGCAGTTCTTCGAGGAATATCCTGGAACGTTTTACCGCTCCACGGGCTGGCTGGAACGGGGAAAAGGCCTGAAGCAGCTCACCCACGGCACCACTGGGCTTGAGAATTCCCTAAATGAGCTGATCGCGAAATACGGCGAAGAAAACGGCCGCTACTTATATGAAGAACTGACCCGCTACCGCTCCGCCTATCAGCGGCTGGTTTTCATCGAAACCGGCCTCGAACCGGACGCCCGCTTTGAGGAAGAAGCCCGCTGGGAAGCGGCCGAGCAGGGCTGGGAGTTCGTCAAGATCCCGGGCAGCCTTGAGTGGTTCCGCCGTCTGGTCAACGGAGACTGGCGCAGCGAAGACTTCCTCTTCATCCAGCCGGGCGAACAGGTGCGCGCCACCTATGGAGACGGCGTCGTCCGCGTCGAGCCCGCCCGCGAACCCGCATCATGAGCACCCTTCCATTCCACGGCCGGACGGAGGACCGCGCATGACCGGAAAAGAACGCATTCTGGCCCGCATCCGCCACCAGCAGCCCGACCATCTGCCCCTGATGCCCATCACCATGATGTTCGCGGCCGAAGTGGCGGGCGTCCGCTACGGCGACTACGCCCGGAACCACCATGTGCTGGCGCAGGCGCAGCTGACCGTAGCCCGGCGCTTCGGATTCGATTACGTCAGCGCCATCTCCGACCCGGCACGCGAGACAGCCGACCTCGGCGGCGCCATCGAGTGGTTCGACGACCAGCCCCCTGCCGTCATCGAGAGCCGGGCCGTCCTCCATGAAAAGAGCCTTCTGGACAGCCTCCCTCTCCCCGATCCCCTGGCGCCCGGCAGCCGGATGAAGGATCGCGTCGACGGCGTGGCTCTGCTCGCCCGCGAAGCCGGCGATGAACTGATGGTGGAAGGCTGGGTCGAAGGCCCCTGCGCTCTCGCTGCCGATCTGCGCGGCCTCAACACGCTGATGCTCGATTTCATCGATGACCCGCCGTTTGTCGAAGCGCTCTTCGACTATTGCGTCCGGCTCGAGGTCCGGTTCGCCCGGGCCCAGGTGGAAGCCGGGGCGTCCCTGATAGGTATTGGGGATGCTGCAGCCTCTCTCATCGGCCCCAGGCTGTATCACCAGTTTGTTCTTCCTTTCGAACAGAAACTGGTTGCCGCCATTCACGAAATGGGAGTCCCCGTGCGCCTTCATATCTGCGGCAACACTCGGAAAATTGCGAAAGGAATGGGCGAAACCGGAGCTGATATTGTCGATCTGGATTTCCTGACTCCCATGCACGAGGCCCGCGCCGCCATGCCCGAGCTGCAGGTGCTGCTCGGCAACATCGACCCGGTGCGCGTGCTGCGCGACGGGACGCCGGAACAGGTGGAAGCCGCGCTCGAGGAGTGCTTCCGCGCCGCAGGGCCCTCTTACATCGCCGGCCCCGGCTGCGAGACGCCCCGCGGCACGCCGTTCGAGAACATCGAAGCCATGGCGCGCTTCGCTCGGTCCCGCCCGTGAAACTCACCCTGCGCCCTCTGCCCGGAAAGCCCCTCTCCGACCAGCTTCAGCAGGCCGGCGTGGAATTCCCCTGCGGCGGCGAGGGCATCTGTGGCGGCTGCCGCGTGCGCGTGCTCCAGGGAGACGTTCCCATCACGGAGCCCATGCGGCTCCAGCTCACCGAGCAGGAGCTGCGCGACGGCTGGCGGCTGGCCTGTTCCGCCCAGGCATCGGGTCCGGTGACCATTGAGGTCGACCAATGGTCGGTCCGCGTTCTTGCCGATGAATCGGAAGTCCCCGTCGAGCCGCGCCGCGGCTGGGGCGCCGCCATCGATCTTGGCACCACCACCGTCGTCGCCCAGCTCGTCAACCTCGAAACCGGCGAAGTGGAGGGCATCGAAACGGCGCTCAACGCCCAGTCCCGTTTCGGGGCTGATGTCATGAGCCGCATCCAGCAGGAGCTGCGCCAGCCGGGCGAACCCGGCCGCGTCATCCGCGAGCAGATCGCCGCCATGCTCGCCCGTCTCGCCGCCGGCCGCCGGCTGGAAGAGGTTCTGCTCGCCGGCAACACGGCCATGCACCACCTCTTCTGCGGGCTGGATGTCTCGCCGCTGGCTTCCGTGCCTTTTCTGTCCCCCCATCTGGGCGCGCAGCGGCTGAGTGCGGATGCCCTGCCCTGGCGCGCACCTACGCTGTTCCTTCCCTGCCTCGGCGGCTTCGTCGGCAGCGATCTGCTGGCCGGCCTCGCCGCCACCCGGCTCGACAAAAAACGGAATTGCCAAGTTTTGTTCGATATCGGCACCAACGGCGAAATTGTCTGCGCCTCGCGCGAATCCATCCGTTGCGCCTCCACCGCCGCCGGCCCCGCTTTTGAAGGCGGCCGCATCAGTTGCGGCATGCGCGCCTGCGATGGCGCCATCGATTCAGTGCGCGTGGAAGATGGTCGCCTCGTCCCCCATGTGATCGGCGGCGGCGCGCCCCGCGGCATCTGCGGCAGCGGCCTGGTCGATGCTGCGGCCAAAGCTCTGGATTCCGGCCTCCTGCTGCCGAATGGCCGCCTCCCCGGCGGCCCCGTCCTTCTGGCCGGAAACGTCGTCCTCACCCAGGCCGACATCCGCCAGTTGCAGCTTGCCAAAGGCGCCATGGCGGCGGGTCTCAGAATGATGGCCGGCGAGGCTCGCCGCCTGCTTCTCGCCGGCGCTTTCGGCAACTATCTTCATCTGGGCAGCGCGCGACGCATCGGACTGCTGCCGGAGGACGCGGAAGTCGAGCCTGTCGGCAATGCCGCTCTCCGCGGCACGCGGCTTCTTCTGCTCTCCCCGGAGTCGCGCGAGGAACGGATCGCCCGCATTCTGGCCGTCACGGAGCACATCGAACTCGCGGCGGATCCGCAATTTCAGGATCTTTTCGCCGAAAGCATGGCGCTCGAACCTTTGCGCCTCCAGAACAGACGCCCCGGCGGACTTCGCTGATCCCGCCCCGGTGTTTTCCGCGAGCGTTCTGCTCTGGCCTGGCGCCTGCAGCTACCCTGTGGTTCCGCTGGTCATGCGCCGGAAGATCAGAACTTGAACCGTGCGGACATCCCGACGCCCCGTGCGGATGCCCCCGCAGTTCAACTGAACCGCCCTGCCGTTGCCACCCGGTGACCCCGGTCACTGACAGCGCCGATGCAAACCCGGACACTGGGGCTGTGACCGGCTCCGGCTCAGAACTCCGTCTCCGCCTCGGCGCGCAACGCCTCGGCGTCGGAAATGACAATCTGCCGCCGGTCGATCTTTACCATCCCCTCGGCCTGAAATCGCGCCAGGTTCCGGCTCACAACTTCGCGCACGGTTCCCAGACGCATCGCCAGTTCTTCGTGCGTCAGCGGAGCGGTCTCCATCTCGCCCCGTTCGTACGTTTCCAGCAGCAGCCTCGCCAGCCGCTGCCGCAGGCTTCCGAATGTGATTGCCTCGATCAGCCCCACAAGCTGCCGCAGGCGCCGCCCGAGAATCGCGAATACCCGGAGCGCCACCTCGGGATGCGCCAGGCAATACCGCCGGAAGTCCTCTTTGCGGATCAGGTACGCCGTCACTGCTGTCAGCGTCCGCACCGTTGCCGGATAATCGCCCTCATCGAACAGCGGCACTTCCGCTACCGACGACGGGGCGCTTTCCATCGCCAGCATGATTTCCCGCCCGCTGGGACTCGTCTTCGAGATCTTCACTGTCCCCTCGCCCAGCACGAACAGGCCCTCGCAGGGGTCGCCCTCGGAAAACATCACCTCCCCTGCCTCGTACCTTTTCTCCACAGCCAGCTCCGCCAGCTCCCTGCGCAGCGCCTCCGGCAGCGAGCGGAACAGCGGCGTCGAACGGAACACTTCTTCCCGTCGTGCGGCCATGGAGAACCCCGGTGAATCTGCGGATCAGCCTTCAATGTATACGCTGCGGCCTCTGTGCGGCAATTTGCCCGGACGGCGCCATCACGCGCCGCCGCCGCGGAATCGTTTTCGATCAGGCGCGCTGCCAGTCCTGCGGCAGCCCGGCTCTTTGCGTGTCCTGCTGCCCGGCCGGGGCTGTTCTTCCTGCACCGCAGCGCACCCATCGCCCCGGAATGGAGAACAGGAATGACCCAGCCTTACTTCTTTCTCGAGAACCTCGCCGAACACGGCGGACTTCCCCCCAACGGCATCCTGAGCCGCACCCTGCATGCGGATGAGAAAACCAGAATTCTCCAGTTCTGTTTCGCACCCGGCACGGAACTCTCCGCGCACACGGCCCCTGTCCCCGCACTGCTGTATTTTGTCCGCGGCGAGGCCGAACTTCAGCTTGGCGAAGACCGCATGGACGCGCGCGAGGGCGCTCTTGCTTACATGGCGCCGCGGCTCGAGCACGCCATCCGCGCCCGCACGGAGGTGGTCATGCTCCTCGTCATGTTCCGCGAAACGGCGAAATCCTGAATGCCCGGGCCCGCGCTGGCCCGCTCGGAGATAATACGGCATGAGATGCCGCACGCCCAGCCGCCCGCCATCGCACTGAATCCTGAGCAACAGGCCGCTGTCGAACGTGAAAATCAGGACGTCTGCGTCGTCGCCGGCCCCGGTTCCGGCAAGACCCGCGTCCTGGTCGAACGCTTCGCCTGGCTGACCACCAGGGGCGTCGACCCGGAGCGAATCCTCGCCATCACATTCACGGAGAAAGCAGCCACCGAACTCAAGGAGCGCCTCGCCTCCCGCTTCCAGTGCCAGCCCGAGAAACGCCGCCAGATCGAGCGCGCCCAGATCTCCACCATCCACGGATTCTGTCACGCCATCCTCCGGGAACACGCCCTCGCCGCCGGCCTTGATCCCCAGTTTGAATTGCTCGATGATCTCGAAGCCGCCTCCTTGCGCAACGAGGCCATGCAGGAGGCGCTCGACGATATCGCCCGTCAGAACCCCCGCAAGTTCCTCTGCCTTGCCGAAGTCTGGCCCGCAAACAGCATGGACGAATCTCTCCTGGCCGCTTACGATGCCATGCGCGCCGCGGGAAAGATCAGCGAGACACTGGAAGGCACCCTCGATGCGGACGCGCTGATCGCGGGGCTGACCGCTCAATTCCGCACACACCTCGCAAACGCCGCTGCCTTCAACAAGCCCACGACGGATGCCCGCAAGCGCCGGCTCGCGGTGATTCAGGCGTTATTGGAGCGGCTTGACATCCTCACAGTGCCTGAGATCACGGCCGAATTCTCAGAAATCACGCTGACCGGCGAGAGAGACGCACAGTTGAGAGAGGAAATCGAGCTGGCGCGGGGCCTGATGGGTGAGTTGAAGGGCGCTTGGGCCCTCAAATGTTTCCTCCCCCAGCGTGAACTGCTCCTTGAGATTCTCCGCCGCTTTCACGATCTTGCCCGCGAGAAACGCAGATCTGCAGGGCTGCTCGATTTTTCCGATCTGGAGGAATACACTCTGGACCTGCTCCGCACGTGCGAGCCCATCCGCCGTTCCATCTCTGAGCGTTTCGAGCACATCCTGATGGACGAGTTGCAGGATACCAACCCCATCCAGTGGAAAATCCTGTCCTTGGTCCGCCGCCCCGGCCGTTTTTTTGCTGTTGGCGACGTCAATCAATCGATTTACTCTTTCCGCCACGCCGAACCTCAGCTCTTCAGGCATTACGAGCGCTCTGTCTCCGGACACGGCTGGATCGTCGACCGGCTCGAGAACAACTACCGCACCCGCGGGGAGATCCTCGACGCTGTGTCCCGCATTCTGGTCTCGCCGCACCAGCCGGGCATCGAACCGCACGCTCTGCGCGCCGCCGCTGCTTTTCCGCCCGCCACGGGGCCCTGCGTCGAGATTCTCTGCGCCGACCGGACGGCCGACCCGGAGACCGACGTCTTGCTCTGGCTCGCCGCGCGCCTGATCGAGCTCCACGGCTCGCCTCTCGCCGGCGGTCAGCCCGCCCGTTTTGACGACATGGCTGTTTTCGTCCGCAACACCTCTTCCTTCGCTGCCGTCGAAAACGCCCTGCGCCGCTTCTCCATCCCTTATGTAGTCGCCGGCGGCAAGTCGTTCTTCGACGCGATCGAAGTCGTGGATGTACTGAACGCCCTTCGCGTGCTCGCCAGACCCGAGGACGATATCGCGCTCTTCGCTCTTCTCCGCTCTCCGTTCTTCGGCCGGAGCGACGAGGAGCTCCTGCTGAACCGCATCCGCATCAGGACGCTCGCATCGGACGAAGACGCTGCATTCCTCGCCCGCATGCGCGAGTCTCTTGACGCTCAACCCGCATCTCTGGTTCTCGCCCGCCTGATCGATGAAACAGGTTACTCTTCGCGCCTCACCGCCGGGGAACTGGCGAACGTCGAGAAGCTTCTTTCCCTCATCGATCACGCCGAGCGCCGCCAGGGACGCGATGTTCAGGCGCTCCTGGACCACATCGAAAGCCTTCAGAACGCCTCCTCCGAGGCCCATGCGCCCGCTCTGGAGGCCGGCGACGCCGTCCGTCTCATGACCATCCACAAGGCCAAGGGACTCGAATTCCCCATCGTCGCCATTGCCGACCTGCAGAAGCGCGAGCGCAGCAATACCGAGGCTGCGCTGTACCACCCGGAATGCGGCCTCGGATTCAAATGGCTCTGTGAGAACAATGAGGCCGTGGGCGATTTTTTTTTCACGAAAGTCAGCAGGAAACTCACTGAGAAAAATGAGCTGGAGCGCGACCGGCTTCTTTACGTCGCCCTGACCCGGGCAAAAGAACGCTTGGTTCTTTCCTTTTCGTACTCGCGGAGTAAGACGGGCAATCCCTCGATCGCCGCATGGCCCCGCCTCGTCCTCGAACGCCTCGGCCTCAGGCTGCCTGCCGAGCCCAACACGCAATCCATCTCCGATCTCGCCGTGCTCACCCGCGTCGCCGGCGATCCCGAGATCCCCGAGGCGCCCCATTCCGAGACGCCTGCCGCTCCTCCGGAATTCGATCCGCCCTCTCCGCCCCGTCAGGCGCCGGCGGAGATCGCCGTCACCGCCCTCGCCACCTTCGCCCGTTGCCCCCGCCGCTATCTCCTGGACTCCGTCCTTCATTGGCCTCTTCCTCCAGCGGGCGGCGAGGGCGCCATGGCCCTAGGCACGGAGGTGCACGAATTCCTCGCCGGCCTCCGCACGGATGTCTCTGACGAGGCCCGCGAACTTGCGCAGGCTTTCGGACAGAGCGCGCTCAACCGTCGCGCTGCTCAGGCAGCCAGCCGGCATCAGGAGATGGACTTTCTCGTCGAAATCGGCGGCGCGTTGCTCCGGGGCCAGATCGACCTTTGGTTCGATGAAGGCGGCGGCCCGGTGCTCGTCGATTACAAGACAGACCGCTATCTCAGCGAAGAGCGCATGCGGGGATACGAGCTGCAGCTCCGCTTCTATGCTCTCGCGCTGCAGAAACTGACCGGGGAACCCGTCCGCGAAGCCTGGCTGGTCCCTCTGCGCGAACCTGAACCTCATGCCGTTGACATCTCGGAACCGGCCCTGCAGTCCGCCCTGGATGTCCTCCGTCAGTGGCGCGCCGCCGAGGAGTCCGGCGAATTTCCCGTCAACGAAGCGCCGGACTGCCAGTGGTGCCCTTACGCTTCCGGCCCCTGCCCGGTCCAGCGGCCTGCGGGCCCCGGCTTGTAGCGCCCCGCCCGGAGGCATTATTCTCATCTGTTAGACCGCCGCGCAGTGGGTCTGCTGCGCCATCCGAAACTCGGAAGGGGACCTCCGCATGACGATGCCCGTCAAAGATGAAGGCGAATTCGAGCTGATCCTCGGCAACAAGCAGATCATCGCCGTCTTTGTCATCGTTCTCCTGCTGATGGGGCTCTTCTTTTCCATTGGCTTCATCGCCGGCAGGCGTTCCGCCTCCTCCGCCGACTCGGCTTCGAAAGCTCCAGCCGACATTCCAATCACCGTAGACGCATCCAAACAGCCGTCTGCCGTGGCCGAATCCAGCCAGCCTCAGGAGAAGTCCGAGAACAGCAGACCGCAGGAATCCTCTGGCGCCAGGAATGAGCCGGCGCCCGCTGCTCCCGAGCCGGCGCAGCAGAAGCCCCAGCCCGCCGTCCCCGCCCGTCTTTTCGTCGATCAGCCCCCTGCAGGCATGTATCTTCAGGCCGCTGCCACCCAGCGCGCCGACGCCGAGGCGATGCTCAGCTACATCATCGGCAAGACGGGACTCTCTGGCTACGTCGCTCCTTCGCCCAAGTCGCCGGAACTTTTCCGCGTTCTGATCGGGCCTCTGAATGGCAACGAGCAGATGGCCGATGCCCGCTCCAAGTTGGCATCGCTCGGCGTCTCGAACGCTTTCCCGGTCAAATATTGATTCGTTCACTGAAGGGGCCGCGCTCTTCATGATTGCCCCACCGATGACCCTGGGCGGACTGTGCGCCGGTGGCGCCGTGCTCACGGCTCTGCTTCTCGCCTCCCTGTTCCCGCCTTTGAATCTGACCCTGCTCGCGCCCGTTGCGCTCGCGCCCCTGCTATACGCTCTTGCGCACGATCCGCGCCCTTTGCGGCGCTTCCTCTCCGGCTGGCTCTGCGGCGTCCTCTACTGGCTCGCCGTCTGCCACTGGATCCGTGATGTCCTTGCTTCTTACGGCGGACTCAACCTCCCGCTCTCCTGGCTCGCTCTATTCCTCTTCGCACTGGCCAAGGGGCTGCACATGGCCGTCTTCGCGGCTCTCGCGGGCCCCATCATGCGCCGTTCCTGGGCGATCCCCGCCATCGCCGCTCTCTGGACGGGAATCGAAAGAACCCACGGTCCGCTGGGCTTCGCCTGGCTGGCTCTCGGCAACGCCGGCATCTCCATGGCGGTTCCTCTCCGCCTGGCCCCGTGGGTGGGCGTCTACGGCCTCTCGTTCCTCTTCGCGATGATCGCTGCAGCCGCCGCCGCTCTCGCCCTCCGGCGCCGCCGCATGGAGCTTTTCTGGCTCGCCCCGCTCCTCTTTCTGTTGATTCTTCCGCCTCTGGAACGCCGCAGTCTCTACGACCGCGAGGCGGCCGCCTTGCAGCCCAACATCCCCGGCGACGCCCGCTGGGACGAGCCGGCTTTGCGGGCAACCACGCGCCGCCTCGCCTTCCAGACCCTGAAGACGGCCCTCGACCCTTCCCGCCCGCCAGCGGCCATTCTGCTGTGGCCTGAGGTTCCTGCGCCCTTTTATTACTATGACGACGCGGAATTCCGCAGCCAGGCTACCGAAACCGCCCGCCTCGCCCGCGCCCCCTTTCTGTTCGGAACCGTTGCTTACACGCCTGCACGGGATCCGCTCAACTCCGCCGTCCTTCTGGACTCTTCGGGACGGCTCGCCGGCCGCTACGACAAGGCGCGGCTCGTCCCGTTTGGAGAGTTCATCCCGCCCGGTTTCCGCTGGATTCACAAGATCTCTTCCGAAGCGGGCGACTACGCCGCCGGCGAGGGCGCGCGCACGCTTCAGATCGGCGAGCACAGCCTCGGCGTGTTCATCTGCTACGAATCGGCCTTCCCCGATTATGTCCGCCAGTTCGCAAACGAGGGCGCGGATGTACTCGTCAATCTCACGAACGACGGCTATTTCGCGCGAAGCGCCGCCCGCGCCCAACACCTCCTGCTGGCCCGGATGCGCGCCGTTGAAAACCGCCGCTGGCTCCTCCGCCCCTCCAACGATGGCATCACAGCCTCCATCGACCCCTCCGGCCGGGTCTGGAATGCGTTCCCCGAACACCGCATGCACGCCGGACGCCTGCCCTTCCGCCTCCTCAGCGAACGCACCTTCTACACCCGCCACGGCGACTGGTTCGCCTGGCTTGCTCTCGCCGCAGGCCTCGCCGCGTTTCTGGCCACCCAGATTCCCGTCTACCGCCCGCTCGAATAGAATGGCGCCATGATGCGCCTGCTCTGGATCACGCTCCTTGCACTCTCCGCCGCGGCGGCCGAGCCCCTCCCCGTGCGGGGCATCCATCTCTCTGCGCCGCGTCCCGATGAGATGGACCTCGCCCTGCGGTTCATCCGCGAAGCTCTTCCCAAAGAAGGCGTCAACACGCTTGTTCTCGAGTTCAATTACCGCTACCAATTCTCGTCCCGCCCGGAGGTGGTCGACGAGCCGGCCCTCTCCCGCCAGGATCTCGAGCGCCTCGCCGCGGCCTGCCGCGAATCCGGCGTCCGCCTCATCCCCATGATCAATCTTCTGGGCCACCAGTCCTGGGCGAAAACGACCTTCGGCCTCCTCCGCGCCCATCCGGAATTTGACGAGACTCCCGGAAAATACCCGGACAATGCAGGCATTTACTGCCGCAGTTATTGCCCGCTGCATCCGCAGGTTCATGAGATCGTTTTCGACCTGATCAACGAATTGATGGATGTGACCGGCGCAGCGGATTTTCACGCCGGCATGGACGAAGTTTTCCTGCTTGGCGAGGACGATTGCCCGCGCTGCCGCGGCCGGGACCGCGCGGAGTTATTCGCCGGCGAGGTGAAAATTCTTCACGAGTTCCTCGCTCGCCGCAACGCCCGCCTCTGGATCTGGGGCGACCGCCTCCTCGACTCGGACCTGACCGGCATCGGGAAGTGGGAGGCCTCGGAAAACGCCACTGCCCGCGCCATCCAGCTCATCCCCCGCAGCGTAGTCATCTGCGACTGGCACTACGAAGCGCCCCACCCCACCGCCCCCTTCTTCGCCCTTCAGGGATTCCCCGTCGTCAGCTCTCCCTGGCGCAAACCTTCCGTCGCGCTCGAGCAGCTGCACATCGTCCGCCGCACCCGAGCCACCGCCTCCCGGCCCGTGCGCGAGCGCATGCTCGGCATGCTCCAGACCACGTGGGTCGGCTTCGGCCCGTTCGTCCGCGCCTATTTCGGCCAGGAGAAGGCGCCCTCCCAGCAGGTCTCCGAGGCGGTGCTCTGCTTCCGGGAACTCTTTCAGGAACTCCGGCGGACCGACTGACAGTCCAGTCACCCGTGCCGGATCACCAGCACGTCGCCGTCTTTCACGATGTAGTCCCTGCCCTCCAGCCGCAGCAGCCCTTTCTCGCGCACGCCCGCGTAGCCCCCATGCTCTACCAGGGCCTGCCAGGGCACTACTTCGGCCCGGATGAACTTCTTCTCGAAATCGGTGTGAATCGCTCCTGCCGCTTTCACCGCCGTCGAGTTCACCGGCACGGTCCAGGCGCGCACCTCCGTCTCGCCCGCCGTCAGAAAGCTCATCAGCCCCAGCAGCCGGTACATGGAGGCCACCAGCCGGTCGAGACTCGATCCCGGCAGTCCGTAGGAAGCGAGGTACTCTTTGTGCTCTTCCGGGTCCAGCTCCGCCAGCTCCGCCTCGATCTTCCCGCAGACCGCCGTCACTTCGCAGCGGCGCCCTTCTTTCACCAGATTCTTCCGGTATTCTTCTTCAATTTCCTGCATCCGGCCCGCATCAGTCTCGCCGACATTCAACACGAACAAAATCGGCTTTTGAGACAGAAACTGGAATCCGCGCAGCCTCTTTTCATCCTCGCCCTCGAGGGCCCATCCGCGCAGAGGCTCGCCGTTTTCCAGCATCTTTTTCGCCTGCTCCAGCAACTCGTACTCGCGGTCCAGCCCCGGATCCTTGATCTTTTTCCGGTCTTTTTCCAACCGCTCCAGCCTCTTTTCGACAACCGCCAGGTCGCTCAGCACCAGCTCCGTGTCCACGTCCCCGATGTCCCGCATAGGGTCCACGGAACCCTTCTCGTGCGGCACCACGTCGCTTTCGAAGAGCCTCACGACATGCGCCATCGCGTCCGCCACGCGCAGGCTTGCCAGATAGGACGGATCCCTCAGGGACTCCTTGGAAATCGACGGAAAATCGATGAACTCGATCGTCGCGTGCGTCACCTTCTCCGGGGCGAACACCTTCGCCAGCGCTTCCAGCCGCGCGTCCGGCACCTTCGTCACGCCCACGCGCGTCTCCATCGCGCCTGTTCTGGCTGTCTCGTGCACGCCCGTCAGAATCGTGAACAGGCTCGTCTTGCCTGTCATCGGCAACCCGATAATTGCTGTTTTCATGTCTGGAATGACCGCCGTTACAAGGGAACTTCCACGAGCTTGAGGATCTCGTTCAGGATGCGCTCGCTCACCTCGGTCGAGCGCGTGATCAGCGTCGTCCGCTGATTCAGCACCACCCGGTGCGCAAACACCGGCACCGCCAGCCGCTTGATGTCGTCGGGCAGCACGTAGTCCCGCCCCTCCACCAGCGCCATCGCCTGAGCCGCCCGGTACAGCCCCTGCGCGCCCCGCGGGCTCACGCCCAGCGCCAGCTGCTCGTGCTTCCGGGTCTGCTCGACGATCGCCAGAATGTAGTCCACCAGCGCATCATCCACCCGGATCCGCTCCACCGCCCGCTGCATCTCCACCAGTTCCCCGGGGCTGATCACCGGCTTGACATCGGGCGCAGTGGCCGCCCGCGCAAACCGCACGATCTCCCGTTCGCTGGCCGCGTCCGGATATCCCACCCGGATGCGCATCAGGAAACGGTCCATCTGCGACTCCGGTAGCGGATAAGTCCCATGGTGTTCGACAGGGTTCTGCGTCGCAATCACCATGAACGGCTCCGCCATCGGATAGGTCACGCCGTCGATCGTGATCTGCTGCTCGTTCATCGCTTCCAGAAGCGCAGATTGAGTCTTCGGCGTTGTCCGGTTGATCTCGTCCGCCAGCAGCAGATTCGTGAAAATCGGCCCGCGCTTGAACTCGAACTCCCCCGTGCGCGCGTTGAAAACCGTCACGCCCAGAATGTCGCCCGGCAGCATGTCCGACGTGCACTGCAGCCGGTGGAAGCTGCATTCCACGCTTCGCGCCAGCGCGTGCGCCAGCGTCGTTTTCCCTACTCCGGGCACATCTTCAATCAGCAGATGCCCCCGCGACAGAAGGCACACCACCGACATCCGCACCACGTCCGCCTTGCCGCGCACCACGGCGTTTAACGCTGCTTCCAGCGCTTGCAGCTTTGCGGATGCAGTCGCCACTGCCTCGGGCGCGGTCATTCTCCTCTCATGATAGCCGCCCGCGCCCCGCCCCTCACACGCTGTAGCCCGCCTTCGACGCCTTCACCCTCCCGTTCGCCGCCAGATGCTCCAGAATGTGCGCCGCCGTCTCCTCGCTGTCTGCGCCGCTTTCGGCAGCGATCTGATCCAGCGGCTTCGGCGCGCCCGATAGCACGCCCAGGATTCTTTTCTGCAGATCGAGAATCGCCGCCGCCGCTTTCTTGCCCGCTTCGACGCCAGGCTGGTGATAGGCGTTGATCCGCACGAGCGACGCGTAAAACCCGACGGCGCGCTCATACAGCGCGATCAGCGCTCCTACGCTGCGTGCGTCCACGCGCCGGATCGTGATCATCATCGACTCCCGCCCGTTCTCGGTCAATGCCGCCCGCGTTCCCAGCA
>Ga0101944_10002485_pt1 | contig 29609 bp, 15 predicted proteins | sample DewCreD2012metaG_FD_75245 | JGI IMG/M metagenome (GOLD analysis project Ga0101944, IMG submission 75245) | Hot spring sediment bacterial and archeal communities from British Columbia, Canada, to study Microbial Dark Matter (Phase II) - Dewar... ... | reverse complement strand
CCAACCTTCTCCGGTTTCCCCATCTGCGAACCCCTTGCCTGACTACGCTCCCCCGCCGCAGCGACGCCACCCCTGGCGCTCTGGCCCGGCCGTCCTCCCCTCAAAAAACTGAATCACACTCTGGGCCTTCTGCAAGAGCGCGTCTTCGATGTGATCCTGTTAGACTTAAGCCTGCTCCAGGATCAGGGCATGGCGGCCTTCCGGCAGTGTCGTCAACAGGCTCCCGATGTGCCGGTCATCGTGCTGTCGGCGGCGGCAGATGAGCAGACGGCCATCCAGGCGATGCAGGCCGGCGCGCAGGATTACCTGGTGACAGGGGAAGAGGGATGGAACAGCATTGGGCGCGCCATCCGGTATGCCATCGAGCGCCAGCAAATCCAGTCCCTGCTGCGGGCCAGTGCGCGGCGCTTTCGCGCGATGATCGAACACAGCGCCGACTGCATCATGCTCCTGAACGAGAAGGGGGATATTTTATATGAAAGCCCGGCCTCCGCTCGCATCCTGGGCTACTCGATCCATTCGCCGTTTACCGACAATATCTATCAATACCTGCACCCCGACGATATAGAAGAAATAGCGGTCAGGTTGTTCGCGCAGTGCCTGGAACAGCCCGAAAAACCGCTCACCTGCGAGGTGCGAGCCAGACATCAAGATGGGAGCTGGCGCTGGTTAGGCGTTACCATTACCAACCAGCTTCATAACCCCGACGTACAGGCCATCGTGGTCAATTACCGCGACATCACCACGCGCAAGCAGGCCGAACTGGAGCGCCTTCAGAGTGAGGCTCAATATCGAGCGGTGATTGAAACTTCGGGCGATGGGTTTTTGACCCTCGACCTGGAAGGGCGCATTCTGGAAGTGAACGAGGCTTACGTCCGGCAGTCGGGCTACAGCCGGTCCGAATTGTTACAGATGACGGCCGCCGATTTAATCGTGGATGGCACGCCGCAGATTGCCCGTGAGCGGCTGCGGCGGATCCAGCGGGCCGGCAGTCTGTTGTATCATTCCCGGCACCGCAAGAAAAACGGCCTCCCCTGGGATGTGGAGATCAGCGCCTCGTACTGGCCGATCAACGAAGGTCGCATCTTCCTGTTTGCGCGCGACTTGCGGCGGCGCGAGCGATCCGAAGCCTTACTGCGCTCGCGCCTGCGCTTTTCTGAACTGGCCCTGCGCGGCAGTGCGGCTGAAATCATCCGGGCGGCCCTCGATGACGCGGAACTGTATACCCAAAGCACGGCCGGCGTCTTCTATGAATTTGAACCCGGCCGTTTTGGCCCGATCCGGCAGGTCTTCTCGACGAACGTACTGCAAACCTCGCCCCGGAGCGAGGATAGGAACCGCCTGTTTGCATCTGCCCAGGCCGCCGCCTGGAAAACCTGCCTGCAAACCCAGGCCCCGGTTGTGTGGAACGGTCCGGCTTGCTGGGGCGGCGCGTCTCCCTCTGCGCAGGGGCAAACCCCGCTGGCCCGCCTGATGATGGTTCCTATCCTGCGAGATGGCATCGTGCGCGCCATGATCGGCGTGGGCAACAAACCGGAAGATTACACTGAAGAAGACGTGAGTGCCATGCAGGAATTGGTGTCTCTGATGATGGATGTTTTGGCGCGCAAGCGGGCCGAAGATGCCCTTAAAGAGCGCGAGCGTCACCTGCAAGCGATCCTGCATGCCGCCCTCGATGGCTTTTTGCTAACTGATACAGCCGGGAATTTTTTGGAAGTGAACCCGGCATACTGCGAGATGTCGGGCTATTCGCGCGAAGAACTGCTCAAAATGCGCATTGCCGACACCAATGCTCTTGAAACCGAAGCGGAGACGGCGGCTCGGATCCAGAGCATCATCCAGCAGGGCCGGGCGCGGTTTGAGACCCGTCACCGCCGTAAGGATGGCAGTATTTTCGATGTGGAGGTCAGCGTCAACTATCTGGACCTGGATGGGGGCCAGTTGGTCTGTTTTTACCGCGATATTACCCGGCGCAAGCAGATTGAAGCGGAACTGCGCGAAAGCCGCGCACGCTTACAGCTCGCCCTGGCGGCCTCGCAGACGGGCGTATGGGAATATGACCTGCGCAGTGAACGGCTGATGGCGTCAGAAGAGGGTTGTCGTATTTTTGGCATGGATTGCTCAGAAGAAAACGTTCAGGCTTTCCTGGCGCGCATCCATCCCCAAGATCGAGAAGTGCTCTGGCATGCCTACAATCTGGCCCTGCAAGAGCAGACCGCCCGGACGGAAGAATTTCGGGTTGTATGTCCTGATGGCGAGGTGCGTTGGGTGGCAGGGTTGGGGGTGGCTGACTGTGATGAAAACGGCCAGCCTGTCCGCCTGATCGGCACGGTGACGGATATCACCACGCGCAAACAGGCGGAAATCGAGCGTCAGACGCTGCTCGAAATTATGCAGGGACTGGTGGTAGCCGAAGATCTATCGCAGTTCCTGGAACTGGTGCATCGTTCCATTGCCCGCGTGATTTATGCAGAGAATTTTTTCGTAGCTCTGTACGATGAAGCGACCGGGCTTTTTTATGAAGCGTATGGGGTTGACCAGTGTGACGAGCCATTCCCCTCGGCTGTTCTCGAAAAAAGCATCGTGGCCTATGTGTTCCGCACCGGTCAGCCGCTCCGGCTTGGCCCAGAGCAGTTCGATGCACTGCGGGCAAGCGGAGAAGTGGAACTGGTCGGCACAAAAATGGGTTCCTGGCTGGGCGCGCCGCTGAAAACCTCGCGCGGGGTGATCGGCGTGATGGCGGTGCAGGATTATGGGGAGCCAGACCGCTACAGCCCGCACGATGTGGATTTCTTCATCACCATTGCGGGGCAGGTGGCCCTGGCGGTGGAACGCAAACGGGCCGAGGCTGAGGTGAAGCTCTTGAACCGCCGGTTGGAGTTGATTCTGAATTCGGTGGGCGAAGGGATTTATGGCGTTGACGCGCAAGGGCGAGTGATCTTTACCAATGCGGAGATGGCGCGCCTCTTGGGCCGCGAGCCAGACAGCCTGTTGGGCCAGAATATGCACGCTTTGTGTCACCCCAGCTACCCGGATGGCCGCCCTTACCCTCAGGAAAACTGCCCAATGGCGAGGGCGGTGCTGGAAAATAAGGTTGCCCATGGCGATGATGAGGTGTTCTTCCGCAAGGATGGTTCGTCCTTCCCGGTGGAGTATACCTGCACGCCCATCTACGAGGGCGGGCAGGTGATCGGGTCGGTGGTGGTGGTGCGCGACATTACCGAGCAGGTGCAGGCCCAAGACTCGTTAAAGCAGTTGTTTGACCGTTTGCAGACCGAACTGGAGGAACGCCGGCATGCCGAGGAAGAAGTCCGCAAGCTGAACGCTGAGCTGGAACAGCGGGTAGCAGAGCGCACCGCGGACCTGCGGCGTGCCAATGCGGAGCTGCAACGCGCGGCCCGCGCCAAGGATGAGTTCCTGGCGAATATGAGTCATGAACTGCGCACGCCGCTCAACGCCATTCTAACCCTCTCGGAATCACTGGAAGAAGGGGTTTACGGTCCCCTCACCAGCCGCCAATTGCGCCCGCTGAACATCATTGCGGAGAGCGGGCGGCACCTCTTGAACCTGATTAACGACATCCTCGACCTTTCCAAGATCGAAGCCGGCAAGTTGACACTGCAACTCGTGTCGTTAGAAGTAGAGCCAATCTGCCAGGCCTGCGTGCGCATGGTGATGCAGCAGGCTGTCAAGAAGAATCTTCAGGTTGCGGTTAAGATTGATCCGGCGGTCAAGTATCTCAACGCCGACGTGCGCAGTCTGAAACAGATGCTGGTCAACCTCTTGAGCAACGCTGTCAAGTTCACCCCGGAGGGCGGGCAGATTGGGCTAATTGTCGAGGGCGACCCGGTAAAGTGCGTTGCCCGCTTTACTGTTTGGGATACCGGCATCGGCATAGACCCCGAACAGGCCCAACGCCTATTCCGGCCCTTTGTGCAGATTGACAGCGGCCTGACGCGCCAGTATGAAGGCACCGGTTTGGGTTTAGCTCTGGTTTACCGCATGGCCGAACTGCATCACGGCGGTGTTTCGTTAGAAAGCACCCCCGGCCGCGGCAGCCGGTTTACCCTGGCACTGCCCTGGGAAGGACCGGATTCGCCCCATTTACAAGAGCTTGAAGGCCCACAGCCTGGGCAAGAACGCCTGAATGGGGCGCAAGCGCGCTCCATTCACCGCCAGCGCCAGCCGGTGATTTTGCTGGCGGAAGATAACCTGACCAGCCAGACCACTTTTACCGATTACCTCTCTGCCAAAGGATACCAGGTGATTGTTGCCAGCAGCGGCATCGAAGCCCTGGCATTAGCGCGTGAATCGCGGGTGGATCTGATTCTGATGGATGTGCAAATGCCGGGCATGGATGGCCTGGAAGCTATGCGCCGCCTGCGAGCCCTGGCAGAGCTGCGGACTATTCCCATCGTTGCGCTGACGGCCCTGGCAATGCCCGGTGACCGCGAACGCTGTCTGAACGCCGGCGCTAACGCTTATCTGACCAAGCCGGTCAGTATGAAGTCACTGCTCGAAACCATTGAAGCCCTGATGGGGGAAGAGACCGATGGAGCCAATTGTTCTGATCGTTGACGATGAACCGGTTGGGCGCGAGGCGCTCGAATCACTGCTGATCACGCAGGGATATACGCTGGAATTTGCCGCCAACGGCCCCCAGGCGATTGAGAAGGCCTGCCAGTTGCAGCCAGATGTGATCTTGCTGGATGTGATGATGCCGGGCATGGATGGTTTTGAGGTATGCCGGCGACTGCGCGCCAACGAGCAGGTGGCAGAAATCCCGGTGGTGATGGTGACGGCGCTGGACGACCGCGAATCGCGGTTGACGGGCATTGAAGCTGGCGCGGATGACTTTATCACCAAGCCGATTGACCGGGCAGAACTGCGCGCCCGCGTGAAGGCGATCACCCGGCTTAACCGCTACCGCCGCTTGCAGGAAGAGCGTGCCAAGCTGGAGCGCCAGGTGGAACGCTTGAATGCACTGCACACGATTGACCTGGCAATCACTTCCAGCCTGGATCTCCAGCAAATCCTTAACCTGCTGGCGCGTGAAATCGTTGCGCAGTTAGAGGTGGACGCCGCGGTAGTCAGTCTGTATAACCCGGCCACGAGGATGTACGAACGGGCCGCTCAATATGGCGTTTGGAATGCACGCATGGATCAGGTCAGCGCGGGGTGGGATGATGGAGCGAATGCTCGCCGGGCAGTTGCGGGGTTCCGGGCGGCTGGCCCAGCCCCAGAGAACGCAATAGGCGAACCGGGCGCACCCAGATTGGCCCAGGAAGAAAAAATCCCGGCTTATTTTGCGGTTCCCCTTCAGATCAAAAACCAGGTCAAGGGGATTGTGGAAGTCTTTCACCGCTCGCCGCTCCAACCCGACCCGCTGTGGATCACTTTTTTTGAAGCCTTAGCCGAACATGCCGCTATCGCAATCGAAAACGCCCAGTTATTCGAGAACTTGCAGGACTCGAACCGCCAGCTAACAGAGGCTTATCACGCCACGATCGAGGGCTGGTCGCGCGCGCTCGATATGCGCGACAAAGAAACCGAAGGCCATACCCGCCGGGTGACCGAAATGACGCTTCAGTTAGCGCGTGTCATAGGGATCCCTGAAGAGGAACTTTTATATATTCGCTGGGGCGCGCTGTTACATGACATCGGCAAGCTCGGCATTCCCGACAGCATTTTGCACAAACCCGGCCCGCTCACTGAAGCGGAATGGGCATTAATGCGCCGCCATCCCACCCTGGCCTATGAGATGATTTCGCCCATTGCTTACCTGCAACCGGCGATTGACATCCCCTACTGTCACCATGAAAAATGGGATGGGTCCGGGTATCCGCGCGGACTGCGGGGAGAGGCGATTCCGTTAAGCGCCCGCATCTTCGCGGTGGTGGATGTGTGGGATGCCCTGCGCTCTGATCGCCCTTACCGCGAGGCTTGGTCAGAGGAGCGCGTGCGCGACTATATTCAGGCCGAAGCGGGCAAGCATTTTGATCCGCGCGTGGTGGAGGCTTTTATTCGTTTAATGAAATCAGCCCGTGCTTAATTGCTACTTTGACCAGACCGGCCAGGTTGCGAACGTTGAGCTTTTCCATCAGCGCGGCACGGTGCTTTTCGATGGTTTTTTCGCTTAGAAATAAAGTTTTGGCAACCTCGCCGTTGGTATATCCTTCGGCCAACAGTTGCAAGACCTCGCGTTCGCGCAGCGAGAGCTGTTCGAACGCATTGACCGGTTCGCCCACCCCTCGGCCCTGTAAGGCCGCTTCGATCAAAATGGATGAGATGGCCGGGCTGAGGTAAACTTCACCGCGCATGGCCGCGCGGATTGCCAAAAGCAGTTCTTCCGCGACGGCCTGCTTCAATACATAGCCTTTTGCGCCCAGTGTCAGCGCCTGGCGTACCATGGCCTCATCAGAGTGCATGGATAAGATAATGGGGCGGGCTGAGACCTTGTTAACCCGCAGTCGTTCGATGGTTTGCAGGCCGTTCAGCCGGGGCATCACAATATCCACGACCAGAACGTCCGGCTGGAGCTGCTCGCACCGTTCCACAGCCTCTTGTCCATCTGCGGCTTCGGCGATGACCTCAATGTCGGGCGCTTTTTCGATGAGCGCGCGGATGCCCTGGCGGACGAGGTGGTGATCCTCAGCAATTATGACGCGAATCATAGGCATTCTCTGGGTGGGCGCGGCAGCCAGGCGAGCAACAGCGTGCCCTCACCTGGTTTCGATTCAATCTTCAGGCGGCCATTCAACCAGGAAATCCGTTCCTGCATCCCCATCAATCCTATACCTTGCGAATGATCCTGAAGGTTGACCGGCGCTGATGAAGTTTCATAAACAGGATAGGGAAACCCAATGCCATCATCGCGTACCGCCAACTGAATGCCTTCTCCCTCTGCCGATAGCTTCACCCAAACCTGACTGGCCTGGGCGTGCCTGGCAATATTGGTCAGTGCTTCTTGTAAGAAACGGTAAAGCGTAAGGTTATAGGGGTCCGGTAAATTTGGGATGCTCCCCTGAACGGAAAACAGGACCGGCGTTTGAAACCGCCGGGTAAAATCGCGGCAGTAGCCTTGCAGGGTGGGGGTCAGTCCCAGCAGGTCGAGGGCCGGCGGGCGCAGTTCGTGGCTCAACAGACGCATGTGGGTGAGTACCTGGTCGGTAACATCGAGCATTGCGGCAATCTGCTCTCTGGCCTTTTGCTGAGCGGGGGTAAGCTGATCTTGCAGGAGCTTCAGGCCAATCACCAGCGAGGTGAGCGACTGACCCAGTTCATCGTGGAGTTCCTGGGCAATCCGCTGACGTTCCTTTTCCTGTAAATTGATGATCTCATGGGTTAGCTTACGGGTGAGGGCACGCTCTTGCAGTAGACGCCGGTAGCGGTTCAATCGGATGGTGGTGGCTACCCGGGCACGTAATTCCACGCGATTGAACGGCTTGGAAAGAAAATCATCGGCCCCGGCTTCGATTCCGCGCAGCAGCGACTGCTGGTCATCCAGCGCCGTGAGGATAATAACAGGCACTTCAGCGATTTCGGGAATGCTGCGAATCCGGCGGCAAACCTCAAACCCATCCATCTCAGGCATCATCACATCTAAGAGAATGAGGTCCGGGAACTCGTTTTGTGCCTTTTCAATCGCCTGTGGCCCGCTGGAGGCCATTGAGAAGCGATAAGCTTCATTTTCAAGAATGATTTCTAATGTTTCTCTGGCAACAGGGTCGTCATCAACAATTAAAATTAAACTACTCACACACAACGTCCTTGCAAATGTCAAAGTTTATTGGCATTATTTTACTATACAGCGAAGGTAAATAACTAGAAGGTGCTTTGCTTTAGGCCGATTGTCAATGATTTTTTCTAAGGTCAGGGGCGGGATTGATTCCGGTATAATCAGGCTGCAAAGAGGCCAAACGCCAAAAGGAGACTCTCGATGCCGATCCCTGAAAGCTGGCTGCCTGTGGTGGGCGCTGAACAGGAAAAACCCTACTATCAAGCCCTGTATCGCTTCGTCAGTGAAGAGCGCCGGAAGTATACGGTTTACCCTCCCGGCCAGGATGTGTTTAACGCTCTGCGGTATACCCCCTATGAGCAGGTGCGGGTGATGATTATCGGCCAGGACCCTTACCATGAGGAAGGCCAGGCGCATGGCCTGGCCTTTTCGGTGCGTCCTGGCGTGCCGCCGCCGCCTTCGCTGGTGAATATTTTCAAGGAACTGCGCGATGACGTTGGCTTTCGTATCCCTAATCACGGCTGTCTGATCCCCTGGGCCGAGCAGGGCGTGCTGTTGCTCAATGCGGTTTTAACCGTGCGCGCTCACCAGGCCAATTCTCACCAGGGCAAGGGATGGGAGACGTTTACCGATACCATCATCCGGGCGGTGAGCCAGAAAGATCAGCGGGTTGTGTTTCTGTTGTGGGGCAGTTACGCCCAACGCAAAGCGGAGCTTATTGACAGCACCCGTCACACGGTGTTAAAAGCGCCGCACCCTTCGCCGCTCTCGGCGGCCCGGGGGTTCTTTGGCTGCCGGCATTTTTCAAAGGCCAACGCCGCTCTGCAAGCCGCCGGCCTGCCGCCTATTGATTGGCAGTTAGATGACCTTTAGCCAATGGAGGCGGGCGCTATGAAGGGTCATAAACCGGCTGGCCGTGGGGAGCGGGCCGGGTAGCGCTGTTCGGTCAGTTCGGCGATGGCATCTGCCAGGTGTTGATCCGAGATGGCGTAGTCTCCGCGCTGAAGGCGCAGGCGGTGCGCGGCGACTAACACGTCGGAATGGGTACAGCCGACCGGCGGCTCAAATTTAAAGCAGGCCAGTTCGAGCAGTTGACCGTTGGGATCGCGGAAGTAAATTGAATCCATAAAACCACGATCAATAGGGCCAGTATTTTTAATACCGAGGTCATTAAGCCGTTTGGCGATCTGCGTATAGGTGGCGCGAGAGACGGTAAAGGCGAGATGATGCAGGTTGCCGATGCCCTCTGGGTTAGGGCTCGGGTCGTTGACCCGGCTGGGACGGACAAAGAAGGTGAGCAAGCGCCCGTCGCCTGGATCGAAGTAGAGGTGATTTTCTTCGGGAACGTCCAGATTGGGCTGCTCGAAGATCAGCGGCATGCCCAGCACGCCTTGATAGAATTCAATGATCGCCTCGCGGTTTGAGCCAACCATCGTGATATGGTGGACCCCTTGGGTCTGAATTTTAACCATCGGTATCTCCTTCTAATTTATTTTTACCAGGCCGCCCGCAAAATCTCCGCGATCTGAGCGGCGCTTTCAATCGGGCGCGGATTTTGATGGACGGTCTGGTTTTCATAGCCAAGCTGTGCCAGTTGGGGCAGGGCGGCCGCTGGCACTCCGGCGTCGCGCAGGCGCAGCGGCAGGCTCATCTCTGCTGACAGGCCGGCGATGCGCTCCGCCGCACGCTCTACTGCCTCTGCGGGGCAGTGCATATCAACGGCGACCTCCACGGCTTCGGCGAGAGGTAAAAGCTGTTCTGCGGCTGCAGATGCGTTGAACCGCAGCACATGCGGCAGCAGGATGCTGTTAGCAATGCCATGCGGGACCTGCGCCGACCCACCCAGCACATGGCACAGACCATGGTGCAGGCCCATCTTGACGCTCGCCAGCGCCAGCCCGGCCAGGTGCGCGCCCTGGAGCATGACACTGCGCGCTTCCAGGTCATGGCCGTCACGGAAGCAGCGCGGCAGGGCGTGAAAGATGTGGCGCGCGCCGCTTACTGCTGCTGCGGTGGAGAGCGGATTACGGGTAATGGAGTAGAGAGCCTCGACGCAGTGCGCCAGCGCGTTGATCCCGGTCGAGGCGGTGATTGGTGGGGGCAGGTCAAGCGTCAGGCGAGGGTCGTAAACGACCAGCTTGGGCGCGATGCGCGGGTCGCTCTGGGTCACTTTGCGCGGCGGGTTTTCAGCGGCATGGGTAACGCCACAGACGGCGGTCATCTCGGAGCCAGCATAAGTGGTGGGGATAGCGATCACTGCTACCAGCGGCTGGGCGGTTGGGGGAGTGGGGCGGGGCGGGCGGCCAGTGCGCTCTTCGATGGCAAAGGCGGCGGCTTTGGCGATGCCAATGGAACTGCCTCCGCCCATCCCAATGAATGCGTCTACCTGAGCGTTTACCGCATCGGCTACGACTTCGTCAACCTGGGTGGCATGGACGTGGGGTAGAACCCGGTCATAGATTGCCACCAGCCGGCGGCCCAGCACCGCGGCTAACACCTCTACGCGCCCGCTGGCCCGCTGTGACGGGCTGGTGCAGAGCATCAGGCGATGCCAGCCAAACCGTCCAACCGCTTCACCCAGCCGATCCAGCGATCCGGCTCCGAAGAGGATTTCCTGCGCGTAAGAGATGTAGCGAAATGTGTCCATTTTGATCTGCTGTCCATTCCCACCAGGCCGCAAATTCGACATGACAGATACAAATTATATATATTATGGCGCTAAGATCAATTCCTTGTATATCCGCAGGCGCGCGCGGTGCATCTACTTATTATCATGCGGCGGTTAACCTGACCAATGCTGTGCATGCTGTGAAAGGGAAGTCCAACGCAAAATAACCGGGGTCCAGCGGACCCCGGCTCAACTCAGAATTGGACAGCACTTACGTGCGTTTTACGATAAAAACTTTTTAACCGACCTGAAATTCGGCGCTGACCGGTTGGGGCGCGCCCAGAGCCAGCCCGCGCGGACCGGGCGCACAGCCGCCAATCGTCAGGCGGAAGCTGCCCGGCTCTAAAACGGCCTGGCCTTCATCATTAATTAACATGAATGCCTCGGGGGCGATCTCAAAGGTGAGTTCGCGGCTTTCACCGGGCTGCAGGGCGACGCGCTGGAAGGCAACCAGCTTGTGGAAAGGCACGACCGTTGAGGCTTCCAGGTCTGAGAGATATACCTGCGCCACTTCTTCACCCGCCATGCCGCCGGTGTTGCTCAGGCGAACACTACAGCGGAGCGCCTCGCCCGCTTGCAGAGTGGTCTTCTCCAGCTTCAGATCAGAATAAGCAAAGGTGGTGTAGCTCAGTCCGAAGCCAAACGGGTAAAGCGGCTCCCAGGTGGCGTAGCGGTAGGTACGGTCTTGCATGCTGTAATCTTCAAAAGGCGGAAGTTGCGCCGTAGATTTGGGGAAGGTGATGGGCAGCTTTCCGGAAGGCGCGGCCTTGCCAAAGAGCAGGTCCGCCACCGCATGGCCGCCCTCTTCGCCTGGATACCAGACGTGGATGATGGCCTCGACCAGTTCTTCGGCTTCGCCCAGCGCCACCGGGCTGCCGCCGAACAGCACCAGCACAATCCGCGCCCCAGCGATATTGAGCTTGCGCAAGAATTCCACCTGGGCCTGGGGTAGTTCGATGCTGGTGCGGTCGCCGCCCTGTTCCACCAGCAGGGCCTCGCCCTCTTCCCCTTCCATCAGCGGAGAAATGCCCATGCAGGCAATCGTCAGCCCGGCCCGGGCCGCCATGCCAAAGGACCAGTTGGTGCTCTGAGTACCCCTTTCGGTGAGCAGCACACCCTGGTGATATTCCATGCCCATGCCTTCGGGCAGAGCATCGGTGATGCCTTCCAGCACTGAGATCATTCGACCGTTGAAGCCGTAATAATTGCCCATCAGGACGTTGAGGGCGGCGGCGTTGGGACCTGTCACCATGATTGACGAGGTATCTGGCGCGATGGGCAGGATGTTGTTCTTGTTCTTAAGCAGGACGACGGATTTCAGCGCCGCTTCGTAAGCTAACTGACGGTGTTCGGCGCTGTCTACCACGCTCATCGGGATGGATGCATAGGGAACCTGCTCTGGAGGGTCGAACATGCCGAGTTTAAAGCGCGTTCCCAGGGTGCGCGCCAGAGCACGGTCAATGTCGGCTTCGGTCAGCAGACCGCGCTCAATGGCTTCGCCGATATTTTCATAATAGACGTGATCGCACGACAAATCACAGCCGGCCTTGATAGCAACGGCGGCGGACTCGGCGGCATCGCGGGTGTACTTGTGGTTGCGGTGAATATCGGTGATCGCCCCGCAGTCAGAAACGACGTGACCTTCGAACCCCCAGCTTTCGCGCAGCGTTTCTTGCAGCAAGAACGGGCTGGCGTTGCACGGCACGCCGTAAACGGCGTTGTAAGCGCCCATCACCGCCTCGACTTTGGCTTCGCGCACCAGTTTTTGGAAGGCCGGCAGGTAAGTATCGTACAGGTCGCGTTTGGAAGGGACAGCGTTGAAAGTATGGCGCAGGGCTTCTGGTCCCGAGTGGACGGCATAGTGCTTGGCGCAGGCGGCGGCTTTCAGATAGCGCGGGTCGTCGCCCTGCAAGCCGCGCACGAAGGCTGCGCCCATCTCGCCGGTCAGGTAAGGGTCTTCGCCGTAGGTCTCTTGCCCGCGCCCCCAACGTGGGTCGCGGAAGATATTGATATTAGGCGACCAAAAGGTCAACCCCTGGTAGATGGCGGTAGAACCTTTGCGTCGGAGCGCGGCATGGTGCTTGGCGCGGCCCTCATCGCCAATGGCCGAGCCGATGCGCTGCATCAGGGCCGGGTCCCAGGTGGCGGCCAGCCCGATCGCCTGCGGAAAGACCGTGGCCCGCCCGTTGCGCGCTACGCCGTGCAGGGCTTCACTCCAATAATCATAGGCCGGGATGCCCAATCTTGGCACGGCATGCGCCTGGTTGGTCATCAAAGATATTTTCTCTTCCAGAGTCAGCCGCGAGATCAGATCGCGGACGCGTTCCTCGCGCGAACGGGAGGGGTCCAGGTACAGGGGGGTAGAGTCAGTCATAGAGCTTACTCCTGGGAAGTGAGGATGAAATGCGGATCCGCAAAATTGTACCCTCCATTTTACATCAGAAGGATAGCAGTTGGATTGTTCGTTTTTTCTCAAAGTTACTTGACAAAGGCAACAAATAGATGTATCATTTAAAACGAAATTTAAAGGTATAAATCTTTTTTTTTCACATTTTCGAATTGAATAGCGTCTCTATCAGGAAGCAAAGAACCAAAGAACTAATTCTGGTCGCTTATCCCAAGTAAGAGAACGATAATATTGGGGGAGTTCTTTGGGGAGCTAATAGCGAAACCGGCTGTCAGAAATGGGCCGGTTTTTTTTAATTTCGCCCAACTACGAAGCAAAGGCTGCGCCGCCTGAGAAATTTATTACAGGTAAATTTTCGCTGGTCATAGTGACTGCATTCAACCATTGGAATCAATCTGAACATTGTAACAAAATTGAGGAGGGGTACATGTCATACCATCGGTCTCGCACACTGTTGAATGTAATTGTAATTCTTGCAGTACTGCTTCAGGGATTCAACGGGTGGGTCTATGCCCAGGATGAAACGCCCGGGGCTGGCGGCTCCACGCTCCCGCCCGTCAACGGTCCCTTCCCATCCACCAGCCAGGCGCTTAACGACGGCAGCGCCGCCGGAGGTAGGGAAACCGGCCAGGATCCGGGCGCAGAAGATAGCGCCTCTTCGATTGCAGCAGTGCCGGTCAGCATGACCATTGGGGAAGAATTGATTCTGGAACCAGTGGAGAAGACTGGCTCTTCGGTCACGCCAGAGGATGGATTGTTGATCCCAGACCCTGCGGTCCCCTCGACCGTTGTAGAACCAGAGAAAGAGTCGATCACCCTGGAGCCGAGCGATAACCAGGCTACAGGCTGGGTGACGATCATGAGTGAGACCTTCGAGGGGGCTTTCCCCAGCGGGCTCTGGCGCACCTTTGATAATGATGGGCCCACCAACGGCGAATACTATTGGGATGATGATGACTATAAACCCTACGCCGGCAGTTGGTCGGCCTGGGCAGCCAACGGCGGCGCCAATGGCCTGGACCCAATGTATTATTACTATCCCAATAACGCCCGTTCCTGGATGGTGTATGGGCCTTTCAGCCTGGCTGACGCTACGGACGCCGAACTGCTCTTCTATTTCTGGAACCAATCGGAGGCCGGTTACGATTATTTCACTTGGGCGGCCTCGACCAACGGGGTGAATTTTTACGGCTACAGAGTCAGCGGTAATTATGGTTACTGGAGTTATCGGAACTTTGACCTGACAGCGGTCCCTACGCTTGGCAACCTGGCCGGTCAGCCCGCGGTCTGGATCGCATTCACTTTTTACAGCGACAGCTCGGTTGTTGGGATAGGCCCATTTGTTGATAATATAGTTCTGCAAAAATATGTGGCCGTGGCTCCAGACCTCGTTCCTTTCCAGCCAACCGGCTGGGATGATCGTATCGTCGCTTCGATGAAAACCGGCACGCACACCATCGAGACCTTGAATGTCGGCCGGCCTGCTTATATTGATTGGGCTGTTATTAATAACGGGGGGGCCACAGCGAATACGTTTACAAGCTGCCTCTATTTCGATGGAGCGCAGATCAACTGCTGGGCTACCAACGGCCTGAACCAGAATTACTATGCTTATGTAGAAGACTGGCTGCTCAATGTGTCTCCCACCGCGGGTTATCATACGCTCGAAATTCGAGCGGATGTGAATAACACGGTGATTGAAAGTAACGAGAGCAATAACACCTGGTCGCGCCAGTTTTATTGGGTGAACGTCAATCCCTGCGGGCCTTTCACCAGCAGTCTGTCATTGGATATTCCAGACGATGGTTCGTGGCTGTCCTGGAATCTACTCCTGCCAGAAGCGCCGGACGGCGCGCGCGTTGAAGAACTGAGGGTGAAACTGGCTCTGGAGCATCCGGCTCCGCAGGAACTGGAATTTTACCTGTCACATGCCGGGACAGAGGGCAACAGTGAACCCGTAGCACTGGCCTTTCGGGCAGGGGAGGGCGGTGCGGCTGTGATGTATTCTGAAGCCATCACAGCGTTTGCCGGAGATTCCCCTGGCGGCGCCTGGACCCTCTGGGTGCGTGATTCTTCGCCGGGGAACCAGGGCAAAATCATTGACGCCAGCCTGAGAGCTTCGCATATTGATTCTGGTCTGGTGACTGAAGTGAGTGATACAGGCGGGGTCCCGGTTGCGTTCAAACTGCAAGCTCCGGTAGAGCCGTCTGCGACCATTCTCCCAGAGGATAAGCCGGTCCCAACTGCGGTTCCCGAGTCAGAAGAAGGCGGGTCGGTGACTGGCTGGTTCTCAATCCTTAACGAAACGTTTGAAAGCACCTTTCCATCTGCAAACTGGTCGCTGTCGGATCAGAGTTCGGACGGGTGCGAATTCTTATGGGATGATGACGACTACCGCGCTCAGAGCGGCGCCTGGGCTGCCTGGCCTGCGAATGGCGGCGCCAATGCGCTGGACCCCGCCGCCAGTTATTACCCGCCCAATATGCGCTCCTGGATGATCTATGGCCCCTTTAGCCTGAGCAACGCCACTGACGCAATCCTCTCGTTCGACTTGTGGCGGCAGTTAGAAAACACTGTAGATTACGTCTTTGCCGGGGCCTCTTCAGATGGGGTCAACTTTACCGGGCTGAGTTATTCTGGCACGGCGTCTTGGACGTCCATCACGCTGAATCTCTCCAGTTACGCTGGGGATTCATCGGTGTGGATTGGTTTTCTGTTCGTCAGCGATGCCAGCGTCCAGATGGAAGGGGCCTGGATTGACGATGTGGTGGTTGAGCGGTATTCTGGCGTTCGCGACTGCACCAACGGCCTCTCAGCCGAAAATTACTTGTCGACCGAGGCCCTCTATGCGGCTTATTCGGCGGCGCATCAGAACGCGCAGGCCGATCATCCCATCGCGCAGCCGGAGGAGTATCAGATTTCCATGATCTCCAGGCAGTTTACGCCGCCGGTTGGCCTGGATGCGGCTCTGGAGCCTGCCAAACTGGCCGCTGAAGGACAGAAACAGCACGTTCTCGTTCAGTTATACACGACTCCGTCGGATGCCGAGCGGGAGGAACTGCGCCAGGCGGGCATGCAGTTACTCCATTACATCCCTGACCGCGCCTGGATTGCCAGCGTAGAGCTATCGAAGCTGGATGCGCTTTCCGCGCACCCGCTGGTGCGCTGGATGGGGGCTTTCCCGGTCACGGACCGCGTCTCGCCGATGCTGAACGATCCGGCGGTTCGCTCTTTGATTGAAAGCCGCGCTGACGATCAGATCGCGCTTATGGTGGAGTTCGCGGCGGATATGGAATTTGGCGGCGCGCTCGACATCGTCAGAGGACTGGGCGCGCAGGTGCTCAGCGAAGTCCGCACGATTAACGCCATGCTGATTGTCTTACCTATCGAACACCTGGCAGCTTTGTACGAGACCGACAGCGTCATCTGGGTTGAGCCGCCCCTGCCGAGTTTTGACCCGCTTAACGACTGCGTGCGCCAGAATATGGGGGTTGATACCCTGCAGCAGGATCCTTATTATCTGACTGGGGCCGGTGTAGACCTGCTCGTGTATGACGCCGGAACGATCGCAACCACCCATAGTGGTTTTGCCGGCCGTCTGGTGGTGGGCGATGCATCTGGCCTCAGCGACCATGCCACTCATGTAGCAGGGACGGCCGCCGGCAGCGGCGTAGGCAGCCCTTCTGGGCGCGATTTAATGGGCATGGCGCCCGGCGCTCGCATCGTATCGTATGGTTATGAAGGCTTCGCGGAGGGGTGGCTGTACACCTACCCAGGCGACATCGAACACGACTGGCGCGAAGCCAGGGATACATACGGGGCGGATCTGGGCACAGCTTCCATCGGTACCAACGTCGCCGCGAATGACTTCCCCTGTTCATGGGAAGGAAACTATGGCGAAGTCAGCCAGCTCTTAGATGGGATTGTGCGCGGCTCCCTCGGTGAGCCTTATATTGCCACTTGGGCCGTGGGCAACGAGCGCGGCAACGGCCGCTGTGGAACTGCTTACGGAACGGTTGCGCCGCCCGCTAACGCCAAGAACCCGATCCACGTTGGAGCCACCTACTCAGACGGCGACGTGATGACGGACTTCAGCAGTTGGGGGCCGTCAGACGACGGCCGCATTAAGCCGACGATCAGCGCGCCGGGCTGCGAATATTTGGGTGAAGGTTACGTGAACTCAACCATCCCGGCCAACACCTATGGCGGGATGTGCGGAACCTCGATGGCAACTCCGGCTGTGGCAGGCATCGCCGCACTGATGCTCCAACAGTACCGCGCAATCTATGATCCTACCGGCGAGCCGCTTCCTTCTACCGTCAAGGCTCTGTTGATCCAGACAGCGGTTGATAAAGGCAACCCGGGGCCAGACTACCAATACGGTTACGGGCGCGTGGACGCGGTTGGCGCGCTCGGTGGGGTGATCAACGGTGATTTCAAGGAAGATGGATTTACTCAAACCGGTGAATATCACGATTACTTCTTTACGGTGGCGGGGTCACTGCCGGTGCTGAAGGTTTCGCTGGCCTGGGATGACGCCCCGGCGACGCCTTCTGCTCAGCGGCAGTTGGTCAATGATCTGGACCTGGTCGTCATCGGGCCAAACCAGCAGAGCTACTATCCCTTTATCTTGAACCCTGCCTATCCAGGAAACCCGGCCACGACCGGCGAAGACCATCTCAACAATCAGGAACAGGTGATCATCCCCAACCCGGCCAGCGGCACCTGGATCATCCGCGTGCGCGCGAGGGCGCTGCCGGTGACACCGCAGAGCTATTCCATCGTATTCAGCGGCGCTTCCACGGCCCCGGTTTCCAAGCACCTGCCCTGCGTGACCCTGACGAAGGTATCGAACCCGGCGGGCGGCGGCGTGATCAATGCCAGCCCTGCGCCGAACTGCAACAGCGGCACTCAGTACAATTATGGAACTGTCGTCACGCTGACGGCCGTTCCGAACCCCGGTTATGGTTTCGTCAGATGGTCTGGAGGCGCCAGCGGGACAACCAACCCAACGACCGTGACGATGACGGCCAACCGCTCGGTCACCGCAAACTTTAGCACCACGCCGGCGGCCTTTGGCAAGACCGCCCCATCCAATGGCGCGACCAATCAACCGCTCAGCCTGACGCTGCGCTGGCAGGCGACCAGCCCGGTGACCCATTACACGGTCTGCTACGCGGCCAACAGCTACACCTGCTCCACCTGGCAGAACGTGGGTACCAACACCAGCCTGACGATCAGCGGCTTACTGCCCAACACCCGCTACAACTGGCAGGTGCGCGCTTACAACGGCGATCGGATGGTCTCGGCCGATGGCGGCTCATGGTGGAGCTTCACCACTCTATCAGGGGTCTCCTGGTCTAACCCGATGGCACGATGGGAGTGAATGACGGCGGATAAATTTTTAGACGGAGCATAGCAAAATTAGGCCGGGCAGGCAGCCCCACACCGTTTTAGGGATGGGACTGTCTGCCCGGCAAACTTTGCGGACAGCGCGCTTAATATTTTCCACTGCGCAGGCCGCCGACCGGATGGGTGTTGGCTCGACAGAGGGCTTCGCGGATTACGACAATATCGCCGCGTTTTTCGTCCCAGCCGTTTTGCCGGACGATCCGCTGGAAGTATTTTTGATCTTGGCCTGGGCCTTCGGTGGTCCAGGTGGGGGTGGCGCAGGCCCGCCGCAGGCAGCATTCAGGCGTGGCGTAGGAATAATTAATTTTTCCGCCGGAGACGATCATGCCGCAGCGCGCCATCTTGGCCTTGGGGTTGCCGGCGAAGGCGGCCACAAATCGTTCCAGATAGTACGGGAACATATCATCATCATCGTCGAAGAAGCAGACCAGTTCGCCCTGGGCGTATTTCAACCCCTGGTTGCGCGCATACGAGGCACTGGCTTTTTCGGCATGGTGGTAGACCTGGATGCGCGGGTCGTCAAAGGTTTCGGTCAGGCCGCCGTCGTTATCCACGATGATCAGCTCCCAGAAGGGATAAGTTTGGGCCAGGATCGTTTCGACAGTGCGGCGGATGATGTGGTTACGCCGGTACGTGGGCATGATAATGCTGACGAGGGGTTGATAGGCATCGGCGGCGGTGAGGGGAGAGGGGGTTAACACCCAAATGTCATCATGTTCGCGCAGGCCGCCGTCCAGCGTCAGGCGGCGCTGTACCTGATAGCCAGTTTTGGCGATGAAATGGTGAATATCGCTGGTCGTCCAGCGCGTTTCGAGGAAGTTGTCGCCTACCCGGCGGGTATAACGCCGTCCGCGGGCAGCCGGAGGCAGCCAGAAATCCAGGACGACGGCGCGGCGGGCCAGGCGGGCGGCTTCGTTCAGGCTGCGCTGTACCAGCCATTCGGGCAGGTGTTCGAGCATGTGACGCAGCAGAACGACATCGAAACTGCCGCCGGCGAAGGGAAGCCAGCCAGAATCGGCCTGCACCACTGGCACGGTGGAAAAAAAACGGCGCGCGGCGGCTAACATTTCTCCGGTAATGTCTGCCCCAAGCAGAGAAAGTTCAGGCAGGCGCTCTAGGTGAATCCACAGTGCGCCTGGACCACAGCCTACGTCCAGCACCCGGTTTCCCAGTCCGGCCAGCAGAGCGGCCAGTTTCGCGCGGACGCTGCTGGCGGCGGGGCGGCGGCGCTCTTCCAGGACAATGTGCTCGATGCGCGTTGGATTCCAGGTGTGCCAATTCTGCCAGTCGCGCGGGCCGTTGGGAGGGGGCGCAGACTCTGTGGGCGTTGGCAGTGTCAGGGACGGGCGCGCTGCTACCGGGGTTGTCTGCGCGCGATCAGGCTCGTGGGCGTAGCGGTGCAGACTGCCGACCTCGTCCGGGGCCGGCCCGGCGGCTCCACGCTGGATTTGCGCCAGAAGCTGATAATTCGCCTGGGCGGGCGCGTCGGTCATGGAAGGCGGCTCATGGTCGAGGTGCAGCAGGCAGTTGGGCAGGCGCTCGATGCGCGCAGCCCGCGCCAGGCGCTGCCAGAACTCGCGGTCCTCACTGCCCCAACCGCGAAAGCGCTCGTCGTGCCCGCCAATCGCCAGGTAAAGGGCCTGATCTACCCACAAGCACCCGCCTTGCGAGGTGTCATAGATCCGGCCGCTGTAGCTTTCGGGGCGCTGCAGGCGGTTTGCCGAGGCGTCGGCCAGGGCGCGGTCGGTCCCGGGCCGGTCGAGATAAAGGACACGGGTATAGGGCTGGAGCGCGCCGGAACCTGAGCGCAGGGCTTCTAACCCTTCGCGCAGAAAATGGGGAGGCAGCAGCAGGTCGGCGTCTAACAGGCATAGGGCACTGCCCCGGCTGCCAGGGTGCACCGCCCCAATATTAAAAGCCCAGCCCCGGTTATAGGGACCAGGGTTGCGGGCAAAGATGTACTGGTCTACGTAAGGGGCCACTGCGTTGCGCAGGTGCGGCTGTTGATCCTGCTCCACCACCACTACGCGGTAGCGCCAGCGTTCCAAATTCTGCAAATTCAGACTGCGCAGGCACTCCAGCAGGTTGCGCAGGCGGCGCGGTTGGTCGGGCCGGGCGCGCGCCCCAATGATGACGGTTACTTCGCGCGCCTGCTCGTGTTCTTGTTCCATCAGCAACTGCCAGGCGCGGGTAATTGCCTCTAACGGAACGTCATCAACCCCGCGCCCTCCGGCCAGCGCCGACCGGGTGGTATACCAGTGATGGTACACCAGGTTTTCGTACACCGAACCCAGGTAAACCGGCTCGGAGGCACTGCCCCGGCCAAAATCGCGGGTGCGCGCTAACCCGGCGATCTGCCCGCCGCGCCGCAAGATCTCCACGCTGATGCGCTCGGCCACATCCAGGCGGCTGGGGCGGTCTTTTTCGTTAAGAAAAGTTACATCCAACTCATCGAACAACTGCGTGGGGAGCATCAGGCAGGAGGGGTGGATGTAATTGCGGTGGTGGCGGATGCCGGCGGCCTGCACGGGGCCGCTCAACAGCCCGCGCAGGTGCGCCAGCCAGTTATCGGATAGGGGGAAGGCGTCGCTGTCGAGCGTGACGAGGTAAGGGGCCAGCAGACCGCGGGCGGCCAGGTGGGTACGTGCCAGCTCCAGGGCCGGGCCGTGACCGATGTTGGCGGCGCTGCGCAGCAAGAGGATATCGCCGCGGCGCGCCAGCAGGTCCAGCCAGGTCTGAGTGCCGTCATTGGAGGCGTTATCCACCACGACCAGGCGGGCATCTTGCCCGGCGGAGTGGCGCAGGGTGCGCAGGATGGAGATTTGCAGCATCTCAAGCGCGTTGTGAGCCACCATTAAGATGTGATAGGTGGGCCGGCGCTCGGCTGTCAGCGGGTCGCTACCCTGCGCGGCGGGTGGCGGCTTGGGCGCTGAGGGGCGGGCGCGCCTGGGCGGCGGGCGGCGGGGCGGCATTGGGCGGGGCGCTGGGCGTTGAGGAGGCCGAGCGCTCGCCTGGGCGGTCAGGTGGGCGTAAAAGTCAAAATCCAGACCCATCAAGTCGGGCAGACTGCCCTTCCAGAGCGACCAGTACGAGCCGCTGAGGGTTTTGGGGCTGGTATTGCCAGCGTGGATGAGGGCCACGTAAAAGCGAAAATCGGGCAGGGCCACGGCCTGGTGCAGCCGGCGGCTCATGATAAAGCGGGTATCTTCACCGATCTGAATATTGGGGAAGGGCGAGCGCTGCCAGAAAGCGCGGGTATACAGCAGGGTTCCACCGGCCAGCCAGTCACTGCGGCCTGGCGGGTAAGTGTAGAGCCAGGCCCTCCCACTGCGCACCTCGTAAAAGAGCATCTGGCGCAGGCTGCACACTTCCGCGCCGGCCTCTTGCATGGCCCGCACCTGAAGGCTCAGGCGGTTGGGCGCGCTCCAATCGTCGTCGTCCCAGTGGCAGATCAGGTTTCCACGGCTCATTTCAACGCAGAGGTTGCGCTTGGTGCCCAGACTGCGCTGTCCTTCGAGAGTCACGTAGCGGATTTGGGGGTGCGCGGGGATCAGGTCGGCCACCCGGTCTTTGCCATCATCGGCGATCAGCAGTTCTTTGTTGGGGTAATCTTGCGCCAGAAAGCAGCGGATAGCCTGCGGAACAAAGGCGCGGCGGTTGGCCGTCGGCATGATGCAAGAAACCAGGGGGAGCGGTTCAAGCGGGGTCATACAAGCGCTTCCTCCTCAGTGGGGGGCGTTGCACCGGCGGGCTGGTCGAGTTCGAGCGAAGAAGTGCGATCTTCACAATCGAGATCAACGTCGAAATTGAAAGGATCAAGCGCAGCCGAGGCGGCGCGGGCGGCCTGGCGGCGGGCGCGTTCTTCGGCCCGGAACATGGCGGCGATGGCGGCGTCCACGCGGTTGCGGCAGATGGTGAGGTCAATCGGGGTGCTGGTTGTGCCGTTGTAAGTTTCAAAGGCCTGTACGTGGTCCTGTTCGTGGGGGGCCAGGATGTTATCAATGGCGTCTTGCACGCGCTGGCGCTGGCAGTCGGTCAGGCCGCGGAAATCTGAGGCACGGGGCAGGGTCACACGGGTCCGCACGGAGTACGTGGCGACCAATGTACCGGTGACATGCACGCAGGCGCGCCTCCGGCAGCCGCGGCAGCCTGTGGCCGGGGTGATTGTCAGGTTCTCGGTCGTGAAGGAGCCGCCGTCGAAGGTGGCGTTGGTGCGTCCGCGCAGGCGCAGAGGCCTGCCGCGCTGAAAATCAACGGCGTGGGTGGGTTCGCCCTCGCCGGTGAGAATGGGCTGTTCCAGGTCGGCCTGTTCCGGCGCGGATGCGGTTTCTGGCTCTGGTTCCTGGGCAGATTGAGGAGCGGCCGCGCCATCTTCCTGGGCTTCTTCTGGTTCTGGCTGGGAAGAGGGCATCCCAAACACAGGACCAGCCTGGTAGAGCGGCCCATTGCGGCGTTCCTGGGTGGTTGGGGATGGAGACGCCGGGGCGCTTTCCGGCAGGAGTTCTTCGGGCGTGCGGCGGCCCCGCCTGGAGCGGCCCATCCTACGCCCGGCGCCGGCGCGCTGTCTCATGGCTTGCCTCCGGGGCCAGTATTCGCGCGCCCGCCGCGTACCAGGGCTTCGAGTTGAGCGGCCAGGGCTTCCAGGTCGGCTTCTGGGCGGTTGGCGAGGTCTGGGAAGAGTTGGGTCAGCCAGGATCGAATGGCTTCGGGCGGTTCGTCGCCGGCGCTGTCCAGCGATTTTAACAGCCCGGCGTAGAAGCGCAGGGCCTCTTGCGGCGTTTGCGCGCCGGCCTGCCCGGTCTGGGCGGCGAGGCGCTCAACCAGGCCGGCCATATCCTGTAAGTTCACGTCACCGGCCTGCTCGCGCCAGGAACGCCAGGCGGCGGCCAGGTTTTCCATCTCAGGCCCTATCTGCAAGCCGCCGCGCGAAGAAGAAGCGATGGCGCGCTCGATCAGGCGCGCCAAAGCCTGTTCAACGGCGGTAGTATCGGCGGTGGCGGGAGCGTGGAATGCTTCGTCGGCGCTCGTGGCAGGCTGTACCTGGGCCAGCATTTCTTCGGCGCGGCTGTCGAGCAGCGCATCGGCCAGGATCGCTTCTTCCCAGTTTGCGCCTTCCAGAAGCGCGCCGCGCAGGTCGGCATGTGAAAGGTCGGCGGCGCGTAAATCTGCGCCGCTGAGGTCTGCGCCGCGTAAATCTGCGCCGGGCAGGCGGGCGCGGGCCAGTCTCGCCCCGGTCAGGTCGGCCCCGCGGAAGTTCACGCCCTCGCCGCTGGCATCTTCGAGGATGGCGCCGCGCAGTGAGGCCCGCGTCCAGGTGCTTTCGGTCAACCCGGCGCGCGCCAGGGTGGCTTCCGAAAAGTCCGCGCCATCCAGGGCGCAGTCTTCCAGCGCCGCGCCCTCCCAACGCGAAGCGGCGGCGCGCGCGTTTTTAAAGTCGCACAGGCGCACCGTTCCCCCAGAGAAGTCGCACCCGCTCAGGTCGGCCCGTTGAAAGTCACAGCCCACCAGGCGCGAATTTTTCAAGTCTGCACCGGCCAGCCGCGCCCCTGCCAGGCGCAGGTTATCGGCGTTCAGGCGTTCCAATTGCGCACCGGCCAGGTCTGCGCCGCTCAGGTTCAGGTCGCGGGCGCGCCGCCGCTCTTTGTGCAGCCAGAAAAGCCGCGCGGCTGTCTCTTGTAGATGTTTATTCTTCGGATCCTGCATCTGATTGCTCCGCTGAACCTGGGGGCGGGTCGCCGTCAAAGCGCGCGCCGGTGAGGTCTGCCCCGGTCCACCGCGCGCCTTCCAGGTTCGCCCCGGTAAAATCTGCGCCCAGAAAACGGCCGCCGCTGAGGTCCGCGCCGCTCAGGTTGGCGCCGCGAAATTTTGCCCCCGGCAGACTGCACCCCGTCAGCGATGCCCCGGCCAGATTGGCCTGCTGAAACGACACATCTACCCCCTGACAGCCATCCAGGCGTGCCGCGCGCAGGTCCGATTGGCTGAAGAGGGTATCTGAAAGGATAGCGTTGCGAAAATCCGCGCCGCGAAAATCCACTTCGCGCCAGAAGTTGTTTTCGGCCTGACTGCTGTGGAAGACCGCTTCGCGGGCATCGGCCCCGCGGAACTGGCACTGCCAGAGCGTTGCGCCCGCAAAATTGGCCCCGCGCAGGTTGGCCGAGGGAAAATCGCAGTCGGTCAGATGCGCACCCTGCAGGTTAGCCCCGCTCAGGTTCGCGCCGGCAAAGATGAGAAAATCGCCCTTTAAGCCTTCTAACTGCGCCCCGGCTAATTGAGCGCCGCTCAGGTCTACGTCTTTCAGCACCCGGTCTTCAGCGATGGCGCGCATTAACGTTTCATACGCATTGGTCATAGGGTTCACCAGTTCCGCGCGCGTGAAAAATAGACATTGCCTTCCTCATCCTGCTCGGCCTCCGCGAAGACCGCAGCGGGGCGCAGGTGCTGCATCGCGGCGTCCCAGGCGGCTAAAATCTCTGGCAAAGGGGCCTGCCAGGGCTTTGCCACCAGATCCACCCGCATGCCGCCCCAGGGCAGTTCGATGACGAGCGCAGGGGTGTTCAACAGCCGCTCGCGCCCCAATCGCTCCACCAGCCCTGGCCCAAGGTAGGTGCGCAGTCCCAGCCCGCCGGGCCCTTCACTCTCATATTCCGGGCCAGAGCCGGTGATGCCCATATCCATGCGGTAATGGGCTTTGTCGGCGGCGTTTTCCAGCGGGGGCTCTGGCGCGGCAAAGATATGTACCCAGGCTAACTCTGGGCGGTAGACGGCGGCCAGGGTATCTGAGAATTCAAAGAAATGCTCCCAGTCTTTGGGCGGCGTTTTGGGGCTTGGGCTCAAAATCAGGCCGGGGCGCCGGCTCAGGCGGATGAGCGTGGTGTGCTGGATGCGTTTTTTGCGCTTGAGGTTCAGGACATATGGAGAAGGCTTGCCCCCCGCAACCCGGCCAATCCGTTCCTGGTCGTAAGCCTGGGCGGCGCGTTCATCCAGGCCCCAAAACTCAATGGCAAACAAGGGATCGGCCTGGAAGGCGGCGAGGACGGGAAACAGCACTTCGTTTTGGAAAAAAGGCCGGTCACCGGTCATGTGCAGTTGAATTCTGCGTGGTTTCAAGGATTCCACTTTTCCCTCCTGGTCATGTTCCGGCGGCGGGAGCGATACGCCGCCAGCTACCGTTGACCCACTGGTGCGTGATTCGCCCGGACGCCGTATCATAATAGTATATCCTTGATCCACTTGCGCCCAGCGGCTCGCTCGGATGTACCTGCGGTCGGCCCTGGGGGTCGAGGTCGCGGTCTGAGCTGATAACTAACTCGTGATCGCCGTTGCTCTTGGCCGCCAGGTCGCGCTGTGCGCGCAGTTGACCGCTGTCGTTTAGTACGTCGGTGTCGCCGGTGAGATGTTTGTGTTCGATGATATCAATGCCGCCGCGGTTGTTGGGGCGCGTGCCATCGGGGCGGGTGCTGTGGGTGATGGTCTTTCTCGCCTCCGGCGAGCCGGCCTCGACCGGCCGCCCGCGCGCGTCAACAGTCTCGGTGAATTCGTGGGTCAGGCGCTGTCCGGGGGCGTTGTTGGGGGTGGCGCCAGCGGCGGCCAGCACGCCGCGTTCCTGGGGGCTGGAAACGTCGCGGTTGACGTTAGCTCTGAAGCCCGCCTCGGCCCACTCGCCGATGTCTTTGATATCTTCCGGCGGGGCGGTCTTGCGCTCTTCCAGGTAGCGGCGGCGGCGGCGCACGGGGTCGGGTTCGTCGCCCTGCTGAGGCCGGCGCGCGGCGGCTTCTACCTCATCGGGGGTCATGCCGTCCATGCGCCCGTTTTTATCAAACTTGCCGGTTTCAGGGTCCACCGACCATTCGGCGGCGTGTTCCTGGCGGACGGCGGCATCGGGCGCGGCGGCGGAGTCGGGCGCGTTGAGTTTGGCTCCCAGTTCGGGGTGGGCCGCGCCGATTTCGTTCAGGGTTTGGGCCACCCGGCTGGTTTCGGTCACAATCTGGCGTGAAGAGACTTCGCCGTTCTGGATGCGGGTCTCCAGGTTACTGATGTCGGCGTGTAACTGTTCCAGACGCCCGCGCAGGGCCGGATCGAGGTTGGGGGTTTCGAGGAGGGTTTCAATCTTGCCGAGGATTGGGCCGCACGAGGGACTGCACGAGATCAGCCGGATCTCACCGAGGAAATCTCTGGGGGTGATGGCATGTTCCGAATCGCCGATCTTGTAGGGCGCGGCGGCCTCTTGCAGTTCGGCATTGGTGCGCTGGTTGGCAGGCGCGTCGGGATCGGCTTCCAGGCGGGGGGTGTCGCCAGTTTCGGGCCGGGGCGGGCCAGAGGATTCGACCTGACGGGCCGAGGCTTCCAGATCGCCTTCGGCAGGCCGTGGAGCGGCGGCTTCGCCTTCCGCGGCGCGCGGGGCAGGCGTGGGGGCCTCTTCCGCGGTGCGTGGGGCGGTGGGTTCGGCGGCTTCGCCTTCCGTGGCGCGCGGGGCGGCGGGTTCGGCGGCTTCTTCGGGGGCGCGTGGGGCGGCGGGTTCAGCGGGTTCGGCTTCCGCCGGGCGCGGAGCCGCCTCGCCGCCTTCTTCCACGGGCGTGCGTGGGCGGATTGATTCGGCAAAGGCGTGAGCGCGAGCGCCGGGTACGGTGCTGGCCCCGGCGTGCATGGAGCGCGCCTGCATGCGGCGCACCGGGCCGATTTCGCCCAAACCGGCGGTGAAGACCGAGAACAGCATGGCCTGGCCGAAGTTCTCCCATGAGAGGTCACCCTGTACCAGTTCAGTCCCGACTTCGAGGACGGCGTCGGTTGCCAGGTTTGCGCCGAACTGGAGCAGCCGCCCGGAGTTCTCAACCAGTTTGCCCACGCCAAAGCCGGCAGCGCCGCCAATCGCCCCGGTGAGCGCGCCGATCAGGGCCGCGCGGCCCACGCCTTCCGATAGGTCGCGGTTGGTCTCCCAGTTGTTCAATACCTGGATGGCCGCCGAGGTAGCCGCGCCGACGATGGCCCCGCCGACCACAGCTCCCACAAAAGCGGCCACTCCGGCGCTGGCTCCCAGGGCGGCGGCCCCGGCTCCTACCAGGCCGATGACCGCGGGCCCGGCAAAGACGGCCACGACCACGATGATGGCAATAATCAGCACCCACTTAACCACCGACTTCCAGGCAGGGGCCTCGTGCGAGGCGGCTTCGCGGGCCTGCTTGGGGATGCCGCGCGCGGGGTCGTCCATGCCCCGTTTGGTGGTATCCAGGCTGGTGTTCAACTGCTCCAGCGATTGATTCAGGCCGTTGCCAATACTGGTGGTGGTGTTGGTGACGGTGGTGTCGAACCCGGCAGCCACCTGCTGGAGATTGGCTACTCCTCCGCTGGCGGTTGTTTGGGTCTGCTGGGCATATTGGGCGCTCTGCTGGGCGAAGTTCGACTCGCCTCCACCCGCCAGCGAGGCCATTGAGCCGCTAAAGGCTTCGCTAGAGGAAGTCGCTAACTGGTCATTGCTGGATGTAACCCCCGCCAGGGCCGACATGGCCTGGGTGGCTGTGGTTTCCAGGCGAGCTTCGCCCTGAGCGGCTCCATCATTGACCTGCCCATCCAGTTTATCCAGTCCAGAGCGCACAGCGCCGAAAGCCTGGGTCAACAACCGGTCGAGCGTGCGGGGGTCGGGCGCGGGAGTGGTTGCAAAGCTGGCGCTGACCTGGCCCAACCCCTCTTCGAGCGAAGTGAGGGCGGCGGCCACCGCGCTTTGAATTGAAGCCGTTGCCGAGTGGGCGGCCTGTTCCACGGCGACCTGCTGCATGTAGCCGGTGTCATTGGCGGCCTGGCGCTGAGATTGTTCCTGTTCGCTCAGTTTTTGCAGTTGGCCGTTCAGCCCCGAGTCCACCGAAGCCAGCAGGGCGTCGCGGGTTGAGGCGGCGTTGCTGATGGCCTGCTCCAAACCCGACTGGAGCGCGGTGAGCAGGGCGTCGTACTGGTCATCGAGGGTGTTGCGGGCCTGGCGGGCTGCTGCAATGAGGGCACAGCGATCTTGCTTGCGGCCTTTGCCGACCTCACGGGCGCGTTTTTTGGCCTCTTTTTCCAGGTTTTTCTTGTAGCCTTTGGCCGTTTCGCGGGCCGCGTTTTTCTGGGCTTCGGCGCGGCGGTCGGTCAGGTAGCCGGCCCAAAAACTGTCTTTGCGATTGATGCGGCACTTGTGGTATTCAGCGACATATTCCTCGCCGCGCGCGATGGCCTGTTCGCCGGCCGTTACCCCAGCCTGTTGGTGGGCCGTGCGGCTGTTGGTATAGAGGGTGTTGATGGTGTTCAGGCCGTTGGTTTCGCCGGTATCTACCTGGCTGAGGGAGGCCTGGTGCTGAGCAGTAAGCTGGTCAATGGCCGCGCTGGTAGCGGCTTCCATTTGCGCCACTGCCGAGTCGTGCGCGGCGTGGATGCGCGCCCGCGCGCCGTCGGCGCTGGCATAAGCCTGGGCGCGGGCGACTTCAATGCGCGCCGAGATCGCCGCTTTTTCTGTTTCAATCCCTGCGCCAATATCGGCCTTGATCGCCTCGGCCAGCCCGCCCAGGCGGTTGGGGACCTCTTCCAGTGCGAGGGCGCGGGCTTCTTCCATGCGCTCTATGGCCTGGCGGAAGAAGGTACGGGCGCGCTCGCGAGCGCGGGTATGCTGGCGTTCATCTGCGCCGCGCGGGCCGCGCGCAAAATCCACCTGACCGGCCAGGTCTTCGGCTCCGCGCCCTGCGCTTTCGAGCAGACCGCTGGATGCCCCGTAGGCCGCCACGGCCTCACCGCGCGCGGCTTCCAGTTGCCCAATCTGGCTTTCGACTGAAGAGGGCAGTTCAGCGGATTGAATGCCGCCTGCTTCTTCACCACCGCCGCCGCCTCCACCTGCGTCTCCACCGCCCGCCCGCATGCTGACGGTTTCTGGGGCCGCTGTGAGCAGTTCAGCCGTACCCGCGCCGCCTTCTCCGGCGGCGGCTGGCCCGGCAGCCGCGCCTTCGGTCGCGACGGCAGCCGTCCCGGCCAGCGAGCCTTCTGGCGGGGCGTTGGCGGCGGCCTGCGCCGAAATGGCGGTTTCGGCGGGGCAGTCGTCCACCTCTTCCACCTCTGGAGATTCACTGTCCATGTTTTCTTCAGATTCGGTGGTTTCTGGCTCTGGGGGCGTTTCTTCTGGCTCTTCCTCTGGTTCTTCGGCCTCTTCGTCATAGCACTCGGCATTGAGTCCGCCTCCGCCCTCGCCGGTAACGCGCTCGCCTTCGCCGGTGGAATCGGTCTGAGTGGCTGTGGGGGCCGCCGCGGGCGCAGGCGCAGCTCCTGGCGCGGCGGGCGCTGTGCCCCCGCCCCCCGGCGCTGAACCCGCTCCGCCTGCTCCAGCAGGCGCGGGGCCTCCGACCCCTCCCTCGTCAGCGTCGGCCCGATGA
>Ga0101944_10002484_pt1 | contig 29623 bp, 23 predicted proteins | sample DewCreD2012metaG_FD_75245 | JGI IMG/M metagenome (GOLD analysis project Ga0101944, IMG submission 75245) | Hot spring sediment bacterial and archeal communities from British Columbia, Canada, to study Microbial Dark Matter (Phase II) - Dewar... ... | reverse complement strand
CAGCCCATACAGTTCATGCACGTTGCTCTCGCCCAAAATCGAAGCCACCTCGGTGCGGGTGGGCAGGTCGGCGGTCGAAAGCGCCATTTTCGAATCATCCGTGAAGGTGGCGGTCAGGCGTTCGCTTTCAAACTGGTAACGGTAGCCAATAATGCGGGGGAAGAAAATCTCGCAGGCGATGCGCTCCTCCAGGGCACGCACGCGCGTGGGGGTGGGTCCCGGCTTCGGGTCTTTTGCCGACCCGGCGCTGGGGATAAACGAAAACGGCACCCCATACACCTCGGCATATTCCGGCTCAAACATGCCCTGGGCATTGGGCGCGTAACTCATCCGGCGCAGCCCGCGTCCCACCACCTGCTCGCACAGCAACTGCGTTCCAAAGGCGCGCACGCCCAAAATGTGGGTGACGGTGTTCGCGTCCCAGCCTTCGGTCAGCATCGAGACGGAGACCACGCAGCGCACGCCCTCGCCCAGTTTGCCGGGCTTGCCCACCGTGTTCATCACCTCGCGCAGGATATCTTCATCCGCCAGGTTATCCACATCCCGGCCCGGATAGCGGGCGCGATACTCATCTTTGAATTCTTCAATCTCGGTGGCGACCACCTTCTTGAACTCCGCGCTCATCGCCTCGCCCGATTCCAATTGCTGGCTGTCAATCAAAATGGTATTCGGGCGGGCGCGCCAACGGCCATTTTCTACATTGCTAAAGAGCGGCAATTTGCCCGGAACCAGCACGGTAGTTGACTCCCCTCTCCCTTCGGGGGAGGGGCCAGGGGTGGGGGGCAGGGTCTTTTCCCAGCCTGCAATGTAATCAAAAACCAGTTTCGAGACGTTGGTATTGTTGCAGACCACAATGAAGACCGGCGGGGTCAGGCCGTTTTCGCGTCCAGCGGTGTTCTGCTCCCAGCGGGCATAGTATTTTTCATAATTGCTATACAGGCTTTGCAGCGCGCCTTCCAGTTCCACCGGCAACAGCGGGTCTCCTGCCAGTTTGTCTACTCCCCGGCCTTTTTTGGGCAACTCATCGCGGATTCGCAGCCACAGGTCGCGGTAGGTGGGCTGCTCGCCGGTCATCGAGTCGTCCGCCACCGGCACACGCGGCACTTTGACAATACCGCTCTCGATGGCGTCAATCAGCGAAAAATCCGAGACCACCCAGGGGAAGAGCGTCCCTTCCGGGTAGCCCGACCCGCGCAGGAAAAACGGCGTGGCCGAAAGGTCATAGACCACCTTGATTCCCAGTTTGGCTTTCACCGCTTCCAGGCCGCTAATCCACACCCGGGCTTCTTCTTCGCGCTGTTGGGCTTCTTTGCGCTCATCGCCCGATAGTTTTTCATCCTCTTCATCCACCTTGCGGCGGTAACAGTGATGGGCTTCGTCGTTCAGCACTACAATATTTTTCTTGTTGCCCAGCGCCCGGCAGACGCGCCGCGCCATTTGGTCGGGCGTTTCGGTAAAGGGGCTGGTTTCACCCTGTTTCAGGATGTCTTTGGTCAGCTTGCCCGCCGCCATCTTCTCGCGCAGTTGGAAAGCGTGGAAGTTGGTGATGACCATTTTTGCTTTTCCCAGCTCGGTCAGCATCTCCACCGGCGCCAGGTCGTGCTGGCGGTAGTAATTTTGCGGGTCGTTTGGCATCAGCACCCGCAGGCGGTCTTTGATGGTAATGCCCGGCGCGACAATCAGGAACGCGTCTGAAAAGCGCGCATCTTGGGGGTTTGCCAGTTTGTTGAGTGTCTGCCAGGCAATCAGCATCGCCATTACCAGCGTCTTGCCCGAGCCGGTTGCCATCTTGAAGGCAATTCGGTATAGCAAGGGGTTGGCGCGCGCGTTCTCATCGCGGATGTAGTTCTCAATCCAGGCATCACCCACCTTCCCGGCCACTTCGGTCAGGTAGATGGCGGTTTCCAGGGCCTCAATTTGGGCAAAGAACAACCTGCGTTCCCGCTCTGGTCTCTGCCAGTATTCCAGCAGGCGGGCCGTAATGGGGGTCACGCCCCGGTACCCGCCCCTGCGCCACAACCCCACCCGCTCGCGAATGCGGTTGATGGTCTTGTTCTCTTCCAGCCGGTCCGATGTCCACTCGGTCTCGAAAGACATCTGCTTGGGGCTTTTCTTCTTCGAGCGCGGAATGGGGACAAAATACTCGCTCATGCGGCGCCCCTCGACCACCTCGTCTGTAATTCCATCTTCGGTAAACCGAAAATGACGGCGGGGCTCCTCGAAGGGCGAATTGAGAATGGGGTTTTCGATGGTGACGTCGGGCATATCTGGTTTCCCGCTGTTGCGTTGCGCTGCATCGGGCGTTAATCTTTGCGAAAAACGCGCCACTCAATTGCGTTTCCCCGCATAGCGGGGCAATCGGCATTCTGACCGAGAGCATGGCATATACATTAAGTGTATAAGAAATCCTGCCCGGCGTCAAACAACCTGCATGCCTGGTACGCGCGCAAAATCTGCCAGGGTTGTGGTTTCGATATGGGCGTGGTGGTGGTCGAGTAGGCGTTTTTTTGCCGTACACTGTGTCGAGACCCCGCCACGCTCTACTCGACCAGCAGAGTATCCAGGATGCGTAACAACCTTTGCGCGCGCATGCCTATTAAGTGTAATCGTTTTTTCACCCAAAAGAATGGAGAATGGATGTCGAAATTGCAATTTTTTGCGCATCTCCGCGCGCAAATTCAGTTGAATTGCGAGGGATTGCGCGTAATGCTTAGTGGGAACCAACTGTTGGGGAAATCGCATGGTTGAACGCCTGGTTTGTCTACACAACGGCAATTCGCGCAGTTTACCTCGCCCTAAATGGTTACGGGGTGAAGTCAACACGGATTGGATTGTCTTAAGTGGACAGAAAATAAAATTGTCTCTTTACAAATAAATACCAATTTTGTAAAATGAATTTATGAACACCTTCCCCCGCGCCATCTTCCCGGCCCTGAAAGAGGCCCTGGCCGATCAGCGCGCCATCGTGATTACCGGTATGCGCCGCACCGGAAAAACCACTTCCCTGCGCTGGCTCTTGGAACAGGTTGAATCTGCCAACAAAATCTATCTCGACCTGGAGCGGCTCGACCAGCGCGCTGTCTTCCAGGAGAGTAATTACGACCTGGTGCTCGACTATCTGCGCAATCGCGGCCTGGATAGCAGCCAGCCTTTAACCGTCGCTCTGGATGAAATCCAGTACGTTCCCAACCTGCCGAGCGTGGTCAAGTACCTGCATGACAACTATGGCATCAAATTCCTGTTGAGCGGGTCGAGTTCCTTTTACCTGAAAAACTATTTCAGTGAATCGTTGGCCGGGCGCAAGGTTGTCTTCGAGCTGTTCCCACTTCGCTTTGGCGAGTTTCTTGGCTTTCGTGGTGTTCTGTTTCGCCAGCGCGATACCCTGGCCGGGATGCGCTTCGACCCGCACGAGTACGAACGGCTCAAGGGCTTGTACGAGGAATACCTCACCTTCGGCGGATTGCCGGATGTCGTCCTCGAGACTCGTCCGCAGGCGCGGCGCGATATTTTGAGCGATATTTTCTCGTCCTATATCAACATTGACGTGCGCGCCCTGGCCGATTTCCAGAAAATCGGCGAGTTACAGCAACTCTTGCGCCTGCTGGCTCTGCGGATTGGCAACAAATTGGATATCAGCAAACTGGCTTCGGCCACCGGTCTCTCGCGCCCGACAGTGAACCAATACCTGGACTTCCTGGAAATGACCTACGTTATCCGCTGCCTGCCAGCCTTTGCTGGGGGCGACAAACCCGCCGCGCTGGCGAAGAAACTATACTTCTGTGATAACGGAATCGCCAGCGTGCTGGCCACCATCAGCGAGGGAGCGGCCTTCGAAAATGCGATTTGCAACCAGTTGCAGCCTTACGGCAGGTTGAATTACCTGGCGAAAGGCAGCGAATATGAGGTCGATTTCATCCTGACGCGCGGGGAGCACTCTGCCGGCCTGGAAGTCAAGTATCACCCTATCCAGTCGGACAACCAGAAACTTCAACGTATCGCCGCCAAACACGGCCTGGGCGAATATTGGCTGGTAGGCAAGTACCCAACGCCAGGCTTTTCAGATTTTATTTGGGGCGGGTTGATTTTTTAATTCTCATCAGTATTTTGCAAGCCCCTCAGCGTAAGCCTCACCACCCGCGCCAGGCGGGCCGCTCCGATAGGGTGTTAGCCGTTGCATCCCCTTCATGGGGGCGCGCGGCGGAAAGGAAAACACCCTCTTGCGAGGGTGTTTAGAGCGGGAAGGGCGGGATTCGAATATCACCCCCTCAAAGGGGGCGCGCGGCGGAAAGGAAAACACCCTCTTGCGAGGGTGTTTAGAGCGGGAAGGGCGGGATCCCGACCGACAAAGACACCAACCCGGACGAGAGTCCAATAGTGTTCATGCCCGGCACACCAATCGCTGAGGCTATAACAGTCCTGCAATATCGGCAAGAACAAACTTTGTAATAATTATTTACCCTGCGAATGCGCGGCCAGTTTTTTGGTCGCGCATTCCATTTTAACCACTTTGGAGGCTTTCGATGAAAGGAAAAAAAATTGGTCCTGCCAGTCCGCTCGGAAAATTCATTCTGGAATACATTGCCGAGCACGAAACCACCCTGACGGAACTATCCCTCAGCGCCGGACTCTCGGCAGGTTCCCTGCGGCAACTGGTAATACAGCCAGGCCGCAGGCCATCACTGGAAACCTGCATGCGCCTTTCCGACGTTACTGGCTGGTCGATCCAGGAGATTATCCACCTGGCCGGGATTGATAGCGGTAACGCAGAGTTGTCCGATATCTCTCCAGACATGAGGGAATTGGAAGAAATTTATCGGAGACTGCCCTCGCGTCTGACGGTTAGCCTGCTCAAATTCGCGCGCGAATTGCGAGACTTTTTTGACAAAGAAGGAGGAGATCCCCAGCCCTGAACCTTACCCATCCCTGGGAGCAGCGGGTTAAACGAACGAGCGCCTCCACCGTCACAAGTAGAACGCTCGTCGGCAACCACAAGAACCTGTTGCTCCTCCATTTTAGCATATTGGAGGAAACGTCTTGACAGCTTTATTTTTGCAACTTCGCAAGCGGGTGGCCCCATTTTCCGCCACACTTGCACCTGGCGCAAGTGCAGGTGTCGCGGACATCGTCCCGGAACGGCATCCGCGCGATGCGGCCTTGTTCGGTATTGCAACGGACGGATTGCCCCTCTACCTGCACCTGGGCGACCCGCGCCCCGGCCCAATCCTGATCGCTGGCAACCCCACTCCCCTGCTGCGTTGTATTGCGCGCACTACGACCCAGGCGGGAGCCATCACCCAAGTCATAACCATCTTTCCCGAACTCTGGGCTGACTTGCGCGGGCAGGCGGTCGTCGTAGAAACCGATGACCGCTACCTGGGCGGCATCGCGCGCGAGATGATGTCCAGGCCAACACCCTACCCGCGCTGGCTGGTCGTAATCGACCGGTACAAGGTCCGGGATGTCGAAGCCCTGGCTCAAATTTGCCGGTGGGGTCCGCCGCGCGGCGTCTGGCCGATTGTGGCCGCAGACCACCCCGCCGAGGTTCCTGATGTCATCCGTCCGTTTTTCCGCACGCTGGTCGCGGCGCAGGGCAATGGCTACCAGTTGCGCAAGCCCAAAAAGCCGACCCTGTTTTCGCCAGGCAGTTGGCAAATCCAACACACTTTTTTCACTCCCTAATTCCCGGAGGACACAATGCGTCGCACATACGACTTCAACAAAATGCAGACTGGTCTGTGGGACCGGTTTACCGGCATGTTCGCGCCCAAGAACGGCAAGAAAGTGAACGTGGACAAACTCGCGCTCATCGAAATCTTGCTCAACGGCATCTTGCTGCTGGCCGCCGTCCGCGTCGTTGACGCGGTGCTGCACGTCAATGCGGCCATGCCGCCCGCCTTCCGCTGGGCAGTCGCCATCGCCACCCTGATTTTGACCGAAGGCGGCTTCGTCATCTGGCGCGCCTTTCGCTACAAGCCGACATCGAACAAGACGCAAAGGGACATCGCCATTGCAGGCATGATTACCTCGTTTGTCGCCTCCCTGGCAGTCGGCGTTTCGGACTATATCGGGATGTCCATCGGCGACAACACGCTGGCTATCGGCGGCGCGGCTGTCACCGGGCAACAGTTGATGGTCACGGTCGTCGGGTTCGCCTACACTGTCGCGGTCATCGGGCATGTCGTCTGCGCCATCCTGGTCAAAGAGTTCGATGACCAGGTTTCAGCAGACGCCGCCGACAATTTCATCTCCCAGGAAGCCGAAAACGCCGAGCGCGCGATGAGGTTGACCGAGCGGCGCGCCCAGGTGGCTGCGGACGGTCTTGTCCGCCAGGCGGGCCTGGTTTCCGGCGTGCTGGCAAACCTGTCGATTGCCCCGACTGCGGCCACCATCGAGGCGGTCGCCAATGTCCGCAGGCAAATTGCCGAAAAATACGGCGACTTTATTTCCGTGAGCGACGTGGACACCCTGCTCGGCCAGGTCTTGACCGACCTGCCCAGCCTGACCCGCCATGCTTACTCTAGCGGGGTCAAGGGCTTTGCAAATGACCCGGACATCCAGGCCTGGGGCTGCACCCTGACCGGCTGGCCGAAGCCATCGAACGCGCCACCGCCAATATGGAAGGCATGCTGCGCGGGTCGCTGGGTAAACAAAGCGATGGTTCTTTAGGCGTCGAGCATGGTCAGATTCGCCTGGCTGGCGCGCCGCCTATCCTCTCGCAGCCGCCGAGCGTCCCCCTGTGCGTTCCGCAGCAGTCCCCGCGCTACACGCTGAATAGCCTGCTGGCGATGATGGGCAGGGGGCCGGAGGAAGCCCATGGCTGATTATGACTACATCTTCTTCGATACCTCGCCCTCGGTGGGCGGGTTGCAGGAGCGGGCGATGTGGATTTCAAAATGGGTGCTGACCCCAACCGCCACCGAGTTCCTTTCCATCGACGGGCTGCGGCAGACGCAGGGAACGATGGATGCCCTAAAGGAGCGCGGCTGGAAGGGCAAACTCCTGGGTATTCTGCCGACCTTCTACGACGAGCAGACCCGCGAGAGCCAGGCGGCCATCGGCGAACTGCGTACCGCGTTCCCCAAGACCCTGCTCTCCCCCATCCACCGCGCCACCGTCCTGCGCGAGTGCGCCGCGAACGGGCGGACGGTTTTCGAGATGTATCCCAAGAGCCGCGCCGCCCAGGATTACCAAATCCTGGCCGACTTTGTTTTGGGGAGGACGACATGACCCGCAGAACAGTATTCAGCGGATTGCCGGAGGAGACGATTCCCGTTGGCAGGAAGCCCGACAGGAATTGGGAAAAGAAAAATAAGGCCCACAGTTATCGCATTCCTGCTCCCCTCCATGACCTGGCGCGTCAGGCGCGCGAGGATGTGAATAGTATCGCGCACTACGACGAAAGCGGCCAGCCGCGCAACGACCAGACCACCGCCGACCAGATAGCGGGCATCCTGGTGGATGTCGCTTTGCAGAAAGTCGCTGCGCAGCCTGACCTGATAATCGCTTCCACCAACCCAAGTGGGCGCGGCAAAATGACGGTTTACGCCAAGACCTGGGACGCCTGGCAAAAACCGCCGCCCATCCAGCAATTGCCAAAAGTCAGCAAGAAAAAGGCGGCGCAAGCACGCGCAATAACTGGGTACCGGTGGCCTGCCGAGACTGACCAAGCTATCCGCCGCCTAGCTGGGAAACACGACCTCCCGGTTGGCGAGGCTGCCTTGCGCCTGCTCCAGATTGGCATCGAGGCCTACAAGCAGCACGAGTTTCGGATTGTGGTCGAGGTGCAGGCGACTGTCCGGGCGGCGGGTTGGGAGTAGCAAAAATGTCTTGCGTCAGTTTTCTCGGAAAACTAACCATCTTTTTGGAGCAAAAAAAACTTGGTTTGCGGCACTGCTAACCTGCCGCAAACCAACTGATAACCGCCCGCTAACCATACCGCTAACCATGCCGCTAACATAGCCTCGCCAGAACGCCCGCAGAGCCGCGCAAACCTCCCCGGATGACTTCTGGTATGGGTGGCAAAAGACACCCCACCAGTGGCCTTCCTGTGAGTTTCCAGAAAATCGGTGCAACAATTTCAGGAGTAAATCTACATGGCGAAAAAAGCCAACCCAGCCAGGCCGCGCCCTCGCCTGTTCGTGATGAACGACCCCTATCCACTGCGAATTTCTGCGCAGTTGGCCTTGGAAATCGGATTCAACGAGAGCGTTGTTTTACTACAACTCGAATACCTGATATCCATCTCCAATACAGAACCGCGCGATGGATTACTGTGGACCTACCAGAGCCTCGATGACCTGAACTCCTATTTCCCCTGGTGGGGCAGGGAGACCGTCAATCGCGCCGTTCACAGCCTGCGCCAACAGGGACTGATTCGGATTGGAAATTTCAATCAACGCAAATCCGACCATACCCGCTGGTTTGTGCTTGACCCGGCGGGCGTATCCAGGCTGAACAGTGTCAGACTGGATACGGGTGTGATTGTGATTGAAAATGCGCGCCGTGCCCCGAAAAAGCCAACCCAACCAGGGATGTCCGAATCTCATTTTGAGACAGGTCAACCCGATTCCGAATCTCAAAATGAGACGCCCGAATCCCATTTTGAGACGGGCGAATCTCAAAATGAGACAACGTTACCAGAGACTCCTACAGAGACTCCTACAGAGACTCCAAACAAAGATTTCCCCGCCACCGCCGAGGTTAATTTAACCTCGCGCGCACCAAAACCGGCTGCCAGGAGTTCGGCGGCGGATTCAGATTTTTCTGAAAACCCCAAGCCTGAATCCTGGGATGACCAGCCCGAAACGCAAAAGCCTGCTCCTGACTCGAATCGCTGGACGCTCCGCGATTTGGCCCAGGCCAACACCATCAACAGCAAAAAAGTCGCTGCGATGGTTGAAAGAGACGTGTATCCCGAAGCCCTGGCTCAATGGCTGGCCGAAGCATACGCCAGACCCGGCCTGACCAACCCGGTCGGGTTCGCTGTCCAGAACGCGCTGGATTATCCCGCTGGCCGGGGACATTCGCTCTTTGCCCGCCGCCGCAAGCCCGAAATCCTGAAAAAATTGGCTTATGCCATCGCGGGCTACCCGATGTCCGAGGATGCCGAGTTCGCAGGTTTTGTTCGCAAGTACAGCAAGCCCAACCTGCTCAACCTGTTCCTGGCCCTGGGCGGGGACGAGCAAGACATCCCGGCCCAATACGTCCGGCCAAAGCCTGAATCAAAACCTGCCGCGACCGCCGCGGATGAACCGGTCGAAGTCTCTGCCGAAGTTCTGGCGTATGCCGAATCGCTCAGGTCGAGAATAGGGGGAAAGCCATGATTGCCAAAACCCGTTATTACCTGTGCGCGGTTGGCAAGCCTGTCCTTGTGTTGGAGAAATCTTTTGGCACAAGACAACAGGCGCAAACGTTCAAATCATCCAAGCGTGTCCACCCCGAATATCAAGTGCTGCGCGGAGAAGCAATCTTGAACTGGGTGGAGAATAATCGAGTTGCCATCCAGGTCGTCTTGTTGCGCAGTATCGGGCTGGGCGAAGACGAAACTGACCATCGTAGTAGCAATTTCTGAGGACGTTTCGCAAAAATGTCCTCAAGTTACCCAAAAATGTCCTCAAGGAGTTTGCATGACCACGCCAAACTTTGAAGCCACATCCCTCCCGCACAGCCGCGAGGCCGAGGAGGCTTTGCTCGGCGCGATACTCGTCAATCCGGAAGTCTTTCCCGAAGTGCGGGATGTTCCTCCCGAAGCTTTTTATCTCTATCGCAATCGCTGGGTCTGGGAGGCCTGCCTGCGCCTGGCGCAGCGCGGCCAGCCGATTGACAACATCTTGCTCGCCCAGGAACTGGACGACATGGGGCGGCTGGACGAAATCGGCGGCCCGGCCCACCTGACGGCCTTGCTCGGTTCTGGCGGCTACTCGTACAACGCGGAAGGCTATGCCCTGGTTGTCCGCGCGTTCCACCTGCGCCGCCGCCTGCTTACCGCGGCCAACGAGACCGCCCGCCTGGCCTATGACCTCAACACCGACCCGATGGAGGCCTTAACCCAATCCATTGAGGTCGTCCGCAGGGCGGGGGAGGTCCTTGCAACCGACGAGGGCAGAACGCTCAAAGAGTTGCTGGCTGAACTCTACGACCAGGCGGTCGAGCGCGCCAAGACCGGCGTCCCGCGCGCGGCCGGCCGCGTCCCAACCGAGTGGGGAGGTATCAACGATTTCCTGGGCGGCGGGTTCGCGCCCGGAAAACTCTACGTCGTGGCCGGGCGTCCGGGCGATGGCAAATCCACCTGGCTGACCAACGCCGCCTACTACGCCGGACGGAACGGCAAGCGGGTCGGTTTTTTCTCGCTCGAAATGGAGCAGTTGGAGGTCACGGCGCGTGTGATGGCCGCCCAGACTAGTCTCAACGCCAACCTGCTGACTGACGGCATTATCAAAACCTCCGAGGACTGGGAGGCCTTCGCGCGGGGCATCGAAACCGCCGAGCTTGCCCAACTGCACATCCTATACACCCCGCGCCTGACCCCGGAAGGGCTGTGCGCCAAAGCCCATCGTCTCCAGTCTGTGCACGGTCTGGACATGCTGGTGGTGGATTACTTGCAACTCATGAAAGGTGACGGGCGCAGCACCAATCGCCAGGAGGAAGTGGCCGCGATTTCGCGCGAACTGAAAATCCTGGCCGGGGAATTGCGCGTGCCGGTCATCGCCGCCGCCCAGCTCAACCGGGCTGTCGAGCAGCGCGCGAGCCGCGAACCGGAACTCTCCGACCTGCGCGAGAGCGGGGCCATCGAGAACGACGCCGACCTGGTCATGTTCCTGTTCCGCCCGAACCGGGACGAGGAGACCTCGGTCGCCAAGTTTGCCAAGAACCGCTCCGGCAAGACCGGCAGGCAGGACTTACGCTTCGAGGCAGCACAATATCGGTTTACGGAGTGAAGCATGGGAGCCATTCGCGCCTTCGGCACCGGGCAGGTTCTGCCCGATACAGCCCATTTTGGAACGCTCGACAGCCTGCCCAATGTCGCGCTCGCCTCGTTCCGACTGCTGGTTGATTGGCAGGCCTATCCGCTCTACGCCCGGGGCGCCGCCGCCATCGCCCTGCGCCGCTATCTCCAGGCCATTGCCCAGGCCGAATCGAACCGGCAGTTGACGGTCACGGTTGAACTGGAACTGCTGGCAGTCGGGCAGGGCCTGCTGGCGTTTGCTTCCAAAATCCACTGGCATGTCTTTGGCGAACTGCGCGGCGCAGCCGAAAAAGAAATCACCGCCGACAAACATTACCTGTTCGACAGCTTCGGCCTGCCGCCAGACTGGCCCCGCGCGCCGCTGGCAAACTTTGCTGATACATCCCAGGAGACACAATTGTGACATCACCCCAAAATACCCACCTGCACGGCGACCTGACCGAGGCGCTCTGGCGGTCGTTTCGCAAGCTGCGCCAGCAGTTCCGCGCCCAGCCCGGTTACAGCGAGAGCGAACTGACCGCCGCCCTGCTGCACGAACTGAAATCCGGCGGCCTGGCCGTCTCGACCCAGGTGCCGGTCATCCACCGCCACAACGGGAGACGCATCGGGGAGGGGTTCATCGACCTGGTCATTGACTGCCGGGTGGTGGTCGAGGTCAAAAACGTCAAAAAATTGACCGCCGAACACATCAACCAAATGCACCGCTACGTCGAGGACAGCGGCCTAGCGGTGGGCGTCCTGCTGAATTTCGGCTGCCCAAACGTCGACTTGAACACGCAAGAAGGTCGCCAACAAGTTTTCCATCGTCATTACTATCCACCCAATGACCCTTACCGGAGCCACTCATGAATTTTTTCGTTGACGAAAATGCCCTGCGCCAGAAAATCACGCGCGAATTGCTCAACAGTTTCCCCGATGACCTGCCGGGCGTCATGGCGGCCAGGGAATCAGCGGCGGCGGGTTTGAATTTTTACCCCGCTTTGCGCCGGGCCTGGGAGGGCTTCAAAGACCAGTTCGAACAGACCCGGCGCCAGATGGAGTCGCTGCGCCACCAGAATGCCATGCTCGAACAGACCCTGGAAATCTACCGCCGCGACCCCGGCATTCGGGAGCGCGACGGCCTGAAAAAACAACTCGCCGAACTCACCGCCCGCGCCACAGCCGCCGAAGAAGCGTTAACCCGCCTGCAAGCCAGCCGCCAGCAGGAACTCGCCGCCTGGCAGCGCGAAATCGAGCGTTTGCGGGAACAGGCCGCCGAGCAGAACCGCGTCATCGCCCGCCAACACCGGCAGTTCGTGGCTGGGGCTGGAGACGAAAAGTCGTGAACAAAAATGCCGTAATCAATAGAGAGTCACCCATTAAAGAACCGCATTTTTGTTCAACGCAATAAAGTACAGGAGCCACCGCATGAAAAACGAACCCTCCCCAGAAGCAGTCCGCGAACTGCTGGAGAAGCTGCGCAGCAACTTTCCCGCCGACCCCTGGCAGGAAATTCTCGAAGCCTTCACCATCACCGGCGTGGCCGATAACGAACACCTGCTCTCGGTTTGCGCCTGTGAGCGCCTCAAGCTGCGCCGCCTGCTGGAAAGGCTTGAAGAACAATGCGCGGGCCTGCCAGCCATCCTGACCCGCCTCCCGCAGGCCATCCGCCGCACCGGCAAAAAAGGACGACCTGCCACCATCTTCCGGCTTGGGACGAGCGGCGCGGCCCTGCTGCGCCAACTCGGCCACCCCAACGCCCATCCCTGCGGCCTGACCGACGAGACGGCCATCACCCACGCCCTGGCGATGGTGGACATCCACTTGGCTGCCCGGCGCGCCGGGGTGCAGGTCGTGACCGACCGCACAATACCCTACGCCAACGGCAAGCATGTGCTGCGTCCCGACCACCAGGCGCGCCTGCCAGGACGAAAAACCCTGTTGTTTGAAATCGAGCAGGCTGCCAACGCCGAAACCCTGCGCCGGGTGCTGTCCAGTATCGCGCGCAAACGCGCCTTCTTCGAGAGCCACGAGAGCGCCGGTTTTGAACGCAGCGTCCAGGTCTTGTTCCAAACGCCCACCCAAACCGCCTGGCAAAAGACCCTCACCACCTGGGCGCGCGCCGCCCAGATGAACGAGCAGGAAACCGGCAGGCCGCTCAACTTCAGCCTGCGAGCCATACCGCTCCCCGACTTCCTGGAAAACCCGGACTGGCACGCCAGCGACGAACTGCGCTGGCAGGACCTGACCGCAGCCGCCCCCGCAGACAGGCCTGCCGCGCCTGCCGAACTCATCCAATGCTCAGCCCGCAGCGACCGCCTGGTGGTGGCCGCGCTCTGGCAGGACCTGGTTGAAAATGCCAGCCAGCGGCTGGCTCCCTACCCGCGCCCCGACCCGGAGTTCCTGCGCACCATGCGCCTGGTATACGCCGCCTCCCACAGTCCAGACCTGCCGCTGATGGAACAGGCTGCTATCCCGCATGCCTCGCTCTACCTGCTCAACCATTACATGCGCCTGCGGGGCATCGACAAACCGATGCGCCTGGCGCTCAACAAAGGCCGCAACAGCCTGCGCTGGAACCCGACCACCATCCTGCACCGCATGCAAACCGTGATTGATACGTTCCTCGGCCTGCATGGCTGGCGCTCCTGCGGCCCGTTGCATGCCACGCCGGTCACGGCGGATTGGAACGCCGCCGATTCGCACACCTTCCAGGTGATTGTGAAAATCCGCGACCCGCGCATTTTGCAGGATGAAGCGGACCCTGTCCCGGCCGAGCCAGAAATCCGGCAGACAGAGCAGGCCCTGGCCTGGGTTTGCCGCGCGTTTTTTGCCTACAGCCCGGAACTCAACCTGGGTAGCCCCGAATTTTGGTAACGATTGGAGAAACAATTATGGAACTCCTGCAACAATTCCAGCACCACCTGCAATCCCTCGACCGTTCGCCCGCCACCGTGCGCGGATACCTGACCGACCTGACCGTCTTTTCGCGCTGGCTGGAGCGTGATTTGGCCTCCCTGACGCCTGCCGACGTGCGCGAATATCGTTCTTCCCTGCTGAGTACTGGCGCCGCCACGACCGTGAACCGCAAACTGGCCGCCCTCGCCGCCTTTGGCAGTTGGGCCGCCCAGGCCGGGGTGCTGACCGCCAACCCGGTTCTCAATGTCAAAAGCGTCGGTCTCGCGCCACAGGCCCCCAGGTGGCTGGACAAGAAACAGCGCGCCAGTCTCCTCCAGACCGCCCGGGACGACTTGCAGAAAGCCCGTCTGCGCTATCCGCGCCTGTGGCTGCTGCGCCTGCGCGACGCGGCGGCGGTGACCTTGCTCCTGCATACCGGCTTGCGGGTCTCCGAGTTGGCCCACCTGAAACTGGGCGACCTGCTGCTGACCGAACGCAAATCGACCCTGACCGTCCGGGCGGGGAAGGGCACCAGGCAAAGGGTTATCCCCATCAACAAAGACGCCCGCCAGATGTTGGAGCAGTGGCTGGCGGTGCGCCCGCCCATCGCCGCTGATACGCTCTTCGCCGGGCAGCGCGGCGAACCGATGAGCACCCGCTCGGCGCAGATTGCCGTCTCGCGGCTGGCCGGACTGGCCGGTCTGCCGGATGTCACCCCGCATACCCTGCGCCATTCCTTCGCCAAGTCACTGATTGATAACGGCGTCTCGATGGAGAAGGTCGCCGCGCTGCTCGGCCACGAAAGCCTGGATACGACGCGGTTGTATGTGACGCCGGGGGAGAAGGATTTGGAAGAGGCGGTTGGGAGGCTGGCGGAATAGAGTGATGAAGGATGTGATACAATGAACACAGCGTACACAATGTACAGGTTCAAGGAGAGCATCATGACCCTTCAAATTGGAGCAAAAGACGCCCGCGCCAGGTTCGCCGAACTGCTGGGACGGGTAGGGTTTGGGCGCGAGGAAATTGTCATCGAGCGTTCCGGCAAACCGATGGCCGCCCTCATCCCGATGGATGTTTACGAGCAGATGATAGCGGAGCGCGAGGTGCGGTTCGCCGTTGCAGACCGTATCCAGTCCAAACAGCCCGCGCTTTCACCAGACCAGGTGGAAGCGGATGTCGAAGCCGTACTCGAACAGGTGAGGGCTGGCCGTGCTGCGAGTCGTGGTTGATACCAATGTTTTTGTCAGCGCGCTGCTTTCACCGACGGGCGCTCCGGCGCAAGTCTTGCGTGCCTGGCGGGAGCGCCGCTTTCTCCTGCTCACCTCGGTAGACATCCTTGCCGAAATCGCCGAGACATTGAGCCGGTTTGTCGGGCGAGCGCCTTATGCCGTGACCCCGGACGATGTCGATGGCATTGTTGCCTTGTTGAAAAATGACGCCCTGGAGATTCCTGGCGGGGCCGATGTCTCTGAAGCGGGCATTCCCGACCCAGACGACCTGGTTTTCCTGGCCTGCGCGCTGGGCGGCGATGCAGATGTCATTGTCAGCGGCGATAAACACCTGAAATCGCTGGGTGTTTATTGCGGTATCCCCATCCTGACCGCCCGCGACTTTATCACAAGGTTGAATCAAGTTGCCGAATAGGCTTTCCTGTCCACACAATACCCCCAAAGAAAAGGCACCACACCATGCGCCAAAAACTGACCCGCGCCCAGTGGTATGAACTGGATAGCCAATACAGCAAAACCCCGGAACACCCTGATGATGAGGGCGTTCCGGGGGAACATTTGAAGTTAATTGCCCTGCTCAACCGCTTCGGCTTTCACCCGATGTCGAAGCAGGAGGCAATGCGAACGGCGGGGGAACTGCTGGAGATGGGGTGGGAGGATGATTGACGGAGGCTGTTCGCCAATTCCCGCTCGAAATCATCTACCAACCCGTAAGAAAGGCCCGCAGGCAGTCTGGGGAGCAGGAATGACGGGTTTCATCGCGCCTCCCCAAACGCCATTCGATGCGCAAATACCGAACGCTGCGCCTGCGTTCCCATCGTAATCATACGCTCGAGCACATACAAGTTCACCGGGCGCAAGATGACGCGCGAGATGGGTTGACCAGAGACGGGATGCGCGATTTCCAGCCAGGCTTCGCGCCCTTCCGTGACGGTCGGGTACAGGATGGTTGCCAGGCCGGGACGGTCCTGGCTGGAGGCGTAAAAGGCCAACTGATAGAGCATCTCGCGCGGCAGGCCATGCTGTCCAATGTCGCGGTATTTGGCATCGAGCAAGGCCACCACCTTTTCGCCAGCGAGAATGGCGAAATCGGGGCGCGGCCTGGGCACTGACCAGCGATACGGGTTGTGTTGATGATGGTAGTGGAGCATATCCTGAAGCTGGTACTCGCTGCGCAGGGTGTATCCTTCCAGGTTTTCTCGCAGGAAACGGTCGAGCAAGGCCTGGAAAAAGCGATTCATGTCGAACAGGAAACCGGGCAGGCGGATTTGGGCTTGTTCCTGTTCCAGCGACATTCCCAATCCATCCAATAAAAGCCGAATTATTTGCAAGGCTGGCTGGTAGGTGTGGGTCAGGCGATTGATAGAGGCAAACGCCCGCTCCAGAAGCTGGCTCGTCAATCGAATCTGGGCTACGCTCTGCAAGAGAATGCGCACTGATTGCCGCAGTTGCGCGCGCAGGCCGAGGTGGGAAGTTAGACCGGCTGCCAACTGTAAACCGGCCAGCAGGGATTGATTGAGCAAGTTATTTTCGAGGCGAACAAAATGGGTACAGGGCAGGGCGGCTTCCCTTAGGCCACCTTGCCGGGTAAGAATTCCGAAGTCAATGCGCCCGCGCGGGGAGAGCAATTTCTCGTTGACCCGTTCATAGCGACGGTGCAGGCCACGTTCAAGCAGTTCGGCGGCTTCGAGGGCGAGCTGCTGGATCAAGATGTCTTGGAAGGCGGTGGTTTCGGCGCCAAAATCGAGCGGGCTGAACAGGTCGAAGTGGCGCAGATGGTAGGTGTAGCGCAGCAGGTTCAGCAGGGGCAAGCCGTTGATTTTGGGCAGGATGGTCAGGCGCAAATCGCCCAACTGGAGACTGCCAACATACTGCCGGGTCTGGATGGAAAGCCCTTCGCGCAGTTCCAGAAACTCAACCCGCCCGGAAGTGGTCAAATTTCGGGCAGTATCACGCGCATTTGGCGACGGGAAGGCGTACCCGGCCAGCCCTGGCTCCTCTTGCGGGCCGATTTGCTGCCATTCACGCAGCCGGAGCGACAATGTCGCGGGGAGAGTAGAAACGGGCGGCATCAAGCCTGGTCTTCGTTGTCGTCTTCGCCGTTCACAACGGATTGTTCGATTCTGGCCGCTGCAATCGAGGTGGTCACTTCGGGCGAGAGCAGGGCCTGGATGAGTTCATCCTTGCGGGCGGATTCAAACAATTCGCGCCGGATGCGCTGGCTTTGGCGGTCGACCAGGCTGCGCCCCAGGATTTTCTCCAGGGCGTCATAATCTTCATAGCAGTATTCTTCAAGCAGGGGCAGGATGTCCTCTTGCAAAATGCGCGCGAAGCGGGCGAAATCGTTCAGGGGGCGTCCGTTTTCCAGCAGGTAGGCATGGCCGATTTGCAGGTTGCGGGCATCGCGCCCGACCGAAGCCAGGATGCGCTGATTGAGGGCTTCGAGCCAGGCCGCCAGGGGAATGCCATCGACCGAGGCCGCGCCCAGGGTCGAGGGGTCAGGCATCAGTTCGAGGAAACCGAAACGGCGGCGCAGGGCGGTATCGAGCAGAGCAATCGAGCGGTCGGCGGTGTTCATCGTTCCGATGATGTAAATGTTATCCGGCACGCTGAATGGTTCCCCGGAGACCGGCAAGGGCAGTTGCCAACCGCGTTTATTTTTTTCAAGCAGGGTAATCAGTTCGCCGAAGATGCGTGGGATGTCGCCGCGGTTGATTTCGTCGATAATCAGGATGAATTTCTGACCGGGACGCTCGCGGGCTGCCTGGCAGAGACGCTTGAAAATGCCGGGACGCAGCGCGAAGGTCAGGCTGCCGGTGGCGTTTTCGGGCTTGTAGCCTTCGATGAAGTCTTCGTAGCCATACGAGGGGTGGAAGGCGCAGAACTGCACCAGGCCCTCGGCGCCGGTGATTTTCGCCTGTTGTTCAGGGGTAAGAGTGTCGAAATCCTTGCCGAAGAACTGGTGGGCGGCGATGGCAACCGCCGACTGGTACGCCCAGTGGGTTTTGCCGGTGCCGGGCGGACCGTACAGGATGACCTGGCGTTTTCGCTCGAGGATGTCCTGCACGCGGGCTGGGAGGCCAGCCAGGGCGGTCTTTTTGGCAGGTGAAGCTGCCACTGGAGCGGCTGATGCGCCCAGCAGGCGCTGCTCGATTTCCACAATGTTGGCGTATTTTTCCAAGACCCGGACTGTCCGGTTCTTGAGTTCATCTAACGGCAAGTTGAAAGGAGCGGAGTAGAGCCAATCCACCTTCCGCCGGTGGCTGGCCTGGCCGGGCTGATAGTAGTATGCGCCTGTCAGCCTGCCAATTCCCAAGATAACATCTTCGCCGCCCGTTCGCTCAGTTGCCAGAACAATATCTCCAACGGCCATTCTGCCGACAAAACTGAATACTTCGGCGGCATATCCACCCTTTTCGTTGTACTTTTGCCGCATCAGGGCTTTGACCTTCTCGCGCGATTCTTGGTTGTATCCTAAAAAAGACAGGTCGCCCAAAGCATCCCAGCCAATTCCCACAAATCCCTGCGCATACATTTCATCCCATTTTTTCCACGATTCCTCATGTTCTCTGACGTAATTGACCTTCACCAGCCAATACTGGTGCGGCTCGCCGTCGATTTCATTCAAGGTGCGCGTGAGATTGTTGACATGGAGGCCCAACTCACGCGCGATTGCCAGGTATTGCCCCGCCACCGCATAACGCCCGGTATCCGCAGCCGGCATTTGGAGCATTTTGAGTAGGTGAAAGCGCTGGTAGTAGGGATTGTGGTAGTCATCCAGTTTGTCGGGAAAGAGCAGGCTGAAGTATTTGTGTCCCCAGGATGTATTGCTGACATCGTGCGCCTGTTCATCCAGAGCTTGCTGCAAGGCTGCGTATTGCTCGTTGCTGGCCGGGCTGGGCAGGGCTTCGAGCAGCCTGACGCCTTTGAGCAGTTGTTCCCGGTTGCGGCGGGCAATCGAGATTGCCTGTTCTACTGACAGTGGAATCTGTTTTTGGGGCGAACCGCTCATCCAGCCGCCAGTTTCCTTGCGGCGGTAGAGGCCAAATTTGAGCGCGCTGCCCCCGGCAATGCTGCCAAAGCGATAGGGGAATTCCTCGTCGTTTTTGAACTCAAGCCAATAGACCAGGCTGTCGCGGTTGCTGGAATCGTGCATCAGGTTGAGCAGGGCTTCGCCATCCAGGCTGGCGAGTCGCTCCGGGCCGAATTTTTCACGGAAGAGAGCATAGTATCCGGCCAGTTGTTCATCGGAGAGTATCTGGCTTGTTTCAGCCAGTTTTTCCTGGGCTTGAAGGATACGGGTTGTGATTTGTTCGTTGAGAATCATGATTTCTTCCTTTGCCTGCCTGTTGTTTCGGCGTCGTTTATTGGATGGTCAGGTTGTCAATTTCAGGCAAAATGACCTGTTTTACCGTAAAATCAGACCAATCATAGCCAGGGTGCCCAGGCCGGCTAAAATCAATGGAACTTAAATTTGGATAGGTTTTTATTCATGCTTTGACTCCCTTTCGATGTTATCTACCCATGCTTCTACAACACCGCTGCCTGATTATCTTGGATTGTACGGGAGAAGCAAGCCTTTTTCCTACAGATACCTGCCGCTCTCAATCCGTTGCCGACCGGTTTCACTCAAAATAGGGGCGGTGTACTGAACGTCTTCATTATCGCCGGTGGTGAAGGCGATGAGTTGCCGCCTGACCAGCCCCATCGATTCGAGTTTTTGGATGGCTTCCAGAATATTTTTTTCGCCGCCGCGCAGGCCTTGCAGGGTGTTGTAAAACGGGGATGATTCCAGCCTGCGGATGCGGCGTAAGCGTTTGACCGGGTCTTTTTCAAACTGGGCGGCAGCAAAGGCGTTGCCTTGCAGGATTTTCGCCAGGGTGCCTTCGGTGTAGGGTTTGGCATACTGGCTTTCGTTCAGGCTCTCGTTCCACTGGATAGCGCGCAAAATCATATAGTCCGGATTGACGGTGTTGGGCAAATCCGGCACGTCTTCGGATGGAATATCCCGCCAGGGAACAGGCAGATTCGGCTGGCAAAGGTTACAGCAAGGGGATGGATGTGTTTCTAACGTTTCATCGAAATAACGGACAACATGCTCACGGCGGCAATCGCCCGCGCCCAGGTTCTCAGCATAGCGAATCACACGCTGAAGATTTTTGAGCATCTGGCGGACCAGGCCTTCTACTTCGGTTTTTTCAATGGAAATCTTCTCTCCTGAACGCAGTTTTTCTTGCGCTTCGAGAATGTAGCCACGATCCCAGGGACGATACACCGCCCAACCTTTGCCGGAGAGCTCATTCAGCAGATGGTCTAAAACCAGGGGGTCGCAGGCAATGGCTCTGGCCGTAGCGAGCAGGTCCAGGGTGTTGCCGCGCTTGTCTGAAACTCGGCAATGCTCTACCAGTTTCGTAAAAATTTCAGACGTTGAGCCGTCCAGTCTCTCGGCAATCCAGCACGGACTGTAGTTGAGCAGCAGATTGGCTTTGACGGTGAAATTATAGGAGCGGCGCGCCAGGCCCATCTGCGCGAGCAGGTGCAGGGCAACACCCAACCGCTCGAACTCGACTCCGGCTTCCTCGGCCAGGTCGTTTGGGTGAACCAGGATGCGGCCATTCTCGTCACAGCGCGCGCGCAGGGCCTGGGCCAGGCTGTTCAGGGTGACTTCATCGGGGAAGGCGTTTTCGATGAAGAACTTTTGGGTTTTGATATCGCTTTTGTGATACAGGAGAATGCAGTAGGCGGTTTTTCCATCCCGACCGCCGCGCCCGGCTTCCTGGTAATATGATTCCAGGTCGCCGGGTACATCATAGTGGATGACGTAGCGCACATCCGATTTATCGATGCCCATCCCAAAGGCTTTGGTGGCGACGATGATGCGTACTGCGCCTTCACGGAAGAGTTCCTGCACTTCTTCGCGCTGCTGCGAGAGCATACGGCCATGATAGTGGCGAACCGTGAAACCGTGTAAATCCAGGGTCTGGCTGAGCATCTCGGCCTGGCGGACAGTAGCGGTATAGACGATAGCAACTTCATCGTTGCGCTGGGCGGCGCGCAGGATTTTGACCAGCACCCTTAATTTGTCAGTTTTGTTTTGGATGCGTTCCACTGGCGACTGGTCGTTATAAACGATGAACTTTAGCTCCGGACGGTCCACCGATTTAGTCACCAGGTCGAATTGCGGCTTGAATTGCAGAGCGCGGGTAATCACCTGGCGGGTTTCTTTGGTAGCAGTCGCTGTCAGGGCCACAAAGGGCGGGCGCTCAGCGGGAAAGAGGCTGGGGATGCTGAGAAAATCAGGGCGGAAACTCGGCCCCCACATGTGAACGCAGTGGGCTTCGTCCACCACAACTTGAATCAAGTTGGCATGGGCCAACGCTTCGGACAGGGCCACATCGCGGATGCGTTCCGGGGCAATATAGACCAGGCGCAAATCACCTTTGACCAGGCGGCGATAGACATCGTCACGGTGGGCGGCGCTTTGCCCGCTGACGATGTAATCCACCATCGTCAGGCCTTTTTCGCGCAGTTTTTCGACCTGGTCGCGCATCAGGGCAATCAACGGGGAGAAAACTACCGTGACGCCGGGCCGGAGCAAGGCCGGTAACTGGAAGGTGAGCGATTTGCCCGATCCGGTTGGCAACACCACCAGAGCATCCTCCCCGGCCAGGATGGATTGCATGGCGGCTTCCTGCTCCGGGCGGAAGGCCTGGAAACCGTCCACCAGTTCACGCGCCGCCGCGCTGAGTTTGGGCAGGTAATCGGCGAACTGTTCTTTGGGAATGCGAAGGGGCAGTTCAAACTCGCGCAGAATGCGTTCGAGTTCGGGCAGGGCTGCTTCGCGGATGCAAGGGAACTGCTCGATGCGCGCATCCCAATCCCAGTCAGGAAAGACAGGGCGCATGTGTTCGCCAATGGAGCGGTAGAAATCTACCCGGTTTTCTTCGGCCAGTTTATGGTCATCGGTGCGCTTGTAACCGGGCAGCGACCCAAGCACGGCCTCGCGGTAAAACGTATCGGCGCGCAGGCGTTTGTCCATGAACAAGACTACGCCCCGGTCGGTGGTCTTGCGCATCAGCCGCCCAAAACCCTGTTTGAATTGCAGGGTCGCCAGTGGAATGAGATAATCCATCCACTGACTGCCGCCGCTCTGGTCAATCTGCTCCATGCGGGCCTGGATGATGGGGTCGTTGAAGAGCGGGAAAGGCAGTTTTTCAATTGCCAGGTAACTGAGCGAGCGGCCCGGCACATCAATGCCTTCCCAAAACGAACGCAGGCCGAGCAAAATCGATTCTTCGCGGCGGGTGAAATCGTCCTTGATGGCGCGCGTCGAGACGCCTTCGCGCTGCCAGTACACTGGCAGGTGGGTCAGCTCGTTTTCGAGGCGGGCAGCGACATATTCCATGCGCTCGCGGGCCGTATGCAAGACCAGGCCGCGCCCTTCGGTATAGCGGAACAGGCAGGCCAGTTCACTCGCCAATTCTTCCTTGAAGCGCGGCATATCTTCATAGCGCGCCGATGTTTTCAGGTAAGCCGGCATACCCAGCAGAACATTTTCCTCGTAGTTAAAGGCTTTTTCAAGTTGCGCCAGGCCTTCATCGGGAATGCGATTTCGCAAGCCAAGACGGTCTCGGAAAAAATTGAAGCCACCTTCGCCCAGGGTCAGGGTGGCGGAGGTCAGCACCAGGGCGCGGGTATGGCTGTAGATGGATTTTTCCAGCGCGTCAGCCACCCGCACCGGGGCGCGCTTGAAAGCCCAGGTGAGTTGTTCGGGTGGGACACGCTCGCCGGTCACTTCGCCGCGCACGCCCAGTTCAATCCAATGTACCATGACCAGTTTGTCGTACAGGACTGCCGGGATTTCTTCGAGCAGTTGTTTTTGGCCGGGTTCGTCTTCATCCCCCTGGAATAAGCGTTTACGGACTCCCTGGAGTTCACGGGCCAGCATGGCCGCCGGTTCACCGACGCGATTGAGTTGCTCAAGAATATCCCAGGTGATACCTTGCAGGCGGTCAAGATCAGCCAGGATATGATTGAGCGGCTCTTCGACGTGCCGCCAGGCAAAATAACTCGTTTTTCGCGGCGCGGCTTTCAGGCGATGAGTGGCCCCATATTTTGGATGAATTTTCACGCCTTGTTTTTCGAGATACTCGCGCAGGTAGCCGCCCAATTGCCGCAGGGACTTGCGCAGTGCGCGCACAGAGCTCATGGCGCGGTTGAGAAGGGCCGGGTCGATGTTGTGCTTGCGCGCCATGACCAGCAAACCGCGCTTATCGCCCAATTGCAGCAGGCGGCGCAGGAGCGCTTCCATCTGCGCCAGGGAGGCTTCGCGGGTCAAACTGTTGGTGGCGGCTTCTTCCAGATTATGGGCTTCGTCCAAAACCAGGTTAAAAAGACGACCCTCCGCCCACGGTTTGAGCATCAACAGAGTATGGTTAATGATTAGCAGGTTAGCATGGTCAGCGAGGGTGCGGGCGCGTGGATAATAACAGGCTGGGTGATACTGGCAGGCCTGCCCGCAACTCTCGCGCTGGGAGGCCACCTGCGATTTGAGATAACTGAGCACCGGGAACCGGTTTTGCAGCCAGTAACTGGTGTTTTGCAGGTCGCCTTCGCGGGTTTCGTGGGCAAAGCGCAGCAGGTAAAGCAGGCACAGTTTTTCTTCAAACGAGGTTTCGGCGCTGGCTTCGGACAGGTAGATTTCCTGGTAGGCGGCCCACAGGCGCGAAAGGCACAGGTAATTGTCCTGGCCTTTTAGCACCGTAAAGCGAAACTCGAAAGGCAGATAAGGCTGGAGCAGTTCGCGCAAGTCGCGCAGGAGTTGGTCTTGCAAGGCTTTGGTGCTGGTGGAAACAATCACCTGCTGGCCGCCGGAGCGGGCCTGGATGAGGGCCGGCAACAGGTATGCCAGGGTCTTTCCTGTGCCGGTGGAGGCTTCAATCATGCCCTGCGAGCCTTCGGCAAAATGGCGGGTGACGCGCCCTACCATTTCGCGCTGGGGCGGGCGGGGCTGCCAGTTGGCTTTTTGGAGCAAATCGGCGTACACGCGGGCGGTGGAAGCTTCTTGACAGGGAATATCAATCGAAGGCAGGGGTTCGGAAAATTCGCGGGCTTCGCCAGTCCAGTCGTTGAGCGGAATGACTGCATCCAGGCTGGCCGGGGCTTCGGAGGACAGGGCCGGGGCATTGACCAGTTGCGCCAGTTCCGCCGAAACATGCCCAAACTGGGCGCGGACGCTCTCCGGCAGGCTGCGCAGGTGGGCCAGGGCATCCTTGAAAAGAATGTGAAGCACCAGGCAGTCGAAAATGGCGCTGTGGAACAGGTCGCCGGGCTGGACGCCCAGGGCGCGGGAAATACCCAGGGCTTCATCAATTGCCAGGACTTCGCGCCAGCGGGCCGCGCCATTTTTCAGGCCAAATTGCTCGGCCAGCGGCTCGATGGAGTGAGAATCTGCGGTGGGGTATGCCAGTACAATCAGTTCGAGCGAGTCAATAACCGGGTTGGGAAAATCCGGCGCGGCTTTTTTCAGGAAGCGGTAATCGAAGGTAGCGTTGTGAGCCACCAGCGGCAAGCCTTCGGCAAAATCCAGAAAACGGGCGGCTACTTCGGCAGGCGGGGGCGCGTTTTGGATGCGCGCGTCAAGGTTGAGTTGGTCGAAGTGCAGTTTATCGCGCAGGGCGCGGGACAGGGCGCGGGTATCGACGTGAGCGTATTCGTCGAAGGCCGAAACCGGCTGACCATCCACAACTTTGATGGCGCTTAGCTGAAAAAATTCGGCATTTTTGGGATTAAGGCCGTTGGTTTCGACATCAAAAATGACATAAGAATCGAGCGGCGGCAAATTCCGCAGGGTGGAAGGGAATTCGGCAAAGGGCTGTTCGGGCCGCTCGGCTTCGTCTTCTTCGGGGGAGGGGGTGTAATCGGGTTCAAATTCGCGCAGAACAATTTTGCCGCCCGGCAGACGGCGAAATTCGGGCAGGCGGGCGATTTGTTCGATGTCGCTCTCTTTTACGCCGGGACGGCCCTGACGGGTGAGGGCGCGTTTGATTTCGGGCGCGTTCAATCCCTGCGGATTCTGGCGCAGGGTGGCGGCGATGGACTGGACAAGGGAGGAGTTGGCGTCGAAAGCGGTCATTCGGCAAAGGTGACGACGTGGGCGTATAGATCGAGTTCCTGCAAGCGTTGGGCTTTTTTCTGGCTGAGTTTGTGACCTGGGCGGCACAGGATTTCAAAAGTTTTTGGGTCATACGCATAATGCGTGACTTGCGCCTGATCGGGTTCAGGCAGGCGCGCGCGCCACTGCGGGCGGAAGGGCGTGCCGATGTTCTCAAATTTTTGGGGCGCGTTTTGCAGGTGATGATGCAGGGCCATGCGTTTCATCAGAACGGTATCGTCGCTGCCGGGCAGCAGGTCTTCGATACTCACGCCAGGGTTTTCAAGCGTCTTGCGGTAGATGGTTTGCAGGGTGGCGTCATCCAGTTTGGGGAGTTTTTGAGCGATATACCACTTATTTTCCAATCCAACGAATCGGGAATCGGTCTGCAAGGTTTCGGCCAGGCGGCTGAGGATGCGCTCGCCGTGCCGGAGCAGGATGCCTTCGCTTTGCTGGTCAACATTCTGGGATTGAAGTTTAGACTCGACCAGTTCAACCACAGACCGATGCCAATCTTTGGCTTGCTGGCTATTGGGCTCTGCCAAAACAAAGTCTTTTTCGTCAGATAAAGCAGGTATGCGAATATGCGCTCGACGATACCCGTCTTTTTCATATAACGGAACCATCACTTCACCAAGAAAAATTTCTTTGGTGCTTTGCGATGAACGCGACATTGCGATAAGAACAAAGTCACCCTTCTGCCATTTTGCTGCCGGGTCCCATAACCGGACATTGGCTTGACCAGTAAAATTTTGCAAGGCCGCCGGGCTGATATCGTGACCATGCTCCAGCCGCCCGCGAATCAGGCGCAGGGCGATGGCTTTCAGGTCTTGGGGGGCGCCGTCGCGCTCAAGGCGCTCGGCTATTCGTTTCAGGTCGTCTTGGGTGATTTCGAACTGGGTTGACCAGTATTCGTCGGAGCGGATGTCAGTCATGGCGGCCTCCAAATAATTTACGCAGCCAATTTTTCAACCTTTGCCAGAAACCCGCAGAAGCAGCGGGAGACTCTGACGGCGTGGGTGTATCGGTTGGGATGAGTTCGGGCTCCGGTGAGCGGGGAAAATCATCAGCCGGTTGAGCATTTGTATCAAACGACGGTTCTGCCAACAGGGCAGCGGATTCGGTCATTTCGCTGGCGGGGGAGTCCCCTGCTTCTGCCGACACCAAAGGAGTCAGTTCATTGAGCGGCTCATCGAGGGTCGTTGTTGATTCGGTTTCTGGCGTGAATAACGGCTGAACGGTCGAAGGAGATGGCTGAAGTTCCGGCTCATTAACGGCTGAGCCAGGGAATTCTGCCGTTTGGGTTTCTGGCGTAACAATGGGTTCTTCTGCCGGGGCAACTGGGGCGGTTTCAGGTTCTTCGATTGCGAAGGCTTCCTCAACAAATCCTGGCTGCGGGACGGCAGGCTGGGCCGGTTCGATTTCAGGAAGGAATACGGTCCATTCCACCTGCGGCCTGGCAGCCGGAGCGCGGGAGGCAGGTTCTATTTTTGGCGCAGGGGATGGGGCGAGTTTTACCGTCCGAGGAGCAGGTCGGTAGCGGAAAAAGCCATCTCCCAATTGCTCGAAACACGGTTCGGTGTAGAGCAGGAGCGAAACCGAATTGGGAGAACACATGCGCTTGAGGAAAACCGTGTTGAAAATATCGGCGCGGTGGGCGCGCTGGCGCGGGTCGCCTTCGCAGAGCTCCTGGACGGCGTAGATGATGGCATCGCGCACGCTGATGTTGGCCTGGCGGGCTTCGGCAAACAGGGCTTCGATGTCTTCAAAGCGCATGTTGGCCTTGAAAACATAAGGGTCGCCTTCGTAGAACATTGGGATTTGGGTGTGTTCGATGCGCAACTGCCCATCCTGCATGTAGGCCAGTTTGCAGGGAACCATGCGCTCAAAAGGCAGCGGGCGCGGGGCGATGCGGTAGTTCTCGCCGCCCTGGTATTCGAGCCAGAGATAGGTTCCGGCGGGGATGTTGCTTTCCAGGATGCGGTCGCGCAGCACTTCAGGACGCAGGGCTTTGAGCTGGCCGGTCTCGCGGTCGAGCAGGAAGGGCTGATACGGGCCTTCGATGAACTGGACAAAGACCAGGCGCACTTCCGGCGCAAAGGCGTGAATCAGGCTATCGACTGGGAAATAGGCCTGGGTGATGTGCAGGTAATTGAGAGTGGGGAGTTTGACCGGACTGGCCGGGGGCTGCCATGTTTTCGTGGCTGGGGCAGCCAGGCTTTCACTCGCTTCGAGTTCATCGACGGCCTGACGCGCTTCGGCAGGCAGGGGTTGGCGGGCATACCCGGCCAGATCGCGGGCGTCTTCGTCGGTCCAGATGTTTAACTTTGAGCGGATACGCGCTGCGGGAAGGCCGCGCGGTACTTCACGGTTGATGGCTTCGTACAGGGCCGAAGTCGTCCAGCGCTCGCCGCCCAGGGCGCGGTAGGGACTATCTTTGAGCGCGGCGCGAATCAAGGCGCGGGATTGCGCGGTTTCCAGGCCGCCCAATTCAGGGAAGGCGCGCACGAGTTCATCCACTTCGACCCAGGGATGAGCGGGAGTAAGCCCTGCAAAAAACGAGGCCAGGGCTTCGGGCCGAATGGAGGCAGGGACCGGCCCGCCAGGCAGGTAGGTATTTCCGACAATTTGACCCCGCAGCAACCCGCGCCGGATTAAGTCTTCGAGTTTGGCCTGCAAAGGCCGGGCAAAAGTCTCGGCAAACCAGGTGACCGGGTATTCCAGGTCTTCGGAATCATAGGGAAGGCTGAGGCGCGGAAAACGGGTTGTCTCGACCGGCGCCAGGCCGCCAGCCACATGGATTTCCTTTCCGCCGACCTCCAGCGTAAGCACGTGGAAGCGTCCCTGGAGCGGGTTTTCGGCATACTGCGCCTGCCGTACCCGGGCAACCTGCCAGACGGTGGGGCGCAGTTTCTGCGGGTCGGGCAGCGGCAGGGCCAGCGATTGGCCTTTTCGGTAGGTTTCGGAAGGGTGATAAACGGGGATTAAATCACCGCGCTCCGACCCGGGGCAGCCTTGCAGGGTGAGATAGACCAATAACTGACGCACCTTACGCAGCGGCGCGGCCTGGGTCAGGCGCACATTCAGGGCTTCGATTTCTGCCGCTTGAGGCTGGAGCGCGAGCCAGTTGATTGCCTGCATGGCTTATAATTTCCCCTCCACCACGCGGATCTCTTCCTCCCCCAGCCCATACAAGGCATAGACGACCTGATCGATCAGCGCATCGGTCGCCGCCAGGCGGGACTTGATGGGGCGCAACTTTGCCAGACTCGCTTCATATTCCCGCGCCAGCGTTTCCTGGAAGGCGCGCGAGGCGACATCGACGCCAAGTTTCTTCTGGTTTTTGCGTAAAACGTCCAGGATGGCCGTGAGCGGGGCTTCGGGTTCGCCTTTCTGGTAATCGCCCAGGTAGTTTTGCAGGGTGGTTTTGCCGGTCAGGTCGTCCAGCACGGACTCCCCTCTCCCCCTGGGAGAGGGGCCGGGGGTGAGGGCGCGTTCCAGCCACTTCAAAAATCCCTTCATCTCCGCCTGCCGGGATTTGTTCATTTCAATCATTTGCCCGGCCAGGAAGGCCAGCAGGTCGTGGACAATATCGGCCTGGCCCGCCGCCAACCAGCCCCGCACCAGCGCCAGGATGTCATCCAGCCGGTCAGCACTGTACAAGGCCTGGGCGCGAGTGACTTCGGCGGTGCGGGTGGCGGTTGGGGTGGTGAAACTAATTTGGCGAATAGGAATCTGGTCAACAAATTGTGGCCTAAATCTAAGATAACCGCCTCTTATTTGTGCGCCGGAAAATTTTTCCTTGTAATAAAAGTGTACGAGCTGTGAACTAAGAATAGCCAATATAAACTCAATAGAAAGAGCCTGCTCCTCGTCTCGCAGAAAAGCGATAGTAGTAGTGTCCATTGCATATTGCTGAAGGCTATCTATACCTGCTTCTAGCCTATCGCTCATATCTTGCATGACAATTTTTTTCTTTTTCTCGAAAATAGCTGGATCTCTAGCGGCAGTTAAGATTTTTGGATCATACACAATAACATTCGGGCTTTTCGGCACAAAAAAACGTCCCAAATCGGCCCCGGCAATGATTGGTTTAACTTTGTCTCTCCATTCGTTTGGCAAAGAACTTACATCTTTGGCAGAAACAATATATTTCTTTACATCTCCAGCGATTATGCCCTGCCGAGAATCACAAATTTGCTTGAAAGGAATGCTGTTTAATTCAAGAGAGTCTAATATGACACCATCTTCAGTGCCCGCCTGCATATCAAAAACATATTCTGGCGATTTTGCTAGATTCAGTAAATCACAGATTGTGGTGAACGGAGTGTCTGGATAGCAGAAATTGTGCCGTAGATATTTTCGATGGAACGAATGAGTAATCTGGTGAAACGG
>Ga0101944_10002483_pt1 | contig 29625 bp, 28 predicted proteins | sample DewCreD2012metaG_FD_75245 | JGI IMG/M metagenome (GOLD analysis project Ga0101944, IMG submission 75245) | Hot spring sediment bacterial and archeal communities from British Columbia, Canada, to study Microbial Dark Matter (Phase II) - Dewar... ... | reverse complement strand
GGGCCTCGGCGGGGAGCGCGGCGGCGCTCACCAGCGTCGCCCGGGCGATCCCCTTGGCCTCGTCGGCGAGCCGGCCGTAAAAATCGGCGATCGCGGCCAAAAACCGGAAGCGACGCTTTTCGAACAACAGCAGGAGAAAGGAGGCCATCACCCGCGACAGCCCCATGCGGGCGATCAGCGCCTCGAGCACGCGCCGGCGCGCCCGGGTCTCGTAGAGGGGGTTGACGATCGCCTGCTCGAGCGCGGGGTTGCCGGCCACCACGGCGGCGACGGAGGCGAGTTCCCCCCGGTAGCGCTCGATCTCGCCGTCCTGCTGGCCGATCAGCAGAAGCGCCCGGGCGTACCGACGCGCGATGGAGAGCTGCTTCATAGGGCCACCACCTTCTGCAGATAGTCTTCCACGAGCGCCGCCTGGTCCTTCGGCGTCATCTCCCGCTTGAGCCGCTCCTCGGCGCGCGCCAGCGCCTTCTCGAGGATTTCGTCCTGCAGCTGCGCGCGGGCCTGCGCGAACTCATGCTCGATCGCCCGGCGGGCCTGCTGCCGGAGTTTTTCGGCGGCCGCTTCGGCTTCGCGGAGGAGCCGTGCCCTGGCCTCCTCGCCCTGGCGGCGGTATTCGGCCACGATGCGCTCGGCTTCCCGTTCCATGTCGCGGATGCGGCGCGTGGTTTCCGCAAGCCGCTCCTCGGCCTCCTTCTTCTTCGCCTCGAGGTCCCGGAGTGTGGTCTCGATCCCGCGGATGCGGGCGTTGAGCGCCCGGGGGATGGGCTTGCGCAGGAGGAAAAAAAGGACCGCCGCCAGAACGACGAAATTCATGAGGCGGAAGGCGTCGGTCGCCGTGAAGCCGCCGTGGGCGGCCTCCCCCCCTCCCGCCGCCCAGGCGAGGCTTGCGGCCGCCGTCGCCGCGATGGCCAGCCCCGCTCCCCGAAGCACAGGGGTGATCGCTCGTCTCTTCATGAAACCGGCCTCCCCAGCAGTTTGCTCACGATCCGCCCGGAGAACTCCTCGATGTCCCGCGCGAGCGCGGCGCGCGTCTGCTCGGCCTCGCGGCGGATCTTCTCGCGGACGGCCTCGAGCTCGGCCTGGGCGCGGGCGTGGATCTCGCCGGTCAGGCGCTTTTCCTCGAGCTCGGCCTCGCGGACGAGGTCCTCCTTGATCTTCAACCCCTTCGCCCGCGCCTCCTTCAGGGTCCGCGCGTAGGCCGCCTCCTGTTCCTCGAGGCTGGCGAGGGCGCGCCGGGCGGCGGCCTCGAGCCCTTCGAAGGTCTCGCGCCGCTCGCGCAGGACACGGCGAATCGGACGGTAGAGCAGGAGGTTCAGGACGATGATGAGGAAGATGAAGTTGGCCATCTGCAGGAGGAAGGACCCGTCGGGGATGACGGTCACCCCTCCCCCTTCCGCCGCACGGGCGGTGGCGGGGCCGAGGAGCAGGATCGCAAAGCCGGCGAACGATCCCGCGCGCAAGGCCATCCGGCGCACGATGCGTGAGCCCATAGGATCGACCTCCGTTTCCGAGGCGCTGGTGACGGCCTGGCTGTATGGTGACGCTGATGAAGCGGGGAAGAAAAAGAAATCGCGGCGTCTATAGCATCGGGTGGGGACCTTGTCAAAATGTTTTTACTCGAAAAGCACCCGGCGCATGCTCACGTTGAGCAGCAGCCCGATGCAGATCGCCACGGCGACCGTCGAGGACCCCCCGTAGCTGATGAGCGGCAGCGGCACCCCGACCACGGGGAGCAGCCCCATGGTCATCCCCACGTTGATCACCACCTGCCAGCCGATCAGGGCGGTGAGCCCGACGGCGAGGAAGACGCCGAAGGGGTCGCGCGAGCGGTAGGCGACCGAGCCCCCCCAGAGGATCAGGAGCAGAAAGAGGGCGAGCACGGCGAGCGAGCCGAGCGCCCCCCACTCCTCGGCGAGAACCGAGAAGATGAAGTCCGTGTGCTCCTCGGGCAGAAAAGAGAGCGCGTTCTGGGTCCCCTGGAGGTAGCCCTTGCCGGTGAGCAGGCCCGAGCCGATCGCGATCTTGGACTGGATGACGTGGTAGCCCGCCCCGAGGGGGTCTTGGTCGGGGTTGAGAAAGGTGAGGATCCGCTGCCGCTGGTACTCCTTGAGGAGCGACCACCCCACGGGGAGGAGCCCCGCGAGGGCCCCCGCGCCGGCGAGCAGCGTGCGCCAGGCCACCCCGGCGAACAGGGTGAGGGTGGCGGCCACGAGGGCGATCAGGCAGGCGGTGCCGAGGTCGGGCTGCATGGCGATCAGGCCGCAGGGGGCCGCCGTGAGGGCGATCGGCCGCAGAAGGTCCCGGAACCCGAGCGCCCGGCCCGCGGGAAGCCGCGAGTAGTACCGTGCCAGGACGACGACCACGGCCACCTTGAAGAGCTCCGAAGGCTGCAGATGCAGCGGCCCCAGGACGAGCCAGCGGCGCGAGCCGCCGGCGAATTTGCCGAAGAGGATCACCGCGATCAGCAGCAGGAGGCAGCCCAGGTACACCGGGTAGGCCAGGCGGTCGAGGTGCCGGTAGGGGAAGACGACGGCGGCGGCCATCACCGGAAGCCCGATCGCAAACCACAGCATCTGCTTGGCGAAGAGGCCGCGGTACGGGGCGGGCGGCGGATCGGCCGTAACGGCGCTGTAGACCGAGGCGAGCCCGATGCCGCCCAGGGCGAAGACGAGAAGCAGGATCTCCCAGTCGAAATGGTGGATCAACCGTCGGTCGAGCACGGCGTTCCTCCCCGTCGCGTTGAGGGGCTCACGGCTTGGGCGGCCCCGCCCCGGCCGCCAGCGCGGCGAGGCCGGCTGCCGCCTTGCCGCCCCCCGGCTCCTGCCGCAGCCAGGTTTTCACGAGCTCCCGCGCGATCGGCCCGGCCGCGCTCGAGCCGTGCTCCCCGTTCTCCACGACCACGGCGACCGCGATCTGGGGCGCTTGGTAGGGCGCGTAGCAGACGAACCAGGCGTGGGGCCGCAGGTGAAGGGGCAGGACCTCGTCGGCCCCCTCGCGGCGGCCGACGACCTGCGAGGTGCCCGTCTTGCCGGCGATCTCGACGTCGGGCAGCGCCGCGCGGCGGGCCGTCCCCCGCTCGCCGTTCACCGCCCCCCAGAGGCCCTGCCGCACGATCGTCAGCGCCCGCGCGCCGACCGGCAGCCGGCCGAGCTCCGCGGGGGCCGCCTCCCAGACGACCTCTCCCTCGGCCGTCTCCACCCGCCGCACGAGCTGCGGCCTGCGGCGCACCCCGCCGTCGGCGACGGCGGCGGTGAGCATGGCCATCTGGAGGGGGGTGGCCAGCACGTAGCCCTGGCCGATCGCCACCGAGAGCGTCTCCCCCTCCTGCCACGGCACGCCGAAGCGCCTCTTCTTCCAGGCGGCCGAGGGGATCAGGCCGCGGGCCTCGTTTTCGAGGTCGATCCCGGTCCGGGAGCCCAGCCCCATCGCCTTCGCGTACCAGGCGAGCCGCTCGATGCCGAGCCGCAGCCCGGCGCGGTAGAAGAAGACGTCGCAGGACTCGGCGAGCGCCCGGCGGACGTCCACCCGGCCGTGGCCTTCCTTCTTCCAGCAGCGGTAGTCCCGCCCGGCGAACGGCAGAAACCCCTCGCAGTCGAAGGTCGTCGCCTCGTCGATCGCCTTTTCCTCGAGGGCGGCGAGTGCGGTCACGATCTTGAAGGTCGACCCCGGCGGGTACTCCCCCTGGAGGGCCTTGTTCTCGAGGGGCCGGTGGGGGTGCTGCATCCAGGCCTCCCACTGCTCGGCGCGCACCCGGCCGACGAAGGCGTTGGGGTCGAAGCCGGGGGAGCTGGCCAGGGCGAGGATCTCGCCGGTTGCGGGATGCACGGCGACCGCCGCCCCCGCGACCTGCTCGAGCAGCTCCTCCGCCCGGCGCTGCAGCCGGCTGTCGAGGGTCAGGATCACGTTCCTGCCGGGCCGCGGGGAAACCGTCTGCAGAACGCGCATCACCTGGCCGCTCGCGTTCACCTCCACTTGCCGGCCGCCGGCCTCGCCGCGCAGATAGGGCTCGCAGGCGCGCTCGATCCCCGTCTTGCCGATGAAATCCCCGCCGCGGGCAAGCGGCCAGGCCCCGCTCTTGAGCTCCTCCGCGCTCACCTCCCCGATGTGCCCGACTACGTGGCCGGCGAGGGGGCCGAGGGGGTACTGGCGGCGCAGGCGCACCTGCACGGAAACGCCGGGCATGTCCACCTTGCGCACCTCGACGGCCGCCAGCGCATCGCGGCCGATGTCCGGCTGGAGGAGCACGGGCCGGAAGGCCGCCAGCCCGCGCAGGGGGCGGATCCTGCCCACCACCTCCTCCTCGGGCAGATCGAGGCGGCGGGCGAGCTCCCGGGCGACGCGCTCGGGGTCCTGGGCGTCGCGCGGGGTGAAGCTCACGTCGAAGGAGGGGCGGTTTTCGGCGAGCACCTCACCGCCGCGGTCGAGAATCCGGCCGCGGGGGGCGTCGATCGGCTGCAGGCGGATGCTGTTGTTGAGCGAAAGCCGCAGGTACTCCTCGCCCAGGACGAGCTGCAGGTAGAGGAGCCTCGCCGCCAGGAGCACAAAGGCGGTCACGGCGGCGATCATGAGCAGCAGAAGGCGCCGCCGGAAGGCGTCGGGCTCGGCCGCATCAAGGAGGCGCTTCACGGAAGCCCCCCCGCGGCGAGCCGCCGCCCTCGCCGGCCGGCCCGGCCCCGCTCCAGCCCGACCATCAGCGCGGCAAGCAGGGGCCCGGCAAGCAGCGCCCAGCCGAGCTGGGCCCCCACCTCGCGCAGGAAATCCCGGGCGAGCGGGCGGCTTTCGCCGGCGAGCTCCATGACCCACAGGAAGAGGAGGTTTTCGAAGAGCACCGCCCCCAGCAGCAAGGCGGTGATCACCCAGGGGCTCTCGGCGTGGAGGACGCGGCGGAAGAGCCGGATGCCGAGAAACCCCCAGCCGTAGACGGTCACAAAGACCCCGAGGGGCGCGCCCGAAAGGTGGTCGAGCAGCAGCCCGAAGCCGAGGACGAGGGGCAGCCCCTCCCGCAGGGGACGGAAGAGGGCGAGGTGGATCACCCAGGGGAGCAGCAGATCGAACACCCCCGCCGTCTCGGCGAGGGCGGGGACCCCCACCGTCTGCAGGAGCACGAGGAAGAACCCGGCCCCGAGGAGCGCCAGCGTCTTCATCGCCGCCGTGGGGGGGTCGGGGCGGGGACCGGGCGGGCGACGATCACGAGCACCTCCTCCAGCTTGTCGAAGTCGACCGCGGGCGCCACCCGCACCTCCTTGAAGACGTCGCTTCCCTGGAAATCGACCGCGCTCACCGTCCCGAGGAGGAGCCCCTTCGGGTAGACGCCGTCGAAGCCGGAGGTGATCACCGCATCCCCGGGCTGGACGTCGTCGGCGTGCTGCAGGTAATCGAGCAGGCACTCCGCGCCGGAGGTTCCCTTCAGCACCCCCCGGGCGCGGCTGCGCTGGACGAGCGCGTCGGCCGCGCTGTTGTAGTCGATGAGCAGAAGCAGCCGCGCGCGGCGGGGGCTCGCGTCCAGGATCTGCCCGACGGCACCGCGGGCGGTGACCGCGGGCAGCCCCTTGCGGATGCCGTCCTCCTCGCCCTTGTCGAGAACGACCGTCTTGAACCAGGCGGCGGGGTCGCGGGCGATGACCCGGGCGGCCACGGCCTCCCCCGGCAGCGCGGCCTTGAAGGCGAGGAGTTCCTTTAACCTGCGGTTTTCGAGCTCGAGCTCGCGCCGCTCGGCCTCCCGGCCGGCGAACTCCTCCAGGCGCCGCCGGAGCTCACGGTTTTCGCGCGCCGCGGCCCCGGAGGCGACGTACTCCTCCCAGGAGGCCCGGAGCGCCCCGAGCGAACGGGCGGCGAGCGCCTGGACGGGGGCGGCGATCTCGAGGAAGACCCCCACCGGGAGCGCGGAAACGGAACGGCGGGCGGCGGCCGCGATCACGAGCAGGTTGGCGGCCACCAGAACGATCCCGCCGATCACCAGCATCGTTCGCCTGGAGAACATGTCCGCGGGGCTCAGTGGATGACGATGTCCTTGAGCAGGTGAAGGCTGTCGAGCGCCTTGCCCGACCCCAACGCGACGGTCTCGAGCGGCCGGTCGGCCACGGTGATGGGGAGGTTCGTCTCCGCCCGCAGCAGCTTGTCCAAGTTCTTGAGCAGGGCGCCGCCGCCGGTCAGCACGATGCCGCGGTCGACGATGTCGGCGGAGAGCTCGGGGGGGGTCTGCTCGAGCGCGATCTTCACGGTCTCGACGATGGCGTCGATCTGCTCGGCGATTGCCTCGCGGACCTCCTCGGAGTCGATCGAGAGGATCTTGGGGATGCCGCTCGCCAGATCGCGGCCCTTCACCTCGATCGTCTCCAGGGCTTCCGGGTCGGGGTAGGCGTTGCCGATCGTCGTCTTGATGGCCTCGGCCGTGCGCTCGCCGATCAGCAGGTTGTACTTGCGCTTGATGTGCTGGATGATCGCCGCGTCCATCTTGTCGCCGGCGACGCGGACGGAGCGGCTGTACACGATGCCCTTGAGCGAGATGACGGCCACCTCGGTTGTGCCGCCGCCGATGTCCACGATCATGTTGCAGGTGGGCTCGGTGATCGGCAGCCCCGCCCCGATCGCGGCGGCCATCGGCTCCTCGATCAGGAAGACCTCGCGCGCGCCGGCGGACTCGGCCGACTCGCGCACGGCGCGCTTTTCGACCTGGGTGATCCCCGAGGGGACGGCGACGATGATGCGCGGCCGGACGAAGGTGCGCCGGTTGTGCACCTTGTGGATGAAGTGCCGCAGCATCGCCTCGGTCACCTCGAAATCGGCGATCACCCCGTCGCGCATCGGCCGGATGGCGACGATGCTGCCGGGGGTCTTGCCGAGCATCTTCTTCGCCTCCAACCCCACGGCGAGCACCCGGTTGCGGTTACGGGGGTTGGTGCTCACGGCGACCACGGAGGGCTCGCTCAGGACGATCCCCTTGCCGCGAACGTAGACGAGCGTGTTCGCCGTGCCGAGGTCGATGGCGAGGTCGTTCGAAAAATAGCCGAGCAGACTGTTCAGTAAGGCCATGACCGTTCCTTGCCCGGGATGCGCCCCGGGACTTGGCTGGAATCTTTTCCTTTTACCAGAGCGGGGTCGCGGCTGACAAGGACAAAGCGCGCGGACGCCCGGCGGCGTGCGCCCCCGCCTCCGGCGGGCCGCCTTAGGCCCGCGGCCGGGCGGGAGGCCCCCCGCCGAGGGCCCGCACCACGGCTTGGTGCAGCGCAGGCCGGAAAGCGCGGATGAGGAGGTTTTCGCGCGAGGGGTGGACGCGGTTGGTCAGGAGCACCACGGCGAGGCCGCGCTCGAGATCGAGCCAGAAGGAGGTCCCGGTGAAGCCGAGGTGCCCCACGCTTTGCGGCGAGAAGCCGCGCCCGCAGCTCGGGTCCGGCTCCTGGGGGACGTCGAAGCCGAGCGCCCGGCCGCCGGCGGTCCGGGGCCGCAGGAAGGCGGCCGCGGCGGCCGCGGAGAAGAGCCTTCCCCTGCCCTGCCGCGCGCGGCGAAGCTCCTCGAGCAGGCCGAAGACGCCGGCCGCCGTGCCAAAGAGGCCGGCGTGCCCCGCCACCCCGCCCAGGGCCCAGGCGTTCTCGTCGTGGACCTCGGCGCAAAGCAGCCGGCCGCGGAAGGGGCAGCGCTCGGTGGCGGCGAAGCTGCGTGCGGGCCGCGGGGCCGCGGCGGGAAGGAAGAAGATCCCCTCCTCGAGGCCGAGCGGCCGGTAGACCAGCTCGGCGGCCGCTTGGTCGAGGGGCCGGCCCGTGACCGCCTCGACCACCCGGCCGAGGAGCATGAACCCGAGATCGCTGTAGAGCGTGCGCGCACCCGGCGGGAAGAGAAGCGGCTCGCGGCGGATCCGCTCCTCGAGCGCCGCGGCGCGCTCGCCGGCGGGCAGGGAGACGAGCGCGCGGAAAAAGGGCCGGTGATCGGGAAGCCCCGCGGTGTGCCGCAGCAGATGGGCGAGCGTCACGTCGGCTTTGTCGCCGCCCCCGAAGGCCGGCAGGAAACGGGAAAGGGGCCGCGCGATCGCCACCCTCTTCTGCTCGGCAAGCCGCAGCAGGCAAAGCGCGGTCGCCAGCGGTTTGGTGAGCGAGGCGAGGTCGAAGACCGTCGCCGCCGTGACGGCCCGGCCGCTCTCGAAATCGGTCACGCCGTAGGCGCGGTGAACGAGGACCCGGCCGCCCAGGGCGACGAGCAGCACGGCGCCCGGGAACACCCCTCGGGCGGCGGCTTGCCGCATGCAGCGGTCGACCGCGGCGAAGGCCTGCGGCGGGCGGGCCGCACGCCGCACCCGGCGCCCATCAGCCACGGCCGCCCCGCCGGGGCGCCGTCCCGGGCGCAACCGAGAGCCGCAGGGCGGAGGTGTCGAGCAGGGCCCGCGTCCCGAAGGGGAGCGTGCGGTTGGGCTCGCCGTGCCCGGCCGGCAGGCCGGCGACGATCGGCAGGCGCCGTTCGCCGAAGGCTTGGGCGACGATCCGCCCGATCTCCTCGAGCGGGCCGCAGTCGCCGAAGGAGCCGAGGACGACCCCGCGGACGCCCGCGAGCAGCCCGGCAAGGCGCATCTGGGTCAGCATGCGGTCGATGCGGTAGGGCGCCTCCCCGCGCTCCTCGAGAAAGAGGATGCGGCCGCGGAAGTCGGGGGCGAAAGGGGTGCCGATCAGGTGGCAAAGCGTCGTCAGGTTCCCGCCGGCGAGCCGGCCCTCGGCGCGGCCCGGCCGCAGGACCTCCCGGCGCCGCAGGCGGATGGAGACCGGCTCCCCCGAGCAAAGGGCCTGCACGAGCCCCGTGCGCGTCTGGCGCGCCGCCCCGCCCAGCCCGGCGGCCATGGGCCCGTGGAAGACGACGAGGCCCGCGCGGGCGGAGACCGCGGCAAGGAGCGCGGTCGCGTCGCTGAAGCCGACCAGGGCCTTGGGCCGGGCGGCGATCGCCGCGTAGTCGAGGAGGGGAAGGATGCGCAGCGAACCCCAGCCCCCGCGGGCGCACAGCACCGCCTCGACCTCCGGGTCGGCGAAGAGCCGCTCGAGCAGCCGGGCGCGGTGGGCGTCGTCGCCGGCGAAGCCTCCGTGCACGGAGAAGAGCCCCTCGGGGAGGCGGGGGCGGAAGCCGAGCGCCTCGAGCGCGCGGAGGCCGGAGGCGAGCTCCGCACGGTCGAAGGCGGAGGCCGGGGCCGCGATGCCGACGACCGCACCCCGGGCAAGCCGTGGCGGCCGGATCGGCCGCCCGGCCCGCCCCCGCCCGCGTTCCCCGCTCGCTCCGGTCATCCCGCGATCCCCCCGCCTTGACAGCGATGCCGACCGGTGTTACCTAAACCTTCGTCGGGGCGTGGCGCAGTCTGGTAGCGCACTTGAATGGGGTTCAAGGGGTCGTTGGTTCAAATCCAATCGCCCCGACCATCCAGACGGATCGACGGGCCGGATCATTCCGGCCCGTTTTGTTTTGCCGCCCGGCCTTTTAAGGAACTCAGGCGGTGGTTGTTCCTACCTCAGGACCCCGGGGCTTGGCAAGCCGGGGAAGCGCTCGCCGGGGCGATCCTCCCCTCGCGCCAGGCGGACGCGAAGGCGGCGACCACGGCCGGGTCGAACTGGGCGCCGGACTCCTCGTTGAGGATCCGCAGGATCACCGCCTCCTCCATGCGGCGACGGTAGGCGCGATCCGAGGCCATGGCGTCGTAGGCGTCGGCGATCGCGAGCAGCCGGGCGAGGAAGGGGATCTCCTCGCCGCGCAGGCCCTCGGGGTAGCCGCGGCCGTCGTAGCGTTCGTGGTGGCAGCGGATGATGCGGCGCTCCTCTTCCCAGAGCCCGAGCTGGCTGAGCATGTTTGCGCCGATCACCGGGTGCTCCTTGATCTTTTCGAACTCCTCGGCCGTCAGGCGGCCCGGTTTGAGGAGGATGTCGTCGCGGATCCCGATCTTGCCGATGTCGTGGAGCGGCCCGGCGAACTGGAGCACATGGAGCTCGTCGCGGCTCAAGCCCATCGTCTCCCCCACGATCATGGCGATGCGCGTCACCCGGCTCGAGTGCTGCCGCGTGTAGAGGTCGCGCGCCTCGAGGGCGTGCACGAAGCCGCAGAGGGTGGCGAAGAGGTTTTCGTGGAGGTTTTCGTAGAGGGCGAGGTTTTCGATGGTCCCGGCGGCCGCGCGCGCGGTGAAGCCCAAGTACCCGAGGTCCTTTTCCGCAGGCCGCCTCCCGCCCGGCCGCACCCCGGCGGCGAGCACGCCGAAGAGGGTGCCGCGGATGGCCAAGGGACTCGCCAGCCGGCAGGCATAGCGGGCCGGGGGCCCCGACCCTGCAGCCGGCGCCTCGAGCAGCACCGCCCGTCCCTCGCCCGCCGCGCGGCCGGCCGCCTCGCACAACTCGCGCCGGCCCGCCTCGTCCTCGGCCTCGGCGCGCGGGGAGGAGGCGAGCTCGACCGGCTCCTCCCCGCCGCCTGGCAGCACGAAGAAGACGGCCCGGTCGGCCCCGACCGCCTCGCGGGCGATGTCCGCCGTGCGCTGGAAGACCCCGCCCGGCTGCGACTCCGCGGCCAGGCCGGAGAGGATGCGGTTCAGGGTGTTCAGCTCCTCCACGCGGCTGAGGAGCTCCCGGTTCACGGCCTCGAGGCGCTCCTTGGCGCGCACCTCTTCCTTGAGCAGGAGGTTCTCCGTGTAGAGGGCGCGCTCGCGCAGGACCCGCCGCAGGCTGAGCTCCATCTGCTTCAGGTCGAAGGGCTTGACGAGAAAGTCGAGGACCCCGCTGCGCACGGTGCGGATCGAGGCCTCGAGCGAGGGGTAAGCGGTCATCACGATCACGGGGATCGTGTTGTCGCGGGCGTGGATGCGCTCGGCGAGCTCGAGTCCGCTCATCCCCGGCATGTGGATGTCGGTCAGGCAGCAGTCGATCGCCTCGCGCTCAACGCAGGCGAGCGCCTCGGGGCCCCCGGCCGCCGCGAGCACCCGGTAGCCGCGGCGGCGCAGGTACTCGCCCACCGCGTCGCGGATGCTCGCCTCGTCGTCGACGATCAGGAGGCACTCGCCCGTCGCGGGCGGGGCGGCTTGCGGCGCGGATCCAACCGGGTCGGACGGCATGGCGTGAAACGGCTCCCCCCGCGGGGCCCCGCCCGGGGGCGAGACCCCGCCTCGGGAGGACTATCGGCACCTTCGGCGCAAACCTTGAGTCCCGCGTCCGGGCTTGCGGAACCGGCGGAACTCGGGCAAGAGAAGCCGACGCGGCCGCCGCCCCGCAGGCGGCGGCGCAAAACGCCATGGCCTGCGACAGCGCCGATCGCCCCCTGCATGTCGGCCTCCTGAGCTACCGCACCAACCCTTACAGCGGCGGCCAGGGGGTCTACGTCCGCCACCTCGCCTCCCACCTGCAGGCCCTGGGGCACCACGTGACCGTGGTCTCCGGGCCGCCGCGGCCGGAGCTCCCCGCAGGCGTGGGCCTGATCCACCTGCCGGGGCTCGATCTCTACGACCCGGCCAACCCCTTCCGCCTGCCGCGGGCGGGGGAGCTCGCCGACCCGGTGAACCTCCTCGAGTGGCTGGGGGTCGCAAGCGGCGGCTTCCCCGAGCCGCTCACCTTCGGGCTGCGCGTCGCTCGCCTGTTCGCCGCGGCACCCCCCGCCTTCGACGTGCTCCACGACAACCAGAGCCTCTCCTACGGCCTGCTGCGGCTCAGGCGGCGGATCCCCCTCGTCGCGACGGTCCACCACCCGTTGAGCCTCGACCGGCGCTGGGCGGTGCGCGCGGAGAGGAGCCCCGTGCGCAAGCTCCAGCGGTGGCGCTGGTATTCCTGCATCGGGATGCAACGGCGCGTCGCCCGCCGCATCCCGCACCTGATCGCCGTCTCGCAGGCCGCCCGGCGCGATTTCGCGCGCGAGTACCGGATCGACCCCGGCCGGATGCGGGTGATCCCCAACGGCATCGACACCGACACCTTTCGGCCGCTCGCGGGTGTCCCCCGCGAGCCCGGCCGGATCCTCGTCACCCACAGCGCCGACATCCCCATGAAAGGGCTCGCCGTGTTGCTGCGGGCGATCGCGGGGATCGGCCGGCCCGTGCGCCTGGTCGTGGTGGGGGAATTCCGCGAGGCGGGGGAAAACGCGCATCTGGCCGCCGCCCTCGGCCTCTCCGGGCGTCTCGAGATCGCCAGGCGACTCGGCCGCGAGGAGCTCGTGCGGCAGTATGCGCGCGCCTGGGTGGCCGTCGTCCCCTCGCTCTACGAGGGGTTCGGCTTCCCGGCCGGGGAGGCGATGGCCTGCGCCGTCCCGGTCGTCGCCACGACCGCGGGCGCGCTGCCGGAGGTGGTGGGCGAGGCCGGGCTGCTCGTCCCGCCCGGCGAGGCGGCCCCCCTCGGGCGGGCGCTGCGGCGGCTGCTCGACGACCCCGGCGCCGCGCGGCGGCTCGGCGAGGCGGGGCGCGAGCGCGTGCTCCGGCTCTTTTCCTGGAGGCGGGCGGCCGCGGACACGGCCGCCGTGTACCGCGAGGCGATCCGTGATCACCGTCGATTTCGCACGCCTTGAGCCCGCCCCGGGCTGGCGCGTCCTCGACGTCGGCTGCGGCAGCGGCCGGCACACGGCGGCCGCGCGGCGCCTCCCCGGGGCGCGGGTCGTGGGCCTGGACCCCTCCGTGCGCGAGCTCGCCGCCGCAACCGAGCGGCTGGCGCTGCACGATCGGCTCGAGCCGGGCGGCGACGGGCGGGCCTTTCTCCTCGCCGGCGACGCCCTGCGCCTTCCCTTCCGCGCGGCGAGCTTCGACCTCGTCCTCTGCTGCGAGGTGCTCGAGCACGTGGAGGACGACCGCCGGGCGGCCCGGGAGCTGGGCCGCGTGCTCCGGCCCGGGGGGCTCCTCGTCGTGAGCGTCCCGCACGATGTCCCCGAGCGCCTCTGCTGGGCGCTCTCGCGCACCTACGCCCGCGCCCCCGGGGGGCACGTGCGCATCTACCGCAAGGACCGCCTGCTTGCGCTCTTCCGCGGGGCGGGCTTCACGCCGATCGCCTCCCACCGCGCCCACGGCTTCCACAGCCCCTACTGGTGGCTGAAGTGCCTCTGCGGGCTTGAGCGCACCGAGGCAGCCCCCGTGCGGCTCTACCGCCGTTTCCTCACCTGGCAGCTCACCGCCCGCCCCCGCGCCCTCGCGCGCCTCGAGCGGCGGCTTGACCCGCTGCTCGGCAAAAGCCTCGTCGTCTACTTCCGCAAGGCCTCGCCGGCTGCGGCGGAAGCCCCCGTGTGCACGAGAACGGCCAGGCTCTCGACCCGGGAATGCTCGCGGAACCGCCCCGAGGCGAGCGCCAGGCGCACGACCTCGTAAGGGGCCTGCCCGCCCCGCGCGGGGTCCTCGAAGACGTCGTGGAAGAGAAGAAACCCGCCCGGCACAAGGTGCGGGGACCAGCTCTCGTAGTCGGCGAGCACGCTCTCGCGGGCATGTCCGCCGTCGATGAAGACGAGCGCGAGCGGCGTCCGCCAGGCGCGCGCGGCGAGCCGCGAGTCGCAGACGATCGGCACCACGGTCTCCTCGAGCCCCGCGGCGCGCAGGGTGCCGCGGAACCAGGGCAGCGTGTCGATCCCGCCGCGGCGCGGGTCGAAGAGGGCGGGGTCGAAATACTCTTCCCCGGGCTGCTGCTCCTCGGAGCCGCGGTGGTGGTCGATCGAGAAGAGCACCTGCCCGAGCTCGGCGCAGGCCGCCCCCAGGCACACGGCGGAGCGGCCGCAGTAGCTTCCGACCTCCAGGCAGGGGCCGCGCCGGGCGGCCTCCCGGCCGACCCGGTGGAGATGCAGCGCCTCCGCCGCGGAAAGAAAGCCCTTGACGGCGAGAACCCGCGCGAGGTCGAGGCCGCCCCCGCCGCCCTGCCCGCGGCTCATGCGGGGCGGCCGCCGGGCAGGGGTTTGCCGGCGCGGCCGGCGGGGTCCTTCCCCTCCAGGCTCTGCGCGAGCACCTCGCGCGGCTTGACCCCGTCGGAGGGGCCGATCACCCCCTCGCGCTCCATCCTCTCGATGATGCGCGCCGCGCGGTTGTAGCCGATCCGGAGATGCCGCTGCACCATGGAGATCGAGGCCTGGCGCGTGCGCACGACGAGTTCGACCGCCTCGTCGTAGCGCTCGTCGTAGTCCTCGCCGTCGGCGGAGCCGTGGGACTCGGCCGGGCGGTCTTCGGTCACCTGCTGGTCGTAGGCCGGCTTTTCCTGCCGGCGCACGAACTCCACGATGCGCGTGAGCTCGGCCTCGGAGAGGAAGGCCCCGTGGATGCGCTGGAGCTTGCCCGTGCCGGGCGGCAGAAAGAGCATGTCGCCCGCCCCGAGCAGGCTCTCGGCGCCGTTGGTGTCGATGATCGTGCGCGAGTCGGTCTTCGAGGAGACCTGGAAGGTGAGCCGCGTGGGGAAGTTCGCCTTGATGATGCCGGTGAGGACGTCGACCGAGGGGCGCTGGGTGGCGAGGATCAGGTGGATGCCCGCCGCGCGGGCCATCTGGGCGAGACGCGTCAGGGCGACCTCGACGTCCCGCGAGGCGACCATCATCAGGTCGGCGAGCTCGTCGATCACGATCACGATGAAGGGCAGCCGCTCCGGCCGCTCCTCCCCGCCTTTCGGCTCGCTCTCCAGCTTCTGGTTGTACTGCCGGATGTTGCGCGCGCGCAGCTCCGAGAGCCGCTCGTAGCGGCGCTCCATCTCGCGCACCGCCCAGAAGAGGGCGTTGGTCGCCTTGCGCGCGTCGGTGACGACGGGGGTGATCAGGTGCGGGATCCCGTCGTAGGAGGAGAGCTCGATCCGCTTGGGGTCGACCATGATCAACTTCACCTCGTCGGGGCGCGCCTTGTAGAGCAGGCTGCAGATCATCGCGTTCAGGGCGACGCTCTTTCCCGTGCCGGTCGCGCCGGCGATCAGGAGGTGGGGCATCTTGTCGAGCTCGGCCGTGACGGGGTTGCCGACGATGTCCTTGCCGAGGCAGATCGTGAGCCGGGAGCGCGATTTCTCGAAGGCGGCCGAGGCGACGACCTCCTTGAACTTCACGATCTCGCGCACGGGGTTGGGCACCTCGATGCCGATCGCCGCCTTGCCGGGGATGGGGGCGACGATGCGGATGCTCGCCGCGCGCAGGGCGAGCGCCAGGTCGTCGCTCAGGTTGGCGACCTTGTTGATCTTGACGCCGGGGGCGGGCTCGTACTCGAAGGTGGTGACCACCGGCCCGGGGGAGACGGCCACGACGCGGCCGTTCACGCCGAAGTCCTCGAGCTTCTTCTCGAGCAGCGCGGACTGCATGCGCAGGCTCTCCGGGTCCTGGGAAACGGGGTGCGGGTCGGGGTCCTCGAGCAGGGCGACCGGCGGCAGCCGGTAGCCCTTACCGCCGTGCATGAACTCGAAGACCTCCTGCCGCGGCGGGGAGGCGATCTTGGCCGGCTTGGGCGCCGGGGGTTCGACGCGGATCTCCCGCGCCCGCTGGCGGCGCTTCTCGGCTTCGGCCTGCACGCCCCGCCGCGCGCGCTCGCGGCGCTCGCGCTGCTTCAGGTAGGCGGTGAGCAGCCGGTCGGAGAGGCCGGCCCAGGCCGCACGCAGGCGGCGCAAGCCGGCGATCAGCGAAAAGCCCGTCGCCAGGATGAAGCCCACCAGCAGCAGGAGCGCAAGGACCACGGCGGCCCCGGCGGGATTGAACCAGCGCGCGAGCAGGGCCCTGAGGGGGTGGCCGACCAAGCCGCCGCCGGGGTAGGTCTTCTGGAAGATCCCCACGGGGTCCGGGCCCATTGCGAAGAGCCCCGCCGTGGCGAGGATCATGAGCACGCCTCCGGCCGCGGTCCAGCCGATCGAGCGCGCGGGGTGGCTGCCGAAGACCTGCAGGCTGACCCAGAGGAGCAGCGCCGGCACCCAGAAGGCCGCCAGCCCCACGGTGCCGACCAGGAAGCCCGCCACGTGGGCGCCGGCGGGCCCGAAGAGGTTGTGCACCCGGCCCCCCGAGCCCGCCGCGTGGAGCGAGGGGTCGGCGGGGTGGTAGGTGAGCAGGCTGATCAGGGTGAAGACCAGCACGAAAAAAACGACGATCCCGAGCAGTTCGCGGCGCATGGCGCGTTTCACATCTCCATGATGAAGGGCAGGATCACGGGCCGCCGGCCGATCGTGAAGTAAAAGTACTCCCGAAGCGCCCCCTGGATGCGCTGGCGCAGCCGCTCGACGCGCTGCGGCGTCCCCGGCGGGATCTCCTCCACCACCTCGAGCACGACGCAGTGGGCGTCCTGCAGCAGGTGGCCCGTGGCGGTCTCGAAGACGACCCCGCGGGAGACGATCTCCGGGCCGTAGGTGACGATGCCGGTCTCCTCGTCGAGCGCCATGGTCACGGCCACGACCCCCTCCTCGGAGAGGAGGCGCCGTTCCTTGAGGACCGCGCGGCCCACGTCGCCCACCCCCTTGCCGTCCACGAGCAGCCGGCCGGTCGGGACGCGGCCGGCGAGCCGGCCGCGGCCGCCCGCGAACTCGATCACCTCCCCGTTTTCGGCGAGCAGCACCCGCTCCGGCGGGACGCCCGCCTCGCGGGCGAGCCGCGCGTGCAGGACCAGGTGCCGGTACTCCCCATGGACGGGCACGAAGTGGGCCGGCCGGGTGAGGCGGATCATCTCCCGCAGCTCTTCGCGGTAGGCGTGGCCGGAGGCGTGGATCTCGGAGATCTTCTCGTAGACCACCTCGGCCCCGCGGCGGTAGAGGTTGTCGATGATCTTGGCGATCGCCCGCTCGTTTCCGGGGATGAACTTGGAAGAGAGGACGACCGTGTCCCCCGGCCGGATGCGCAGCTGCTTGTGGGTCCCGGCGGCCATGCGGGCGATCGCCGACATGGGCTCGCCCTGGCTGCCGGTGGTGATGACGACCAGCTCCTGCTCGTCCCAGTCGGGGACGAGCTCGAGGCTCAGCTCCGTCCCGTGGGGGATCACGAGGCGGCCGAGGCTGCGGGCGACCTCGGCGCTCGCCTCGATGTTGCGGCCGCTGATCACCACCTTGCGGCCGGCGCGCCGCGCGAGGTCGACGATCATCTGGATGCGGGCGATGTTGGAGGCGAAGAGGGCGACGATGATCCGGCCGGGGCTGTCGCGGAAGATGCGCGCGAAGTTCTCGCGGATCCTCTCGTCGGGGAGGCTCCAGCCTTCGCGCTCGACGTTGGTCGAATCCGAAAGGAGCGCGAGCACGCCCCGCTCGCCGAGCCGCGCAAAGGCCCGCGTGTCGGTCCCGCCGCCCTCGGCCACGGGGCTCAGCTTGAAGTCGCCCGTGTGCACGACGAGTCCCTCCGGGGTGTCGATCGCCAGCCCCACGCCGTCGATCACGCTGTGCCCGACGGGCAGGAAGTCGATGCGGAACGGGCCGAGCGCAAGCGGCCGCCCCGGTTCGACGCGCTGGAAATCGGCCGTGGCGGCTGTCTCGAACTCGGCGAGCCGCTGGGCGGCCATGCCCAGGGTGAAGCCCGTCCCGAAGACGGGGACGGCCGCCTCCCGCAGAAGGAAGGGGAGCGCGCCGATGTGGTCCTCGTGGGCATGGGTGAGGATCACGCCGAGCAGCCGGCCCCCGGCCGCGCGCAGGTAGGCCGTGTCGGGGATCGCGAAATCGACCCCGAGCATGTAATCCTCGGGGAACATGAGGCCGGCGTCGATGACGAGGCGGTCTTCGCCGCACTCGACGACCATCATGTTGAGCCCGATTTCCCCCAGCCCGCCGAGCGGGATCAGTCGCAGCATGGCCCGCCCGCCCCGCCGGCGCCGGAGGCCGCGAGGATCGCCCGGCGCACGGCCTCCATGAGCGCTTCCTTGTTCGGGAATGCCCCCCCCGCCACGGGGATCGGCTTGCCGATCGTCACCGTCACCCGGCCGGGCCGGATCCAGAGGCTCCCCTTGGCCATGACCTCGCGGGTGCCGGAGATGGCGACCGGCACGACCGGCGCCCCGGCCTGCAGGGCGAGCACGAAGCCGCCCTTCTTGAAGGACTTGAGCTCGCCGTCCGGGCTGCGCGTCCCCTCGGGGAAGATCACGATCGAGGCCCCCGCACGGATCTTGGCCGCCGCCTCGCCGAGGCTTTGGAAGGCGGCCGCGCGGTTCCGGCGGTCGATCGGGATGTAGCCCGCCCCGCGCATGGCGCGGCCGAAGAGCGGGATGCGGAAGAGCTCCGCCTTGGCGAGCCAGCGGAACTGCACCGGCAGGTGGCCGAGGAGCACGGGGATGTCGTAGTTGCTCTGGTGGTTGGCCATGAAGATGCACGGTGTGCCGGGGTCCAGGTGCTCCCGGCCGCGCACGGCGACCCGCACCCCGCTCACGAGCAGGATCGAGCGCCCCCACAGGCGGGCGATCCGGTGAACGAGGTTCCCCGAGCGCGAGAAGACCGAAACCCACACGGCGACCACGCCGAGCACGAAGGTGGCCGAAACCGTCCAGGCCATGATCAGGGCGACGTGCAGGGCGGCGATCGGCCGGGAGCGGAAAAGGTTCGGTCCCACGGAGCGCAACGCCTCCCCCGAAGCCGTCATACGGAAATGGTGAGCTCCTCGAGCATGGCGTCGATCTCGCCGATCAGCCACTCGCGCTGGGCCCGCGAGGCGTAGGCGATGCAGCTGCAGCGCAGCCGCTGCCGGCTGCGGATCAACAGCTCAAGCGAGAGCCTGCCGGACTCGAGCTCGATGGCGGCGCAGTGCGGCTGGCATTCGCGGTGCGCGCTCTGGAGCGGGCTGAGGAGACCGGCCTCCAGGGGGACCCAGAAGATCGCCCCGAGGGCGGGCGGGCCATAGCGCCGCTCGAGGAACTCGCGCACCCGGCGCTCGTCGGCAAGCCGCAGCTGGTCGACGACGTACTGCTTCATAACCTATCGATGTAGCACATCATTTGCTTTCTTCGCAACCCGTGGCCGGGGGCGCCCCGTTTTCGCCAAAAGAAAAACCGGCGCCGCGGCGGCGCCGGTTTTTCTTCGCCGTCGCCGGCTTCAGCTTTCCTCGACCGTGATCGCGCCCTCGGAGCAGACTTCGACGCAGCTCTCGCAGCCCAGGCATTCGTCGGCGTTCACCGGCTTCGATTTGCCGTCCTGCATCTCGAACACCTCGACCGGGCAGACATCCACGCATTCTTCACAACCGACGCATTTTTCCTCATCCACCGTGGGGGTAAACGCCATCCGCAGCTCTCCTTTCGTGATTGGATCCCGACGGCCCGCAGGCCGGCTCGCTCGTGGGGGGCGAAAAAACCGTCGAGTGCATAAACCACATCCGACGGGCCTGTCAAGACTCGCGGCGGCCTTCAACCAAGCGGCGGCAGGGGAAGCCGCAGGACGATCGTCACGCCCCGCGGCGCGGCCGCGGGGGCCTCCTCGGCGAGGGGGTTCCGCCGCGGGTCGAGCAGGGCTTCCACGAGCTGAAGCGGGGACACGCCGGGGAAGGCGAGCAGCCCGGCCGGCTCGGCGGCGGTGCGGCCGGACGGCTCCGGGGAAAGGGGGATCCGGCCCCGGCTCACGCTCTCAAGGAGCACCCGAAGCCGGGAAAGAGGCCCCGCCGCGGCCCCGGCGGGCTCTGCCGCGGGATAACGGGCCGCGCCGGCCAGACGCTCCTCCAGCAGCGAAAACGCGGCGGGGCTCGCGGTGACGAAGACCGCCGCCGCCTGGGCCGGCCGCGCGCGGTAGAGCCGCGCCCACCCGCGGAGCCTCGCCGCGGCCTGCCCCACGGTCTCCGCCGCCGCTTCGCCGGCGGCCGGCTCCGCCGGGGGGAGCGGATCGCCGGCGATGGCGGCAACGAGCCGCTTCAGTTGCGCCTCGCCGCGGGCGAGGATCCGCGCCGCCTCGCACCGGTCCCGGTCGGCCCGCTCCGCAAGGAGAAGCAGCACCCGGGCGGTCCACAGCTCCTGCGCCCCGCCCCCGGCGGCCCCCGGCCCCGCCCCCCGGATCCGGGCGGCGAGGGCGCCGGGCTCTTCGGCGGCGTGCCTTTCGCCGGCCATGGCCTGCCAGGCCGCCGCGACACCCGCCCCGCCGTGGTGCAGCGCGGCCCACGACGTCCAGGCGCGCACCTCGGCCTCGAGCCGCCCGGCATCCTCCTGCGGCGCAAGAACCCACGAAAAGGCCGCGGCCTTCCCCTCGGGCGGGCGGTGGTCGGGCCGGTAGACGAAGACCTCGCTGAAGACCGCCTTCAGGGGCTCCGCCCAGGCGTCCGGCGGGTCGGTGTGCGGGAAGAGGACCGCCTTCACGCCGCCCCCCCGTCGCCCCGCGGCCCGCGGCTGCGGGCGGGGGGGTCCTGGACGCGCACGCCGCGGCGCAGGAGCTCCTCGCGCAGCCGGTCGGCCGTCTGGAAGTCGCCCGCGGCCCGCGCGGCCGCGCGGGCCGCGATCAGCTCGCGCAGCTCGGCGTCCGGGGCCGGCGGTTCGCCCGCGGGAAAGAGTCTCAGCACCTCGTCTTGCTCCCGGAAGGCCTCGAGCAGCCTCCGCGCCCCGCGGGCGGTGAGCGCCCCGGCGGCGGCGAGGGCATGGATCCGCCGCACGGTCTTGAAGATCACGGCGAGCGCCGCGGGCAAATCGAGGTCGTCGTCGAGCGCGGCGCGCACCCCCTGGCGCAGGTCGAAGGCGAGCTGCTCGGCCTCCGCCGGCGGATCCCCGCCCCGCTCGAGGGCCTGCAGCCCGGCAAGGCACCCGTCGAGGCGGCGCAGGGCGCGCTCGGTGGCCTCGAGCTTCTCCGCGGAGAAGGAAAGCGGCCGGCGGTAGTGGATCGAGAGCAGAACGCCGCGGATGGCGCGGCCGGAGACGCCCGCGGCAAGGAGCTCTTCCACGGGCGGGGCCGCGCCGGTCACGGGGGCGACCGCGAGCCAGGCGCGCGCGAGCGGCGCGCCGCTTGCGGCCTCGGCGATCGCGTTTTCGTTTTCGTGGTGCGGGAAGAGAAGTTCCTGGGCGACGACCCGCAGGTCGAAGCCGAACCCCAGGGCGGCCGTGGCCGCGGCCGCCGACTGCAGGTGCCAGGCCGGCCGCACGTTGCCCCAGGGGCTTTTGACGAAGGCGCCGCGCTTGAGGTCGGCGAGCCGGCAGCGCCGCAAGAGCGCGAAATCGCGGGGGTTCAATTTTTCGTAGTCGCTCAGGTCGACGCTCGCCCCCACGCGCACCTTGGCGGCATCGACCCCCGAGAGCCGGCCGTAGCCCGCGGCCCGCGAGAGGTCGAAGTAGAGGGAGCGCAGCTTCTCGTAGGCGAAGCCCTTGTCGAGAAGCCGCCGGGCGAGATCGACCATCGCCTCAAGGTGCTCGCCGGCGCGGGCGTAGATCTCGGCGGGCCGGACGCCCAAGGCGGCGAGGGTGCCGCGGAAGCGCTCGACCGCCGCGGCGGCCCCGCCGTCCGGGAGCAGATCGAGGTCGGGGAGATCGATCGCCTGTTTCACCGAAAGCCCTCGCGCCCTGAGCGCCCGGCACAGGAGATCGGCGACGACGAAGCGCCGCGCCTCGGTGAGCGAAAGGGGCCGCTGGAGGTTCGGTCCGCTCGTGGAAACGGCGACCCGGCCGGGGACGGCGGGCGAGAGGGTTTCGCACGCGCGCGTGAGCGTGTTGTGCAGGCGCATCGCCGGGGTTTCCCGCGCGGCGAAGAGGGGGGTGCTGAGGTAGCGCTCCCCGCCGTCGGGCAGGATCACGACGACCAGGCCCTCGCGCAGGCGTGCTGCGACCCGGAGAGCGCCCGCCATCGCCGCCCCGCTGCTCATGCCGACGAAGAGTCCCTCCTCGCGGGCGAGCCGGCGGGCGGTCTCGAAGGCCTCCTCGTCCTCGATGTTGATCTTCTCGTCGAGCCGCTCCTTCTCGTAGATGCCGGGCGTGTAGGCTTCGCGCAGGTTTTTCAGGCCCTGGATGGCGTGGCCGAGGAAGGGCTCGACCCCCACGATGCGCACCGCAGGGTTGAGCTCCTTCAGCCGCCGCGAGACCCCCATCAGGGTGCCCGTGGTCCCCATGGCGGCGACGACGGCCGTCACCCGGCCGCCCGTCTGCCGCCAGATCTCCGCGGCCGTGCCGTGGTAGTGGGCCTTCCAGTTGGCCTCGTTGTTGTACTGGTCGACGGCGACGAAGCGCTCCGGGTTCTCGCGCACCAGGCGGTAGACCTCCTCGATCGCCCCGTCGGTGCCGAGGTGCCCGGGGGTGAGCAGGATCTCGGCGCCGCGCGCCTGGAGGATGCGCCGCCGCTCGAGGCTCACGGCCTCGGACATGGCGAGCATCAGCCGGTAGCCCTTCACCGCGCAGACGAGCGCAAGCCCGATGCCCGTGTTCCCGCTCGTCGCCTCGATCACGGTCTTGGCGGGGGTGAGCTCGCCGGAGCGCTCGGCGGCCTCGATCATGGCGAGCGCGGGCCGGTCCTTGATCGAGCCGCCGGGGTTGAGGGATTCGAGCTTGGCGAAGACCCGCACCCGCGGGTGGGGGTTCAAACGCCGGATCTCGACGAGCGGCGTGTTGCCGATGGCCTCGAGGAGGCTTGCGCCCCGCAGCGGGAATCGTTCGGGGTTCACGGCGCCTCCCCCCCGGGGGGCGGGATCCCCAGAAAGCCCGCCACCGCCCGCAGGAGATCGGCCTTCACCTCCGCCTCGCCGCGGCCGGCGTCGATCACGCGGAAGCGCTCCGGCCGGCGGCGGGCGAGTTCGAGGTAGCCTTCCCGCACCCGGCGGTGGAAGCCGAGTTCCTCGTTTTCAAAGCGGCCCTCGCGCGCGGCCCGCCCGCCCTTCTCCATCTGGCGCCGCGCGCGTGCCAGCCCCACCTCGGGAGGAAGATCCAGGAGCAGCGTGAGATCGGGCCGCACCCCGGGGAAGACGAGCTCGTGGAGGGTCTCGGCCCACTCCATGGAGAGGCCGCGGGCGGCCCCCTGGTAGACCACGGTCGCATCGAAGAAGCGGTCGCAGAGGACGACCCGCCCGGCGGCGAGCGCGGGGCGCACCACGCGCGCCAGGTGCTCGGCGCGGTCGGCCATGTAGAGCAGGAGCTCCGTCCGCGCGTCCATGGCGACGTGGGCGGGATCGAGCAGCAGCGCGCGGATCTTGCGCCCGAGGTCGGTCCCGCCCGGTTCGCGGGTGAGGATGCAGCTTTGGCCGCGGTCGGTGAGGAAGGCGGCGACGTGGAGGATCTGGGTCGTCTTGCCGGCGCCCTCGCCGCCCTCGAAGGTGATGAAGACCGGTTTCCCCGGGGACATGGAAGGCCCGCCTACCCGTCCGCCGGAGGGCCGAGATCCCAGGAGCCGAGCTCGGCGAGCAGCCGGTAGTCGGTGGCGTCGCAGGAAATCGGCGTCACCGTGATGAAGCGGCGGCGCAGCGCCGCCCCGTCGACCTCGGGGTCGTCCTCGAAGTCCTGGGTGTCGGCGCCCTGCCAGTAGTAGGGCTGCCGCCGCGGGTCGAGCCGCTTCTCGACGTATTCGGCGAAGAGGGTGAGCCCCTGGCGGCTCGGCCGCACGCCGGCGATCTCTTCCCAGGGCACGGCGGGAAAGTTGACGTTGAGCAAGGTGCGCGGCGGCAGCCGCCGGAGGGAGAGCCGGGCGACGAGCCGGGCGACGAAGGAAGCCGCCTGCCGCGGCGGGTAGGGGGCGCCGGAGGCGATCGAGGCCGCGATCGCCGGGATGCCCCGCAGGGCCGCCTCGCGCGCCGCGGCGACCGTGCCGGAATAGTTGATGTTGACGCCGACGTTCGCCCCGCGGTTCAGTCCCGAGATCACGAGATCCGGGGTCCGGCCGAGGAGATCGAGCAAGGCGAGCTTGACGCAGTCGGCCGGGGTGCCGTTCACGGCGAAGGCGGGGGAGCCGCCGTTTTCGCAAACCCGCTCCGCCCGGAGAGGCTGGTGGAGCGTGATCGCGTGGCCGATCGCCGTGCGCTCGCGGTCGGGGGCGACGATCGTCACGGTGTGCTCGGCGGCCAGCACGGCCTCGAGCGCACGCAGCCCCGGGGCGTGGACGCCATCGTCGTTGGTCAGAAGAATATCCATGCGAAACAATATCTTGACTTTTGACCAGGCCTTCGCTTTATAGCGAAGTTCCCGTCGGCGCGCAAGGGTTCAGGAATCCGGGGCGCCGCCCCCCGTGCCGGAGACGCAGAAACCCGCCTGGAGGAACACCCGCCGTGAACCGCTCCCCGCACCCAGGCCCGGCCGCCGCTGCCGCCGCCACAGGCGAAAAGCGGGGATCGTCGCTTCGGGTCGTGCTGCTCGCGGCGCTGCTCGCTTTCGTTCTTCCGCCGGGGGCGGCCCGGGCCCAGGGGCTCCCCGCCGCCTCCGGCGCCGCCCCGCCCGAAACCCCCTGGGAGATCGAGGCCGACCGCCTGCGCGAGGACCGTGAGGCCGATCTTCTCGAGGCCGAGGGCGGGGTCGTCCTCTGGCGCCTGGACCGCTCGATCGAGGCCGACCGCATCCGCTACCACCGCGGGACGGGCCTTCTCGAGGCCGAGGGCCACGTCGTCCTGCGGGTGGGGGAGGATGAGCTGCGCGGGGAATCTCTCGCCTACGATCTTCACAACGAGACCGGGCGGCTCGACCAAGCCGAGGTCTTCATCCGCCAAAACAACTACCGCATCCGGGGCGCGCGGATCGAGAAGACGGGCCCCGACCTCTATCGCCTCCCGGAGGGCGAGATCACGACCTGCGACGGCTCCCCGCCCGACTGGAAAATCTCCGGCCGCGACATCCGCGTGCAGGGGGACGGCGCAGGGACGGCCTGGGGCGCCCTCCTCCATGTGCGCGACCTTCCCCTCTTCTACGCGCCCTTTGTCTCCTTCCCGGCGCGGAACAAGCGCCAGAGCGGCTTTCTCTTCCCGGAAATGGGCTACAGCCGCCGCAAGGGGGCCTTCTACAGCCAGCCGTATTATTGGGCGATCGACGACCGCAAGGACCTGACCGTGTTCGTGGAGGGCCTGACCGCGCGCGGGGTGCGGCCGGGGGTCGAGTTCCGCTACTACCTCGACCGCGACACCAAGGGGGCCGTCCTCTTCGACTTCCTCCACGACGACAAGGTGGACGACGGCTCCGGCAGCGCGAGTTCCGACTGGGGCTACACGGACCCCTCGGGAACCTATTTCCGCCCCAACCGCGACCGCTGGTGGCTGCGGGCGAGCCATGCCGGCCCGCTCCCGGCCGGCGCCTTCGGCCGGCTCGACCTCGACCTCCTGAGCGACCAGGACTATCTGCGGCTCTTCAAGACGGGGCAGATGGGCTGGAGGGACTCCGAGTCCCTCTTCCGCGAGTTCCTGGGCCGCACGATCGACGATTTCGACGACCCCGTGCGCGTAAACCGGCTCTGGGTGAGCCGCGGCTTCCAGCAGGTCAGCCTGAGCGGGGGGGCGATCCTCTACGACGACGTGCGCAGGGGCCAGAACCGCAAGGAGACCACCCAGCGGCTGCCCGTCGTCGTCTTCGCCGCGCCGAAGCAGCAGGCCCTGGAGACCCCCTTCCATGCCAGCCTGAGCTCGGAGTACGACCATTTCTACCGCCGGCGCGGCTTCGGCGTGCAGCGGGCCGACCTCTGGCCGCGCCTCTACCTGCCCTGGTCCTTCTTCCCCTACCTCACGGTCGAGCCCTCGGTCGGCTTCCGCCAGACCCTCTGGCAGCAGTACGAGGCGCAGGAGGGGACCCCCTGGTCCGAGGACGAGTACTTCCACCGCGAACTCTACGACACCCGGCTGGTCGTCGGCACCGAGGTCTACCGCGTCTACGAGGGCGGCGAAGGCCGGGTCGAGCGCCTGCGGCACCGGGTGGCGCCGGAGATCGCCCACACCTACGTCCCCGAGGCCGCCCAGGAGCGGCTGCCGAACATCGATTCCCGCGACCGCATCGAAAACCGCAACCGCGTGAGCTACGGACTCACCCAGACGTTCACCGCCCGGCTGCGGCCGGAGCCCCCGGCCGGGGCCGAGGGCGAGGAACCGGCCGCCGCCGCGGGGGCCGCAGGCCCCGTGGCCTATCGCGACCTCTTGCGCTGGCGGCTGCGGCAATACTACGATTTCGCCCGCCACCGGGAGCCCTTTTCGGCCGTCGCCAGCCGCGTGAACCTCCTGTGGATGGATCCCCTGCGGCTCGAACAGGAGATCGCCTGGAACCCGCACACGAACCGGATCGACCGCGGCTCGCTCACGCTCGAGCTCGGCGAGCGCCGCGGCAACCACCTTTTCGTCGGCTACCGCTGGGACCGGGACACGAGCGAGGACGAGAAAAACGACGAGTACGAGTTCGGCCAGATCCTGGAGCCCCAGAAAACGACCGAGCAGCGCCGCATCCACAGCCTGCGGCTCGACGGCCGCCTCGCGGTGAGCGAGCGGCTGAGCCTGCTCGGCAGCTACGAGCGGGACATCGAAAGCGGCCGTTCCCCGGCCTACGGCCTGGGCTTCGTCTACGACGCCCCCTGCTGGGCGATCGAGGCCGTCTTCGGCCTCGAGGAGGAAGACCTGGGCGCCCGTGTCCGCATCCGGCTGAAAGGGATCGGGGAGTTCGGGTTCTGAGGCCGCCCGCGGGCGGGAGGAAAGACGGGTTTTGGAGATGGAAGACAAGCGCCTCACCCGGCAATGGTACGTGCTGCACACGAAGAGCCGCCACGAGCAGGTGGTGCTCGAGGGGCTGCTCAAGAAATCGATGGAGGTCTTTCTCCCGCGGGTCAAGGTGCGCAGCGCGCGCCGCGACCGGCGCCTGATGATCGAGGTGCCTCTTTTCCCCGGCTACCTCTTCGTCCACACCGACCTCCACCCCCGCACGCACCTCGAGATCGTCAAGACCACCGGCGTGGTGAGGCTGGTCGGCACCCGCTCCGGGCCGGTCCCGGTCGCCGAGGAAACGGTCGCCTCGCTCCGGATCATGGTCGCCTCGGAGATGCCGATCACGACCGGCTCCCGCCTGCGGCAGGGCGACCGCGTGCTCGTCGTGCGCGGGCCGCTCGCCGGCGTGACGGGCTCCTTCGTCCGCTACCGCGGCTTCGGCCGGGTGGTGGTGAACGTCGAGGCCCTCGGCCAATTCGCCGCGGTGGAGGTGGACGAAGGGGATGTAGAGCTTCTGCCGCCGGTTCTCGGCTGACGGCTTGACAGCGAATAGGCATCGGGAATATAAGGAAAACCTGATCGGGCGCGCGCCCGCTCGGGAGGAGGGTTCATGAACAAGCTGGAGCTCATCTCCGCGCTGAAAACGGAAGCGAACATCTCCAAGGCCGAAGCCGCCCAGGTCGTGCAGATCTTCTTCGACCACATGGCCGACGCGCTCGCCCGCGGGGAGCGGGTCGAGATCCGCGGGCTGTGCAGCTTTTTCGTCAAGGAATACAAGAGCTACGTGGGCCGCAACCCGAAGACCGGCGACAAGGTGACCATCCGCCCCAAGAAGCTTCCGTTCTTCAAGTCGGGCAAGGAGCTCAAGGAACGGGTCGACTCCCCGAAGGAACGGGTCGACTCCCCGAAGGAAGCCTGAACTGCCCGGTTTCGACGCCATCATCGACCAGGACCGTGTCGTCCGGACCCTCCTCGATTTTCTTCGCCACGGGACCCTCCCGCACGCCCTGCTCTTCACCGGCATCGAGGGCGTGGGCAAGCGCACGGCGGCCCGCGCGCTGGCCATGGCCGTGAACTGCGCGGCCGGCGAGGGGGCGGTCGGGTCCCTGCCCTGCGGCGACTGCGGCCCCTGCCGCCGGATCGCCGCCGGCAGCCACCCCGATGTCCTCGTGCTCGAACCCGCGGGGAAGGAGTTCCGCATCGACCAGGTGCGCGAGCTGTGCCGGGAACTGGCGCTCAAGCCTTACGAGGGGCGGCACCGCGTGGCCCTGATCGCCGGTGCCGAGCGGCTGAACCCCCACGCGGCGAACGCGCTGTTGAAGGTGCTCGAGGAGCCGCCCGAGCGGACGCTGATCGTCCTGACGGCCCCGCAGGCGGCGGACCTGCTGCCGACGATCGTCTCGCGCTGCCGGCAGCTGCGCTTCAAGCCGATCGCCGCGCGGCACCTGGCCGCGATCCTCGAGCGGGCCCACGGGGTGCCCGCGGCGGAGGCCGAGGCCGTGGCCGACACGGCCGGGGGCAGCGTCACCCGCGCCCTCGCCATGCTGCGCCAAGGCTGGCCGGAGAAGCGCCGCCGGCTCCTCGCCGAGCTGCCCGAACTGGCCGGCGGGCCGCCGCTGCGGGCGCTCCTCCTCGCGGCAAGCTTCTCCCGCGCGCGCAGCGAGGCCGAGGAGGTGCTCGGGCTGGTCGCCTCCTGGGTGCGGGACCTCGCCTTCGCGGCCGAGGGCGCCGCGCACCTGGTCAACCGCGACGTGCGGGGCGAGATCGCCGAGGCGGCCGGCCGGCTTCCCGGGGATTTCGCGCCCCGGGCCTGGGAGGCCCTGCAGCGGGCCGAGCGGCGGCTCGGGTGCCGGATCAGGCGGCTCGCCCGGCACGCAGCCACTGGACCCGGCGCCGCCATCGTTGCTTGCGCCCTCGCCCGGACCCTCGCAGGTACAGCAGCCCCACCCCATTCCGGCGCCCCCGGCTGCGGCGCTTGTAGGTCTGGGTGCGACGCTTCTACTGGGCGCATCGCGCTGGCGCGGGGCGCTGCGCGGCGCTAGCAGCGCGGCGTGCTGAATGATCGATCGACGGCCGCTACCCTGCTGGCCACGCGGCGCTCGGCCAAGCCCGCGCTGCTCGGCGAGCCGGGTCCCACGCCGGCGGAACTGGACGCAATGCTGGCGAGCGCGGCGCGCGTGCCCGACCATGGCGAGCTGGCGCCTTGGCGTTTCGTGATCATCGGACGCGACGAGCGCGAGCCTTTCGCCCAATGCCTGACGGACGCCCTCGCCGCCGAGCGGCCGGACGCGCCTGAAACCGACCGCGCCAAGCTGCGCGCGCTCGCTCACGCCGCTCCGGTCCTGGTCGCGCTGCTCTCAGCTCCGGTCCACGGTCATAAGATTCCGGTTTGGGAGCAGGAGCTCTCCGCCGGCGCTGCCGCCTTCGCCCTGCTTGCTGCCGCCCATGCGCGCGGATTTGCCGGCAGCTGGGTGACGGGCTGGGCTGCCTATTCGCCCGCGGTCCATGCCGCGCTGGGCGGCGAGGCCGGTGGGCGCATTGCCGGATTCATCCACATCGGCACGCCCACCGCGCCGCTCGAGGAACGCGCGCGGCCGCTGCCCGCCGATGTCGTTCGCCCCTGGCTGGGGCCGGCCGCCTGACGGCCTGGATGCGGCGCATCGGCCACACTGGCGCGGCCATGCCATCATGGGTGAACGCCGCATTGACCCGGACCGTCTTATCAGGGCATGACGGCGGCGTGCGCCAGTCAAGTCCCCCCGTCTATCTCCAGATCCGCGACGCCATCGTCGCCGACATCCTCGACGGCCGCTTCGGGCCCGGCGACGCGCTGCCCTCGGTGCGCGCGCTCGCCGCCAGCGAGGGCGTCAATCCGCTCACCGTATCCAAGGCCTATCAGGACCTGCAGGCCGACGGTCTTGTCGTGGCCCGAAAGGGCATCGGCCTGTTCGCCGCCGAGGGCGCGCGCGAGCGACTGCTCGTCTCCGAGCGCCGGCGATTCCTGGCCGAGGAATGGCCGGGCCTGCGCCACCGGCTGGGCCGGCTGGGGCTGACCGCCGACGATCTCTTCGCCCGCGCGTGACGCACGCCGAACTGATTGACGCGCTGGTTGAGCCAGTGCGCGCCGCCGGCCGGCTGATCGAAGAAATCCGCGCGCGCGGCTGCGAGGCCATGGCCAAGGCGGACCGATCGCCGGTGACTGAG
>Ga0101944_10002481_pt1 | contig 29641 bp, 33 predicted proteins | sample DewCreD2012metaG_FD_75245 | JGI IMG/M metagenome (GOLD analysis project Ga0101944, IMG submission 75245) | Hot spring sediment bacterial and archeal communities from British Columbia, Canada, to study Microbial Dark Matter (Phase II) - Dewar... ... | reverse complement strand
AGCCCGGCCTGCAGGGCAAAATACAGCCCAAAGGGGGTCAAAATCAGCACGGCCAGCGCCAGCAGGGAAAGATACAGCCGCTTCTGGTGATGATTGGGTTGGGCGTTCATGGGTGGAATTGTACCTCACAAAGTTCTTTCCTTTTCAACTCTCCTCTACCCGTAACTTTTAAGAGGGAAATACGACTATACGGGTAGATAAACACAAATTTTCTTGAGGAGAATTCAACCATGAACCATAAATCGAGTTACTTAATGGAAAGATTGGTCTTTCTGGCAGCCTTTATCCTGCTGGGTCTATCGGCCTGCGCTCCAGCGGCAGCGGATGCTGCCAACACACCCCTGGCAGCCGCGCCGCTCAATAATGCCGAGTCTGCATCGTTTGAAACGCGCCTGGCGCGCATCGAACTGAACGGCACGCTGGAGCAGATCAGCGAGCAGACGGCGGTGGTGGACGGGCAGACTTTTCGACTGGATGAGCAGTCGGTGGTGGTATCCGCGCTCAAACCGGGCGACCGGGTGCAGGTCAAAGCCGTGCTGCTGCCCGACAATTCGCTGTATGCTCAATCCGTCAAACTGGATCTCTCAGCATCTTCCAGCAGCAGTTTCAAGTTCTATGGTTTTGTAGAAGAAACCGGAACGGAAAACTGGCGGATTTCTTCCATCATCGTTCAGGTGGCACCCGCCACGACAATTTCTGCCGGTACTGGCATGGGCAGTTTCGTCGAGGTGGAGGGACGAATTCTCAACGGTCAACTGCTGGCGGATAAAATTGTCCTCGAAGACTCGCCCAAAACCGGTTCAACCGCCACTCCCGGTGTTCCGGGCAGCGGTGAGATGGAATTCTTTGGCAAGATCGAGTCCATTCAAAACGGCGTGTACGGGATTGGCGGGCGCACCGTGCGCACCGCGCCGCAAACCGAAATCAAAGGCGCGCTGGCGGTCGGGTTGATGGTCAAGGTTCACGCCGCCCTGCAGCCTGACGGCACCTATCTGGCGCGCGAGATTGAACTTTCGACCGGCGATGACAATTCCGGCAGGGGTGGAGATGACGACTACGGCAAGGGCGGGGATGATGACAACTCCGGTAAGGGCGGCGATGATGACGATGGCAAAGGAGACTATGATTACGGCAAAGGAAAGGGCAAGTGAGTAATTTCTGCCTGTGGATGGGTACAATTGTTCAGGTTGCCGGGTGTACTTTTCCCTACACCCGGCAGCGCCTTTTTCGCAGAGGCTGGAAGTATAATACCTGTGTTGCAGAAAAAAACTTTATGACCGCAACCCCGTCACCCGTTCAAAACCGGCAGGCACAAGAGGCTGCCGAACTGCTCCAGCAGGCAAAACAGTTTGAGCCGCAGGCGCTGACAGCCATTCACGATGCGCTTTATTCGCAGGTCTTTCGGTATGTTTCCTACCGGGTAGATGACCCGCATACCTGTGAAGATATTACTGCCGAGGTATTCCTGCGTTTGCTGAAAGCTCTCAAAAAAGAAGACCTGACCATTGACAATCTGCGCGCGTGGCTGCTGGGCACGGCTCATCATCTGGTGCAGGATTATTACCGCAAGTCCTATCGCCACCCTACCACCGGCCTTGAACAACAGGAAAACCTGCCGGACGGCCGCGATCCGGCGGAGCAAGCCGAGCAAAATGCAGCCCGCCATCAAATTTGCCGGGCTCTTTTGCAGTTAACCGATGACCAGCAGCATGTGCTGGCGCTGCGCTTTTCTCAGGAATTATCCGTGCAGGAAACCGCCAGGGTGATGAAAAAATCGGTCGAAGCCGTGAAAGTATTACAGTTTCGAGCGCTGGCAGCCTTACGCCGCCAGTTGGAAGGGAGCCGGTAAGCCATGAAGCCTGCCGAAACCGCTCAATTACTGGAAGAATGTTTGCAAAGAATGCAAATGGGGGAAACCCTGGATAGAATTCTGGGGGATTACCCCGATCAGGCAGAAGAACTGCGTCCACTTTTGGAAAGCGCCCGTCTGGCTCAGGCCAATGCCCTCTACCTGCCGCCCACCAGCGGGCAGCAGCGCAGCCGTGCCCAATTTCTGGAGGAGGCTGCCCGTCAGGCTCGCTCGCAGCCAAAATTTGCTTTTCCGCAGCTGCGTTTTGCCTCGTTGCTGCTCTCAGCAGTGATTCTGATGCTGGTGGGGGGGTTTACCCTCACGCTGGCTTCCGGCCGTTCGCTGCCCGGTCAGCCGTTGTACGGCGTCAAACGCTCGGTGGAGCAGGCGCAGCTGGCGTTGAGCGGCGATGCTCTCGCACGCATCCGCTTGGAAGATACCTTTGACCAGCGGCGGGCAGAAGAAGTGCGCCAGTTGATTCTTTCCGGCAAAGAACAGCCGGTCGAATTCAGCGGTTTTCTCACCCGGCGCATTCAAGACGGCTCCAATCAATGGTCAGCCGGCGGTATTGACTTCACCCTCAGCGGTGATTTGCAGCGTTCTGCCGGCTCAATGGGCGGCGCTTATGTGGATATCCGCGGTTTTGTGCGCGGTCAGCAGGGTTTGGAAGTCACCGAAATGCGTCTGCGCCTCTACCAGATCGGCGGCATTCTTCAGGCGCAAAGTGAATACGAATGGACGGTGGAAGGGGTACGCCTGCGCCTGCCCAGCCTGGCGGAACTGGACGGAACACCCGAAGTGGGCAAACCGATTTCGGTAACGGCCATCCGCGTTGGCGAAAATGACTTTCTGGCCCTCAGCGCGCGGGTTGGGCGTTTGAACGCCCCAGCCACACCGACTTTCACGCCCAATCTCATCACACCGACCCTGACGCAAACCCCCACTATCCCGCTTACCCTTACCTCGACCCCGTCGCCTTCTGCCACACTTCGCCCGCAGGTCACCGCCAGCCCTGATGACGACCTGTATAAGAATAATACCAATGACAAAGGTGGGGATGACTCCGGCGGCAAAGGCGGAGATGATTCCAGCAAGGGCCGCGGCAGTGATGATAACGGCGATGGCTATTGATGGTATACTAAAAATCATGGAAAACCAGCAGCGATCGGTTCAAAAAGTGGTGCGAATACGCTCGCTTTATGCGCCCAAGGAAGATGCAGACTGGTGGCGCAGCCAGCCTTACACGGCGCGCCTGGCCGCGCTGGAGGAAATTCGCCAGGAAGTTCACCGGTGGAAATATGGCACTCAGCCCCGATTTCAAAGAGTTTATCGAATCGTTAAACTCAAGTGAAGTGCGCTATCTGGTGGTTGGGGGATACGCGGTTGCTTTTCACGGATATCCGCGATACACCAAAGACCTGGATATCTGGATTGAAAATACACCTGAAAATGCAAGCCGTGTACTGGCTGCTTTGCAGCGGTTTGGTTTTGGCTCGCTGGACTTGGAGGAACAGGATTTCCTGACCCCGGAACAGGTGATCCAGTTGGGTTATCCTCCCAATCGAATTGATCTGATGACCTCCCTTCCCGGTGTAAACTTCAATGAATGTTACCGGGCGCGTATCAGCGTGGAAGTGGATGGTGTGATCGTCAACTTTATTGATCTTGAAAATTTAAAGCAGAATAAACGCACCTCCGGGCGGTTTCAAGATCTGGCCGACCTTGAAAATTTAGAGGGCAAAAATGAAAATTAACGCTGGTAAAGGCCGGTCAGGGAGGCTTGAGCGAGGATGTGGCCGCGCATCAGGCTGGTGAGCCGGGCAGCGTTCAACCCGGGCGGCAGGTCGGGGGCTAAATCCAGCGCGTAGAGGGTGAAGATATAACGGTGCGGCTTGCCCGGCGGCGGACAGGGCCCGCCGTAACCGATTCTTCCAAAATCATTGCGCCCCTGCGAACCGCCGCCGCTCAGCCGTTCGGTGGCGGGCATACCCTCCGGCAAGCCGGTCGTCTGGGGCGGCAGGTTGTACAGTACCCAGTGGATGAACGTCCCACCGGGCGCATCCGGGTCGCTGACCACCAGCGCCAGGCTTTGCGCAGCGGCTGGAACGCCGCTCCATTCCAGGCGGGGAGAAACATTCTCCCCCTCACAGGTGAATCGGGTCGGGATGTTGGCGCCATCGCTGAATTCAGGACTGTGGATCTTCATCAGACTACCTCCTTCACGAAACGAATCAACCGGTGAAAGCATCACCGGCAAAAACAATGCAGCAGCCAGCGCTGCTGCGCCTGCTGCGCTGAGCGTGCAGGCCGCGTTGACGCCGTCATTGTTCAGCCAGCGCCAGCCGCGCAGCGGCACGGTCGGCGTACCGCAGCTGTGAAGCGGGTGGCGTTCGGTTTCTTTGGCGCACTGCGGACAGGTGTAAATGGCCTGCGCGGTTGCGCCCAGCAGCGAATCGATCAGGCTGCCCAGTAAACCACTCAGGGTTACCAGCCCAAAAACAGCCACAACCGGGAGCATGACCCGTGCTGGCGGGAACAAAACTGCCAGCAAAGCGATGAAAGCCGCTCCGCCCAGGGCTGCCAGTGTGCCAAACGGCGTGATACCGCCGGAAGTGCCTTTTTCCACCAGCTTGCCGGTGGTGATTAAGCGCGGCAGATGCGGGCTGAGCACGCCCAGCTCGGTTGCCCAGGTGTCGGCGTTGGCGGCTGCCAATCCGGCGGCCGCCGCCAGCCACGGCAGGGGCGAAGCGGGGAAAACGACCTGCGCCAGCACCAGCAGGCCGGCAATTCCGCCGTTCGCCGCGACTTGGGCGGCATCCCTCCGGCTGCCCTTGGAGAATTTCTCCTCCACGCTTTGCTTGCGGCGGCGGAAAAGACGCGAAAGCAGGCTGGATGAAATGAAGAACCCCAATAACAGGACTGCCCACGGCAGCCCGCCCAGTCCAAATACCGCCGTCCCCAGCAGGATTGCTGCCAGCGCTCCGCTGCGGCTGAGCGAACCTGCCACGTACGCCGCCAGGGAAATGATGACCGCTAAACCCAAACCCAACCCAAGCTGAACCCATGAAATGGACTGACTCACACCTTACCTCATCAGGACAGAAGCAGGATTACGGCGGCTGCCAGTAAAAGCAGCGGCGTAAAGGCCGAAGCAATCCACAGCAGAAAAGCCACCGGACGGTCGGATTCGCGCCGGTAAAAATAAATGCCGGCCAGCAGGTTGACCAGATAAATCAAAATGCCCAGCACCGGCAGCAGCAGCACCTGTTCACCGGGGACGGGCGGCAGGGGCTGACCCTGAGCATTGAAACCCAACGAAACGGATGGGGTGGAAGGGATGGCCAGCGCCACCACGATCAGCAGCAAGACGGTCAGAATCAGACCGGCGATCAGAAACCAGCGCGCCGGACGGTCATCCCAAACCCGCCGGGCAAAAGCGGCCGGTTGAGCCGAGTACGGCGGCAGGGGAGTCAGACTGCCCAGTTCGATCATGCGCTGAAATGCGCGGTTGAAAGCGCGCCCATCCTGAGGGGAGATGGCAAACACCCGGTCGCGGGCTGCCACCAGCAGCAGCGCGTCCACTTCCGAAGCCATAAATTCCACCGTGCCCAGTTCGGCAACCTTGCGGCTGCCCAGCACGGCCCCCGGGGCAATCAGCGGCGGCAGGGGCAGGCTGAAACCCAACTCCCGCGCCGGGCGCACCCATTCAATCTCCGGCAGGGGAATATCCTCGGCGCGCAAGCCCCAGCGCAAGCGCAAACCGTCGCGTTCCAGCCGGTAAAAAGCGTTCATCAGTGCGTAACCGCGGTAAAACACCCATGGCAAGGGAGCAAACAACCCCGCGCTGCCCAGCAGCAACAGCACAAACCGCCCTTCCTGAGGCTGGTTGAAGGCCAGAATCAGACAGCCAAGGCTGCCCCCCAGCAGAATAACCCCCACCAGCAGGTGAAAAATCAATCCGCGCCGGCGGGGAGGGTAGAAAACCTGACCTTCGTCCTCTGCCATGTTCACAACACCTGTCGCAGTGTATCGCACACCAGTTCGACCTGCGCTTCGTCCATCACGCCGGAAAAAGGCAGTGCCAGACCGCGCTCCCCTAAATCCTCCGTGACCGGAAAATCGCCCGGCTGGTAGCCGAAACGTTCCACCATGTAGGGCTGCAAATGAATGGGCAGGAAGTACGGGCGAACCGGGATACCCCGCTCGCCGAGGCGGTGTGCCACAGCGGCGCGGTCCATCCCGCGCTCCAAACGGACGACGTAAACGAACCATGAGGGGCGGGTGGTGTACTCCTCCAGAGCGGGCGGCTCGACTCCGGCAATGCCTATCAGCCGCTGGCGGTACCATTCTGCCACCCGTTCGCGCTTTTGGAGCAGTTCTTCCAGCCGGTTCATCTGAGTGGTGCCCAGTGCCGCGCTCATCTCGTCCAGCCGGTAGTTGTAGCCAAGGTAGGTGTGCTGCAGCCAGGTATCGCCCGGGGCGCGCCCCTGATTGCGCAAAGCGCGCATGTACTGGCCGGCGGCTTCGTCATCGGTGACGATCATGCCGCCTTCACCGGTGGTGATTTGTTTGTTCGGGTAGAAAGCAAACACGCCGTAGTCACCCAGCGTGCCGGCTTTGCGGCCTTTGTACTCGGCGCCCAGCGCTTCACAGGAATCTTCAATCAGGCGCAGGCCGTACTGATCAGCGGTGGCCCGCAGACGGTCATAGTCGGCCGGCTGGCCGAACACATCAACCGCCAGAATGGCTTTCAACCGGCCGGCGGGGTGGGTGTTGACGCCGCGGCGCGGCAGCCAGCGCTGAGCGGCTTTGCCGCCCTGCATTAAATCACGGGCTGCTTCGGCAACCAGCGCCGGGTGGATATTGCCGCTGCGTTCTTCAACATCCACAAAAACCGGTACGGCATTTTCGAACAGCAGGGCGTTCGCCGAGGCGACAAACGAAAACGGGCTGGTGATCACCCAATCGCCGGGCTGAATATCTGCGGCCCGCACGCACAGGTGCAGCCCGGCCGTGCCGGAATTGACACCGATGGCATACCGCCAGCCGGTGAAGTTGCGGAAAGTCTGCTCGAAGGCTTCAATTTGCCCGCCCATGCTCAGGTGGGGGGTGTTCAGCACATTCAATACCGCCTGCCGTTCGGCTTCGGTCAAATCCGGGGAGGACATGGGGACAATGGGAGGTGGATATGGGCTCATGTCAACGATTTTACCGCAAAGTGCCGCTTTTTCACTCCCCTGCGGCTTCCTCTGCTAAAGCAGAAAGAGCAGCCAGCCGGAAATGGCGCGGTAGAGCGCCGGAGCCGCCACGTGGCGCACCTTCAGCATCATCCAGCCTGCCGCCAGACTGTGCAGCACAACCACTCCCCAGCCCGTCCACTGACTTTCGCCCGGCAGCAACAAAACGCGCGGCGCCTGAGCCAGCACAAACAACCCGGCGCTCAACAGCCAGCCGGCAATGCCGCCCAGCCAGCCCGCCAGACGCGGCTGCAGGTAGCCGCGGAAGAGGGTTTCTTCCCCCAGTGCAATCGCCAGCAAAATCAGCAAGGCCTGTGCCTGCTCAGCGCTCACGCCGCCCAACAGGCGCATCACCATGCCGCGCAAGAAAATACTCAACAGCCCTACTGCAATCCCAATTTGCAGCGCGGGAGTCAGCAGCACCCGTCCCCAGCCGGCGCTGCGCAGGGGCTGCCGGCGGTAAACCAGCGCCGCCCCGCTGATCAAGGCTGCCAGTGCCGCCAGACTGAGCGCCGGATACAAACCGCCCACACCACCCCGCTGGACTTCCTGAGCCGTGGCGGGTTGGGCATACATGACGACCGCCAGCAGCACCATTCCTCCACTTAAAGCCAGCCCAACCAGCCCTTCGCGGCGCGGATATTGAAATCGAAGCGGCGGTACGGCGCGCAGCCGCGGACTGATGCCAAGCAGCATGGTGACTGCTACGACCCCCAGCACTTCACTGATCAACCCCACCCATTGAGCCGTGGTCAGCACCGGCATGCATTATTCCTGGTCATTCTGGCTTTGCCCGGAAAAATCTTCTTCACTTTCGGGTGATTCAACCTGTATTTCTACCTGTTCTTCCATGCGCACCTGTCCGCGCAGGAAGGCACCTTCTTCAGTGGAGAAAGAAACTACAGTCACATCGCCCCACACCCGGCCGGTGGAGCGGATTTCCAGTTTTTCGGCAAGGATGTTGCCGCGCATTGCCCCGGCGACTACGACGGTGTTGGCGCGCAGTTCCGGGCAGGTGACCCGTCCGGTTTCGCCAATCACCACCAGCCCGCGCACGGCAATATCCCCTTCAAATGTGCCTTCAATGCGCACGCCGCCGCTGCCGTGCAGGCTGCCTTTCCAGTTGATGCCCGGCCCCAGCACCGAAGTTACCCGCTCGGTGGGCGGTGGCGGCGCTGATCCCGCCGGTGGATTTCTGCGAAACATGGCCTTCCTCCTCCGTTTGATTCTAACGCGGCGGATAAACGCTGCCGGCATACACCACCGTGCCGGGCGGTACATCCGCCTTGACGGTGGCGCCGTTGCCGACCCGCGCGCCGCGCCCAATGGTCAGATTTAAGTTGATGGTTGCGCCCATCCCGATTTGGGCAAAATCTTCCACCCGCACGCCGCCGGCCAGCAGCGCGCCCGGCGAAAGGTTGACACATTTGCCGATAACGCAGTCATGTGAAACGACCACTCCGGCGTTCAGCACACTGCCGTAGCCGATGACCGCGCAGGCAGAAACGTAACTTTGCGCCAGCACCTGCACGCCGCCTTCCAGCCGCGCCGAGGAATCCACCCAGGCGGTGGGATGCACCAGCGCCGGGCAGTTGAACCCGTTGGCTGCCAGAATTTCAAACACTTTCAGGCGCACTTCCGGGTGGTTGATGCCGCCCACGCCGTTGACGGCCAGCCGGATGCCGCGCGCAAATAAACCCGGCAGCGCTTCAGCCCCGCCGACCACCGGCACGCCCAGCACTTCGCTGCCCGGGGTTAAGCCGTCATCTACCACTGCTGCCCAGTGATAAGCCCCAACCGCCCGCACCAGTTCAATCAGCGTTTTACCGTGTCCGCCCCCGCCGAACAACACCAGCGCGGTCGGGTCATAATCCATCTGCGGCATTTGAGCGTTGGGTGGTAGCATGTCTTTTTTATATCACATTTTATAAACGCAGGCAGGCCTGCACCGCCAGCCAGAAGATGCGTTCGCGGTCATCGGCGCGTTTGTGCCAGCTGCGGCTGTCCCAGCCCTCCGGCACGACCAGATCGCCGCCGTACACCAGCTGTCCAAAGGTGACCCGGCGAAATTGGGCGACCGCAAAGAAGGCAGCAGCCTCCATTTCGACCACCTGACAGCCTTCTGCCAGACGGCGCGCGCGGCGCGCCACCGTTTCGCGGTAAATGCCGTCGGTTGTCCATGCTTTGGCGAGGCTGTAAGGCATGTTTGCCGCTTCCAGGGTTGCCTGCAAGGCGGCCACCGCCGCTGGGCTGGCGCTCACTTCCCGGCCGGGCGGCAGGTAATGGTACGAAACGCCCTCATCGCGCACCGCGCTGGTCAAAATCAGCGGGTGGCCAGCGTCTATCGAATGGTCAATCACCCCGCAGCCGCCGGCAGCGATGAAGCGGTCAACCCCCAGCGCGATGATTTCTTCCAGAAAACCGGCCGAGAGCGGCGCACCCACGCCGGGATGAGCGACCAGCAACGGCTGGCCGTTTTCTTCCAGCACATACAACGGGTTTGGGCCAATTTCCGACTTAAGCCGACCGATGACTTTCAATCGGCCTTTACGGCGCAGGCGGTTAATCACATCCTGAAAAAAGCACAGCACGGCGCGCGGGGGTGCCGCCTGTGATAGTTGGACAGGGTGCGGTTGTAAAATTGCCTGCTCGGCGGGGTCAAATTCGAGGATGGGTGCAGTCGGTTTTTCGTTCACTCCGCCTCCGGTTGAGAAATTTGCCAGTTGATCCATTCAATGTCATCAATGCCTGCAAACCGTTGCTGCATGATGGCCATGGCCTGCGGGTTATTGTCAATCAGGATGAAGCGCCGGCCCAGTTCCAGCGCCGCCGCGCCGGTGGTGCCGCTGCCGGCAAAGAAATCCAGCACCAGCCCGCCGGGTGTGGAAGAAGCCTGAAGGATGCGCCGCAGGATGCCGAGTGGTTTTTGGGTGGGGTAGCCGGTCTTTTCCTTGCCGTTGGTCGGTACGATGGTATGCCACCAGGTATCGGTTGGCAGTTTGCCGCGCGCGGCCTTTTCTGCGCCCACCAGTCCCGGCGCCATGTAAGGGATGCGCTCGATTTGCTCGACATTGAAGATGTAATGGCGCGGGTCACGGGCATACCAGAGGATGTTATCGTGCTTGGCGGGCCATTTGCGGCGAGTGCGCCCGCCGTAATCATACGCCCAAATGATCTCGTTGAGGAAGCACTCCCGCCCGAAAATCTGATCGAGCAGCACTTTGCAGTAATGCACCTCGCGGTAGTCAATGTGAAAGTACAAACTGCCGTTGGGCTGCAGCAGGCGGTAGGCTTCGCGCAGGCGCGGTTCCAGAAAGGCCAGATAGTCATCAAAAATATCCGCATACGAATGGGAACCAAGCCGTACCGTACGGTAACGCCGCCCGCCAAAACCAACCCGATCGCCGCTGCCGTCGCTTTGCGTGCGCAGGCGGACGCGCTGCTGTACCCGCCCGGTGTTGAAAGGCGGGTCAATGTAGATCAATTCCACGCTGCCTGAAGGGAGCGACTGCAGAATGGGCAGGTTATCGCCAAAATAAATGCGGTTGGAGGGCATAGCCTAATTTTACCCTTAGTTCGCCGGGAGGATTGTCCGCCTGCCCATTCAGTCAGGAAGAATTTATCCACCAGCCGGAGGTATTTGGGTTTTCATCGCATTACGATGGGAGAGTGGTCAGGTTTGCCTGGAAAGGAAGTACGCATGAATCAACCTCAAATACCTGAAAAATATTCCCTCCCATCCAAAAACCAGTCCTCCCCAGCCCTCCGCTTAAAATCACCCGCTTCACCGGCATGGCGCGGGGCGGCCGGCAGTGTGCTGGCGGCATTTTTACTGATCAGTGCATTGACGGGCTTCTTCCTGTCCCGGCACGGCGGGGCGGGGATCTGGCTGGCGGTTTCAGCCGGTGTGATGGGGTTGGTCACGATTGCGGCAGGTTTGTTGTTTGGGATGGGCATGTTGCTGGGAAAACTGCCGCTCAGGTTTCGGTATGCCCTTCTGGTTGCCCTGTTTTCCGGTGTTGTGCTGGCTTTGTTGAGCCTGCCGCTTTTGCCGGGACTGGCCGTTGTGCTGGCTGCCGTTCTGGTGGGCGCGGCGCTGCTCGGCGGTGGGGCGGTGGGACTGTTGAGCCGGGCATCCGCCAGCCGGAGTCGGCTTCAAAGCGCTCTGTTTGCGGCTGAATTGATTCTGGGGCTGGTCGTTCTGGTTGGGGTGGGGGTATTTCTTGGCTGGCAGGGCAGCCCCGTACAGTTGCCAGCCCATGCAGGTGAGCAAGCCCCCTCTCCAGTTGAGCCGTTGAATCTGCCCGACCCCGCTCGGCCGGGTGCTTATCCGGTTGCACTGCTTACCTACGGCAGCGGACAGGACAAACTCCGTCAGGAATATGCTCAAGGGGCTGCCTTGCTGACCCCCAGCGTGGACGCTTCGCTTTTACTGGAGGGCTGGTCAAGCCTGCGCACGGCTTACTGGGGCTTTTCCCCCGCCGAACTCCCTCTGAATGGCCGGGTGTGGTATCCGCAGGCGGAGGGTCGTTTTCCGCTGGTGATTGCCGTACATGGAAATCATCCGATGGAAGAGACCTCGGAAAGTGGTTACGACTATTTAGGGGAATTGCTGGCTTCGCGCGGCTTTATTTTTGTGGCGGTGGATGAGAATTTTCTCAACATTTCAGCGTGGGGCGATGTGCTGTTCTTTAACCGTTTGGAAGGGGAATCGGATGCGCGCGGCTGGCTGGTGCTGGAACATCTGCGCCTGTGGCAATCATGGAACGAACAGCCCGGTAACCCGTTTTACCAGCGGGTTGACCTGAATCAGATTGCCCTGCTGGGACATTCCCGCGGCGGGGAAGCCATTGTCATTGCTGCGGCTTTCAATCGTCTTTCCCATTACCCCGATAACGCCGCCCTGTCCTTCGATTACGGGTTCAAGATTCGCTCGCTGATTGCACTGGCGCCGGCCGATGGGCAGTATCAACCCGGCGGACTGCCGACTCCGCTGCAGGATGTCAATTACCTGCTGCTGCACGGTTCGCACGATATGGACGTGCTGACGATGATGGGCGCGGCGCCGTTTGAGCGGTTAACCTTCAGCGGGCAGGATGACTTTTTCAAGTCAGCCGTTTACATTTATGGCGCCAATCATGGGCAGTTTAACAGTGTGTGGGGCAACAAGGACATTGCAGAACCCATCCCCCGTCTGTATAACCTGCGACAGTTGCTTCCACAAACCGAACAACAACGCATTGCTCAGGTGCTGATCAGTGCATTTCTGGAAGATACCCTGCGCGGGGAAAGGGCTTATCGGCCATTGTTTCAAGACCTGCGCCGCGGACGGGACTGGCTGCCGGATACGCTTTACCTCTACCAGTATCAGGACAGCCGTACGCTGGCGCTGGCAGATTTCCATGAGGATATTGACCTGACCACTGCCACCCTGCCCGGCGCGGAGCTGAAGGGGAACGACCTGACCCGTTGGCGTGAACAAGTCGTACAGGGAAAGTGGGGAGGTTTTGGTTTCAAAGCGGTTTATCTGGGCTGGGACGCTGCCTCATTTTCTCCCGCCAGTTATACCCTTTTCCTGCCGGATGGCGGGCTTTCCCTACCGGATGAGCCTGTATTATCGCTTTCGCTGGCAGATGCCAACGAATCGCCGCGGCCGGAGGGGCAGTCCGCCGGGCGGCAGTCGGGTGAGGTGCAGCCAGTGGATTTCAGTATTGAGGTATTCGACCGGCAGGGAAACACGGCGCGCCTGCCGCTCAGCCGCTATGCCCTGCTTCAGCCGCAAATCCGCGGAATTTTTGCCAAAGCAGCCTTCATGCACGCCACGCCGCTCTCCGAACCGATTTTTCAAACCTTTGACTTCCCGCTGGGGTGGTTTGTGGAAGTTAACCCGCTGCTGGATTTGAACGCGCTTGCCGGTGTGCGGCTGGTGTTCGACCGCACGCCGGCCGGGGTGATTGCAGTCAATCACATTAGCGTGCGTTGAAATCACCTTGAGATAAGAAATGTCAGTTCGGGATAAATCCTTTTTGCATCCGATTTCAGAATTCGGCCCCCTCCTGCACCTCCCCCCAATATCGCAGAAGCGATATTGGGGGAGGTGGAAGGGTGTCCATTTCGCTGCTCACCAAGGGTTGTGCTTATCCCGAACCCACGTTAAGAAACAAAGAAGGAAAGATGGATGCACCTTTAGAGAAGTTTTCAGGCAAACCTGTCCATTCGTCCAGTTTTGATCGGCCATTTGGCGGGTATTCGGGCTTCATAAAGCAAAAAAGGGAACAAGACGGTATGTAAATTCGTCTACCGTCCATAATTTCGAACAAGGAGAAAAAAATGAATGACAAATTTTTTGGTAACCGTGTTTTTTCGATGATTCTGCTGTTGATATTGGGGATGATGTTCAGTGCCTGCAGCGGTTTGAGTGCAGCAGCATCTGAAGCAGGCTCGCTCCCTCCGCAGAATAGCCCTGAAACAATCGTGTACAAAGAGTTTGCCCTGCCCGGCCCTGTTGCCGTGCGATTTGAATTGCCGGAAGGCTGGGACTGGTGGGGTAATGGTGGCAGTCTATCCCCAAACGACGGCAAAACTTTGGCAGGTGTGACAGCGGCTTGGATTAAACCGGGGCAGGATGCAGAGACCCGGTTGTACAACGAAGGGGCATCGGTATTGGAAAAGACGGATGTCAAGGTCGGTGAAGTGGAAACCCACCGCTACATTGTCGAAGAAACCTTTACCAATGCGGCTACCGGTGAGGTCTTTGATCGCAAATTCAGAATGATTTATGCCTTTCCATCTCCTGAAGGAGACATGATCGTCGGTGTGTTTGTCGCGGATACAAGTGTGGAAGAATTGGAAGCACTTTCTTCGGTGGCAGAACACATGCTCATCAGTTTGAAATGGGATGAATGAACGACTTAAAAAGGTGGAAGGGATAGGCATTACCTGCCATTAAACTCCCACACCGAAATATCCACACAGGGACAGGAGCAGCCCGGATGCTCCTGTCCCTGTTATTTATTTTCAGCATGTTGGGAATGGATGATTTCCTCCAACAGGCGCACGCGTTCGGTGAGGCGCACCTGATTGGAATTGAGCCGTCCGGCAATAAAAAGCAGCGCCGCAACTGCCGTCATCAGCAGCGCCAGCACAATTCCTCCGTTGATCAGCGCCGACTGCAAGGGGCGGATGATCAGGTTGGCCAGTTCGCCTAAACCGAACATCTGGAAGAAGATTTGATTGGCGGGCAGTGCGCTGGCTGCCCCGATCAGAGAAATCAGCACGAGAATCGCCAGCGCCAGAATCAGCCCGGCAAAGCCATACAGGATCACACTGATCCAGTTTGTTTTTGATTTTTCAGCATTCATTACCAGCCTCACAGGGAAAGAATCACGTCCGTACGGTGAATGGGGTGTAACACCGAGTTTATCACAGATGGAGCGCAGCACGCTTCTGGATTCGCTTCCGGCGGGAAATTGAGCGGGTATTTGGATTGACATGCCGCGAATAAAATCATATACTCTAAATAGATTATTAATGGATGGTAAAAAACATCTAATTGGAGTATAAAATGCAGGCACTCCCTCCAACTTCCCCGCTTCGTTTGATCATCCGGAAGGTTCGGCGAGTCTATCGCCCGTTCCTGATTCGACCGGCACATGCCTACTTCTTCCCGGCTTTGCTGCGGGCTGTTCCCCGTCGGCTGCGGATTGCCCGATTGCAGGAAGAACAGGACAGTGATCTGTCCACTGCGCTTCCCATCTCACCCGATTCCCATCGTTTTCCCCTGTAAACTTCCATGCCCGAACCCGAAAAGGTCACCATCAATCTGAGTGTGGTGGATTTGGGTCAGATTGATGTGCTGGTGGAGGAAGGTTACTATTCCAGTCGTACTGACTTTTTACGCACGGCTGCCCGCGCCCAACTGGAAAAACAGAGCGAGGCGCTGAATCAAATTGTGCGCCGGCGGGGGTTGACCATTGGGGTTGTCCACTTGAACCGTGCCGAGCTGGAAGAGCATTTTCAAAAGGGGGAAAGCCTGGATGTGCGGGTGGTCGGAATGCTGGCAATTGATGCAGAAGTACCGCCGCAGCTGGCTGGGGCGGTGATTCGCAATCTTCAAGTGTATGGGGTGGTACGCGCCACTCGTGCCGTGCGGGCGGCACTGGGAATCAAGGAACGGCGCAGTCCGGCAGATTAGGGTTGCGCTTAAGCCACGGCTTTTGTTCTGGCAATTCGCTCTAAAACATCTCCCAATTGTTTCAATTCCCGTTCGGTGTTGTAATGGACTGCCCCGACCCGTACCATGCCGCCTTTATCTTCCACTCCCAATCGTTCGGTAACCGCCAGGGCGTAATAATTGCCGTCCCACACATAAATATCTTCGCGGCCCAACTGGACGGCAACCTCGCGCGGATGCTGTCCATTCAAGCGGAAGGCGAAGGTCGGCACGCGGTCTTTGATGCGGCGCGGGTCGCTCAAGCCGTAGAGCGTCAAACCGCGGATGCTTTTCAACACATCCAGCAGGTTGCGGCTCAGGCGGTATTCATAAGCGCGAATGGCAGCCATGGCCTGTTTCAGTCGCATGCGCCGCCCTTTGTAGTGCGGGCTGAGATCCTTGCTGAATTCTCCGCCAAAGGTTTCGCCCAGCCATTCCAGATATTCCATTGTCCCCAGAACGCCGGCAATGCCTTCGTGGTTTTGGGTGCCGGTTTCAAATTTGCCGGGGGGTGTATTGGATGCCGGGCGCACCTTATAGGCAAACAGGCTGTCGAGCAAATTGTAACGGCCGTAGAGGATGCCGGCGTGCGGGCCAAAAAACTTGTACGAAGAGGCTACCAGAAAGTCGCAGCCGAGTGCCTGCACATCGATTGGCCCGTGGGCGGCGTATTGGACGGCGTCCACATACACCAGCGCGCCGGCGGCATGCGCCATGGGGATGATTTCTTCCAGCGGATTGATGGTGCCCAGCGCATTGGAGGCATAACCGACCGCCAGCAGACGCGGTTTTTCTTCCAGCGCAGCCTGCAGGTCATCCAGGTCCAGCGTGCCGTCCTCGGGATGAAAATCCACCCAGCGTACGCGCACGCCGCGATCTTCGGCAGCCAGTACCCACGGGGTGATGTTGGCATCGTGATCCAGCCGGGTGACCACGATGGTATCGCCCTCTTTCCATGTGCGCGCCAGCGAACGGCTGATGTGCAGGGTCAGGCTGGTCATGTTGTTACCAAAGACAATTTCCTCAGGGCGGGCAGCATTGTAAAAATCGGCCATGGCGGCGTGGGCAGCGTCCAGAATCCGATCCGACTCCTGGCTGGTTCGAAAAGCCCCGCCGTGGTTGGCGTTGGAGGTGGTCAGGTACTGTTCCATTCGCTCCAGGGCTGAAAGGGCGATCTGCGTTCCGCCGGGGTTATCCAAAAAGATGGCACCGCTTTGCAGCGCGGGGAAGCGGTTGCGGATGATGGAACTTTCCAGGGTCATAGGCTTGTTCTCCTTTGGCGGCGGTTTTCAAAGATTATACGCCAGTTTTGTGGGTGCGTTGATCTTCTTGCGTTTGTATTTTGGGATAGAGTATAATCCAATTAAACGATCGGTAAGCAAAAATCCTGACAGGAGGAATTTTCATGTCCACCCTCAATCTGATCCTGCAGAGCCTGCATAACCTCACCCGCTGGGCTTTGGTCATTCTTGGCGTGATTGTTATTGTGCGCGGATTCACCGGCTGGCTGCGCGGTCGGCGTTTCAATAAAGACGACAATCGCTTTGGCCTGCTTTACACCTCATTTTTTGATGTTCAACTTTTGCTGGGTTTAATCCTGTACTTCTCCAAAGGCTGGTTCGGGGTGCTGACGGCCGATTTTGCGGCGGCCATGCGCGCTGCCGGCACCCGCTTTTTTGCCATTGAACATTTTTTGCTGATGTTCATTGCGCTGGTGGTGGCCCATGTGGTGCGCACCCGCTCCCGCAAAGCCGCCAGCGATGTACTCAAGCACCGCTGGGCGGCGCTGGGCTACCTGCTTTCCTTTGTGTTGATGCTGGCAGCCATTCCATGGCCTTTCCTCGAATACGGGCGGCCATGGCTGCGTCTTTTCGGTTTGCAGTTTTAAGCGATCAATCCAGTTCCAGCTCTGCCACCGAACCCACCACCCGTTGGGGCTGGTAGGGATAGGCAGAAATCATATCGCGGCTGGTGACTCCGCTCAGCACCAGAATCGTACCCATGCCGCTTTGGATGCCAGCGAGAATATCGGTGTCCATGCGATCACCAATCATAATGGTATTTTCGCTGTGGACGCCAAGGTAGTTGAGGGCGGCGCGCATCATAAACGGGTTGGGTTTTCCCACAAAGAAGGGCGTTTTGCCGGTGGCTTTTTCGATCAGGGCAGCCATGGCGCCGCAGGCAGGTACAATCCCTTCTTCGGTGGGGCCGGTTGCATCCGGGTTGGTGGCCACAAAACGCGCGCCGGCGTTGATCAGCCGCACCGCTCTGGTGATTTGGGCAAAACTGTAGTTGAAGGTTTCCCCCAAAACCACGTAATCGGGGTCGAACTCGGTTTGAATGTAACCCACCTCGTGCAGCGCCACCTGCAGACCGCTTTCGCCGATCACAAAGGCTTTGCCGCCCGGCATTTGGGCATGCAAAAAACGGGCGGTTGCCATGGCGCAGGTGAAGATCGAGTCTTTGTCAATATCCAGTCCCATGTTCTGCAGGCGGTGCGAGAGATCAGAAGGAGTCCAGATCGGGTTATTGGTCAGCACCAGAAACTTAATCTTTTTGGCACGCAGACGGGCAATGAATTCATCCGCACCGGGGATGATCTTTTGCCCGCTGATCAACACGCCGTCCATATCAATCAAATAGTTGACTTTTGGCATGGTTGCTCCTTGTAATAAGGAAATGGTCTTGCCGAGTTAAATTAACATCAATTCGGGATAAATCATTTTCACATCAACTTTCGAATTTTCGTCCCCCCTCCCGCCTCCCCCAAAATCGCAGGGGCGATTTTGGGGGAGGTGCAGGTGGGGGTCATTGGCATTGCTTGCCAGGTTTTGATCTTATCCCGAACTCACGTTATTTTAGGATGACTAGGCTGCTTAATTCTCTGCTCAACCTGCTGCGGGATGCGCGCAACCGGCTGGATTATCCCTTGCGTCAGTTGGTCCGCTGGCAGCGGGCGGGTTTCCGCATCGCTCCGCGGCACAGGGGTGACCCCTTCGCCGCTCTGCCGGCCGAAGACCGCCCGAGCGCCATGGCGCTGGCCGATCGGCTGATTCGAACCTACCACCTGGAAGATTTTGCCGCCCAGACCACCCCCATCAACTACCGCGAAAACCTGTTTTACCTGCACCTGCTGGAAAGCGCGCTGGAAGCCACTCCGATCAGCCTGCCCGAAACCGTCCGCGCTGCGGATATTGGCCCCTCCCACTGGTTTTATGTGCAGGCGCTGGCGGCTGTGCTGCGCTGGTGGCAAACACCCCGCCCCCGTCAGATTGACCTGCAGGGCTATGAAATTGACGCTTACCGGGTATATGCCGACCTGCACTCGCGCTACGATCACGCCCTCGGACATATCCGCGGACTGCCGGGGGTGACTTACATCCCGCGCGGCTTCAGCACCCAACCCGCCGCTTTTCACCTGATTTTCATGCTGTTTCCATTTGTCTTTCCCGAAGACCACCTGAAATGGGGGCTGCCCGCTAATTTTTTCCAGCCGAGGGCATTGCTGCAAGCCGCCTGGCAAAGCCTGCAGCCCGGCGGCGCGCTGATCATCGTCAACCAGGGCAAAGCCGAACACCACGCCCAACGCGCCTTGCTGGAAGCCGAAGGCATCCCCATCCGGGCCGCCTTCCGCCACGACCCCCTGTTGTTCCGCTATTCGCTCGACCGCTTTGTGCTGACCGCCTGCCGACATGCCTGAAAACTCCTCGCTGCTGACCGCCTTGCGCCAAAGTGCCGTGCATCTTACCGAAAAAATCGGCGCGCGTCCGGCCGGCAGCCCGGCAGAACGGCAAACCCAGCAATGGCTGGCCGAACAACTTGGCGGCTTGGGCTACCGCTGTGAATGGCAGGAATTTACCTTTGCACCCCTGCCGGCCTTTTTTCCCTATTACAGCCTGGGGGCAATCTGGCTGATTGCGGCGGTCTGGTTGCTGCCGGGGTTCGCCTGGCTGGCGGTGGCTGCCCCGTTGTGGGTTGGGCTGCTGCCGTACTTTCGGCTTTGGCTGCAGTACCGCCTGCCGTGCACAGCCCGCAGTCAAAACCTGTTGGGTCTGCCCGCTGGCAGCAAGGCCGAAGAACTCCGCCTGCTGCTGGTTGCCCACGTGGATACTGCCCGCGCCCTGCCGTATGTGGAAGGGCCTTTGTACGCCTTGCGCCGTCAGTGGTATGCTGTCCTCAGCCGCGCCGGCTGGATGACCGCCTTCTTTGGCGCGCTGGCAGTGTTGCAGATGCCGCTTCCGCCCAATTTGCTGAGTGTGCTGCGCGTCTTAATCGGCGTGGTCGGGCTGGCCTACATCGGGCTGGATTATTACGACCAGCGCGGCAGTGATGGCGCGTTTACGCGCGGCGCTAACGATAACGCTTCCGGCGTGGCGGTGCTGCTGGAAACGGCCAGATGGCTGGCGGACAAGCCGCACCTTCACCCGCGGGTGGGTTTCCTCTTCACCGGCGCCGAGGAAGCCGGGCTGTTCGGTGCGCGTCAGGCTGCTTTGCAGCTCAAACGCCTTGCCAAAACGCTCAGCGTATTGAGCGTGGACATGGTTGGCAGCGGGGAAAACCTGCGGATTTACCATGCCGAGCTGGGCCTGAAGCCGCTGCTGACCGACTCAACCCTGAACAGCCAGCTGCAGGCTGCCGACCTGCAGGCCAGCCCCTATCTGGCGCGCCGCCGCAGCGGTGATTTTGCGCCGTTTGTGCGCGCCGGCTTCCGCGCCACCGGCATTGAAAGCAGCGGCACTCCCGCCTTCTGGCGCGCTTACCACACTTTACGGGATGACCTGCCCCTGCTGGACGCCCAACGCATGGCGCAAACCTGCCTGACCCTGCAACGGTGGATTGAAAACCACTTCCAGCCATGAGAAACCAAAAGCCAGAAGGTAAAAAACCGGCACGGCGCGGCGTTTTACTTTCTCACCATTGACCATAGAATACTCCTGCCCCAACGCAAAGATCGGAAAATGGGTGCGGCTTTCTCAAAGTCGAAGACAATCAAACCGCCGCCTGCAAACGCTGATCAACGTCCGTTCGGGATCATCCACTTCTAAAGCCAAGGCCCCCTCCTGCGCCTCCCCCAATATCGCTTTTGCGATATTGGGGGAGGTGGAAGTGGGGATCGTTTTGTCACAATCCGGGTTTTGTATTGACCCCAAACTTGTTTAGGAACAAAAATTCAGGATTTTTTAAAGTACTTTGAGTAAGTCATCAGATAATGGACAATGGGGGTGGTTGAGTGTCACTCCCCAAACAATTCGCGGATGGCGTCTTCGGCGCCGCGCGCGGGGGGCTGCCCGCCGCGGATTTCCTCGAACAGGCGGTTATCGTAACGGCGCGAACGCACCAGAATCGGCATGCTCACCCCCCAGCCCAGCAGCAGGGCTTCTTCTTTGGGCTGCAGGCGCGTCAGCATGCCGCGCAGCGCATCCCGCCCGGCCAGCCCGGAAAGCACGGCGGCAATATCGGCTTCATCGCCCAGCCAGGCGCTCACCCGCGTGCCGAGCTGCGACATGACCTCGTCATAAATCTGCGAGGGGCGCTGGTCCACAATCAGCAGGGTGACGTAGTACTTGCGCATTTCCCGCGCAATGGTGGCAAAGGCGGTCTGGGCGGCCATTTCACGGTTGAGCAGTTTGTGGGCTTCTTCGATCACCACCACCAGCGGACGCGGTTCGGGGTTCTTTTGGGGGTGAGAGCGGTAGGCATTGGTGCGCTTTTCCCATTCATCGCGGATGCGGCGGGTGATCAGATTGGTCACCAGCAGGTAATCCAGATCGGTTTCGTGGTCGCCAAAGGAGAGGATGACATGCTTCCCGTTCGCCAACAGGTTGATGATTTCCGCCAGGCTGTCCTGCGGTGGGTTGGGGAGGATGTAGGGCTTGTTGAAAACCCGGGTCAGTTTCTGGTGCAGACCTTCGGCAGCCATGACGTTCACGCCGGCCTGATTTGCCCAAAAGGCGACGCTGTCGGCTGCCGGAACTTTTTTGCCGGTATCCGGGTCTTCCGTCATTGCGCCGTTGCGCATCTTCTTGAACTCGCTGAACCAGCTTCGGCCGAAACTGTGCCACAATGCTTCCAGCGTGGCGGGGGTGGTTTCGCGCAGGTTGAGCTCGCGGGTCAGCATTTCGATATCTTCCGGCAGAATATCGCTTTCTGCCAGGGTCAGGCTGAAATCCGGCGATTGACCGCGAATGGAAGCCTCATTGCCCAGCCCGACCACGCGCACACGGGCGGCGAATTTGCTTTTCAGCCCCGGAATGACCTCGCGCGTGTCGGAGGCGATGTCGTCGTAGGCATATTCGTTGTGCATGTCAAACACCAGCGCCGAGGCTTTGTTGTACTGAATCAGCCCGCAAAGCAGCAGGCGGGTGAGGAAGGATTTGCCCGTGCCGGTTGCCCCAAAAATACCCGATGAACGCTGCACGAACTTTTCCAGGTCAACCGGAATGGGCAGGTTCTGTTCGCGGGTGAAGCCGATGACAAAATTGCGCTCGCTGGGTTCGCCGAAGATGTTGGCCACATCCTCGGCGCGCGCACCGCGTACCAGGGCATGATGGGCCGGCACGGTCTTGACCGGCTGAGGCTGCAGACCGCTGTCATCCGCGTGCTGAGCGCGCCAGGCATCGTATTCAGGCGATGCCGGGTCGGGGCCAACCTCCTGCATCAGCGCCGGCAGCACCTGTAAATTGGTGAAGAGGGTTTGCCCGTGCAGCAGGGCAGCCACCTGCGGCGGCAGGCGGGTTTCGCTCTGCTCATCGGCAAAGCGCGGGTTGGTACTGCCCAGCTGCAGGTCGGTCACCGTGCCGTAAAAACGCCAGTCGCCGCTTTCGATGACCACAAACGAGCCTTCCTTGACTTCCTGGGGCGGCACGGTCAGGCGCACACTGAGCGAATCTTTCAGGCTACCGCCGACGACATAGCCCACTGGTTTCTCGGTTGGATTTTCAGGGTTGATTGTCATCATCTTTCCTCCCAACAAAGGTTAAGGCAGGTTGACATCGCCAACCGCGCTCAAGACGCTCATCAGGCGGTCGTAATCATCGCGCAGCAAGGTGACCAGTTCGCGGGTAATGGACTGCACCCAGCCGGGATCGCCCTGGGCACGGTGGAACATTCCGGCCTGACGGATATGCGCTGCCAGCAGTTCAGCCTGCGGCAGGTCTTCGGCGCGCAAAATATGGCGCAGGTAGCCGAACCGCCCGCTTCCGGTGAAGGCGATCACTTCCTGGGCTGTGCAGGTGAAAATTTCATCCAGGCTGAGCGGCGGGCGCGGCGGCAGCAGGTGGCTGATGCTGCCGTTCTCAGCGTAGCCGATGAAAATCACACCGATTTCGACCGGTACGTTGCGGTTGTTGCGGTTGTCCAGCAGGACGTCCGGCGGAACATTGTCGCTGGTGATTAACTGGCGGATCAAACCATCATCATCAATTTGGATGTTGTGAATCAGGCCGTAAATCTGTGTTCCATCGGCCAGGGGGATGCGTACCATTCCGCCAAAAACCGGCAGGTTCAACTCGCTGGCGCGGCAGCCAACCACACAATCACTGGTGGTGGAGCGCAGCAGCCGCCCGATTTGTAATGGAGAAGTGGTCGTCATCTTTCTGCCTCCTGCCTAAAGATTGTCTTTATGATACTGCTTGGCGCTTTTATCCCCTACCTCTAAGCCCATCGCCCGCATGGCACGGGCAATCATGGTTTCAATCTGTTCTTTTTCAAGGCGGGTGATTAAGGCAATTTCGTGGGCGCGGTGCAGCGCGTAGGGGTAGGGTTTGCTGCCCATCTGCCGGCACTGCTGCAATAAAACCGCATGGAGGGCCTCCAGCAGGGCAGGTTTTTCGGCAACACCGCGCGTGATTTCCACCCTCGCCATCCACGCTCTTTCGGGATGAATGCCAACATTGAGATAAAAGAAACAGGGTTGCAGAGCCGGGTCAAAGGCGGCAAAACGCTCCGCCATGGATGACTGAATAACAAACACCGCGCTGCGCTGACCGGGTGCAAGCAGTCCGGCAAAAATGACCCGATCCAGCACGCCTCCCAACGGTCGCCGGCGGGTTGTTTCCTTCACATCCAGGCGCGAATCAGCCGCCAGTTCCAGCAGGCGTATCACCAGATCGCTGCCGGGTTTATCCACATACCCCGCGCTGACCGCTCCCTGCTGGCTGGTTTTTTGCAGCACACTCAGGTACTCGCCGAACAATTGCTGAAACAGTTGATTTTCGCGCGGTTCGCGGTACAGTTCCAGCGGCCCGTCGGTTAATGTGATGACCGGGCGGGTGGTTTCGCGGCCGGCACGGTCTGCCAGCAGGCGGCGCTCGTTCAGGTCGCGGCGCAGCGCCACCACCTCCTCGGTGAGCGGGGCAGCCGGGTTGTTGATGTCCTCCAGCAGGTACAGCTGGGTTTCGGCCTCTTCGCCGGGGGTGAGGTCGGCAGCCGGTAAAATTCGGAAAATGCCGGTGTTGATGACCGCAAACTCGACCGAATCGTGGCGGTTGGGGTTGATTTGTGAACCATCGGCAGCCAGTAAAAGCGGCAATTGGGCAAGGTTTGGGGGGCTGACGGCGGTATCCAGCCGTTCATTCAGCGGCACGGCACAGCGCAGCGAAACATCCGCACGCTGCGCATCTTCCACCCGCTGACGCAAAAAGTCGAGGTCTGCGGCGTAGCGGGTGAGCAGGGCGGCGGCCTGTTCCAGCCGCTCCCGATAGACCGCCTGATTCTGGCGGGCCTGCTGGCACTTTTCTTGAATTTGTCCCTGAATTTGCAAGTAATTAACCGGCATCTTTCCGCCCTCGAATATCGAACATTTGTCTTATATTATACCTGAAGAAGGACGGAAAGAATACCTCTTTATCTTAAAAGATTCAAGGCTTTCTCTAAAAGCAGCTTTGAGAAAACCATGTCACGGACACCGAAAGTGTAGCGTCCAAACCGCCTCGGCGTGAAGGGTGGGCATATCGTAGGAATACTTCAAAGTTGCCGTGTCCCGATACTCGATTTCAAAGAGGGGAATGTCATCCGAAATGACCGGTGAAAGCTGACCGCCCCAACATTCCGTGCCAATCGCGGCAAGGTTGCGCGCGCCCCGCTTGCCGCTCAAGCGAAGGATCGGCGGCTGGCGGTCGAGCAGTAAATCCCCATGCAGATCGTATTCAAGCAAACCGGTGTAAATCCAAGAACAATTTTCGGCATGTCCGTTGCCGCCCACCTCGGCCTGGCCGAATCCTTCCACGCGCGGGGGGGATTGCTGGAATTGTACGGTGAGAGGAATGCTTCCTCTGGCGGTCAAAAGAGCATAAAGACCTTCGGCTTGCTGCACCTGCTGATAGTCCAGTTCCAGCTCCAAATTGCTGCAGGGCTGGGTGGGAGAAATTTGCGCTGTCGGGGTGGCAGCCGGGCCGGGCAGAAGTGTCGGTGTGGGGGTCGGCGTCGGAGAGGGAAGAGGCGTTTCCGTCCGGTTGGCGGGGGGCGCAGAGATGACGCCGCCCCCGCAGCCCGCTGCGCTCAGCAGCCCAATCAAGAGAACTCCCAGCAGAATGAAGAAGAATGGCTTCTTAATCATCGCCTTCCTCCACAGATGGATTAAGCAGTCCCCGGCAGCGGGTCTGATGCGCGTTCCGTTTTGAGGGGTAACTGCATGATGGTAAAACCCACTTCGGGCAAAAACCGCACCGCTTCAAAGCCGAGCCGTTCGTAGAGCGCCCTGGCGCGCTGGTTGGACTGGTGCACACCCAACTCGATGGCATCCATGCGCCCGCGGTATTCTTCGGCCAGCCGCCGGATGATGCGCGAACCGATCCCCTGCCCCTGAAAGGCGCGCGCCACCACAATCCCGTGCAGGTGGAGGATGCGGCCGCGCTCTTCGATCCAGTAACAGCCGACTTTTTGTTCGCCCTGATAGACACAGAACACCCGTCCCACCCCGCGCACACGCCGGGCGAATTCAGCCCACGACCAGCCCATCACTTCCATGGTGGGGATCAGGTAATTCTCGGCATCCAAACGCAGCAATTCCAGAAACTCGTCAATCTGCTCGTCTCTGGCAAGTGTGCAAACCAGCTCAGCGTCCATCGCCTTCCCCTCCTTTCCGGCAAACGATGGACAATCCTGCCGCAGCCCCCGCCGGCAGGTGAATCAGACAAGTGCTTCCATTTTTTATTATATAATCTTCAACAGCCGATTACAATCATTCACCCATGATCACACTGCGCCGCGCCACTGCTGCCGATGCTCCCGTCATCCGCCGGTTGATTCACGCCGAGCGGCTCAACCCGTTTGGTTTGAACTGGCGGCGTTTCTGGCTGGCGATGGATGAGGACGGCCGGGTGATCGGCTGCGGTCAGGTCAAGCCGCACCGCGACGGCTCGCGGGAGCTGGCTTCCATTGTGGTGCTGCCCGCCTGGCGAAAACGGGGCGCAGCCAGCGCCATCATCCGGCATCTGCTGAAGGAAAACCCGCCGCCGCTCTACCTGACCTGCCGTGCCGAACTGACCGGCTTTTATGCCCGCTTTGGGTTTGAAGTGGTCGAAAACCCGGCCGAACTACCGCCTTATTTCCGGCGGATTGCACAATTGACCCGCAGCCTGAGCCGTTTCATTCCCCCGTTGGCCCGGCTGCGGGTGATGAAACTCAAGCATACAGCCACACCGACACGGCAATCATCGCCAGCCCAATCAGGCTGACCCCGATATCCACCCAGACAATCTGCCTCCCGCCGTCGCGGCGCAGCATACCGGCTACCCACTGCTGAAAGCGCTGGTAATCCAGCAGCAGAGTCAACCCCTTTATGGCGGTCAGTGAAAAGAGCAGGGAGATGACGATTGAATGCGGGACACCGGCCGTAAAATGCAGGTACCACGTCAACGCTACCAGAAGTAAACCCACTGCCGCTACCACCGCCACCCATGCCGGGCGTTTTTCGGCGTAGGCTTTGGCAATGAAGCGGTTTTCGTCCCACGGAATCAGGTGCATATAGACCGGCTTCAGCAGTGCAATTGTACCCATCCCGATTCCCAAAATCAAAAAGTAATTCATGTACTTTCCTCCTCAATAGAGCCAGATTCCCATGCTCACCAGCACCAATCCGAGCAGAGCGGTTGCAATGCTGATGAGATTCATGGTCGTGCGTTCACGCTTGAGTACCCGCTCGGCAAAGGCGCGGAATTGCTGGTAGTTGAACAGAACCTGCGAGAGTTTGACCAGCGTCAGACTGATGATCAGTGTGACCACAATCGAATACGGCACGCCGTGCGTAAAGTGCCGGTACCAGGTGAAGGCTACCAGCGCCAGTCCAAAACCGCCTGCCAGCCACACCCAAATGGGCTGCCGACGGGTGTAAACCCGATCCATCTCAAAATCCGCCCAGCGCTGGGGGAAGAGGTGAATCAACGGGCGGGTCAGAATCATCGCCAGCCCAAATCCTATAGACAGTGCCTCAAAATAATTCATCTTGATGATTTACCTTTCCATTTGTCAAATTTTTCGGTCTGCGCCATGCGCAGGTTTATTTTGCAGCCATGCCTTCTTTCAGCAAGCGCATCAGATTGTCAATCATGCCCTTTAAATCCAGTGAACGCAGTCTTTCACGCTGTTGAGGGTCAAAAATCCGACCGTCCCACTTCAGCCCCGCCTTTTGGGCGGCATATTTACCGAATTCGGTGGTCAGCGCATTCAGGGTGAAGACAATCAAGTCCAGCGGCAAGTCGCTGCGAATGCGGCCCTGCTGCCGGGCAGTGAAGAGCAAATCATGCAGATAATCAAAACTTTTACCCTTCAACCGTTCCGTAATTTCTTCTGCCAAAGGGCTGTTGAAGGCCTGCCCAAGCAAACGGCTGTATTGCGGGTAGTTCAGATCAAACTCGGCGCCGGACAGCATGAGCGCGGCGAAACCTTCAAAAAAATCACTCCCTTCGGGCAAATCGCAGCGGCGCAGAAAGGCCAGTTTTGCTTCGGCCGCCTCATCTATCAGAAAGAAATAGAGGTCTTTCTTGTCTTCAAAGTACTGGTACAGACTGCCTTTGGGGATGCCGGCCTGCGCCACAATCCGGTTCAGGGATGCGCTTTCGTATGGTTGAGCGGAAAATTCTTCCAGCGCTGCTGCTAAAATCCGTTGGCGCTTTTCTTCATCCAGATTGAGAAAGGTGGTTTTGACCATGTTGCCTTTTCCTTTTGTCGAACCAATATGACCAGTTGGTCATATGCTAACATGACCAACTGGTCATGTCAAGGTTTTTTCTCAAAATTATCGTTTATAATCCTATTGTTTTCACACACGGAGATGCTCACCATGCGCCTGATGAAACCCCTTTTGCTGATCCTCTTGACTGCACTGCTGGCTGCCTGCAGCGGCGGGCCGATGAACACGCCGACCGCCACCCTGACCCCACCCCTGCCGACCGAAACACCCCCGCCCACTCCAACCCCCATCCCGCCGCGCGAACTGACCATCTGCATCGGTCAGGAACCGGCCTCGCTTTACCTGTATGGGGGCGGCAGCTCCCGCGCCATGTGGAATATTCTGGAAGCGATTTACGACGGCCCGATGGACACGGCGGGCTATCAGCCGCAGCCGGTCATCCTGGCAGAACTGCCCTCGCTGGAAAACGGTGCTGCTGTTTACGAAACTGTCAGCGTGGAGCGCGGGCAGGATGTGCTGGACGCCGGGGGCAACCCGGCCGTGCTGGATACCGGCGTGCGGGTGCTGCCGGCCGGCTGTCACTCGGCGGATTGCGCCGTCCGCTGGGACGGGATTTCTCCGCTGCAAATGGAGCGGCTGACGCTCACCTTCCGCCTCAAAGCCGGTTTGCAGTGGCAGGACGGCGCTCCACTGAAGGCTGCCGATTCGGTGTTTGCCTTCCAGATTGCCTCCGACCCGCAAACCCCTGCCCTGCGCTGGCTGACATCGCGCACGGCGGCTTATCGCGCCGTGGATGAGTTGACCGTCGAGTGGCAGGGCATTCCCGGCTATCTGCCTGCCGATTACGGGATGCATTTCTTCCTGCCGTTGCCCGAACACGCCTGGGGCCGGTATACCGCCGCTGAATTACTGAAAAACGACGAGGTCAACCGCCGCCCGCTGGGCTGGGGGCCTTACCAGATCGACACCTGGACACCCGGCGAGAGCATTCGCCTGAGCCGTAACCCCAATTACTTCCGCGCCGCAGAAGGATTGCCGCGCTTTGACCTGCTCACCTTCCGCTTTTTTGGCGAACCGGCCGATAACAACATTGCCGCCCTGCCCAGTGGTGAGTGCGACTTTGTGGATGACACCGTCAATTGGGAGGGGCAGTTGTTTGTGCTGGACGAACTGCAGCAGAAGAACGGGAGTGGCTAAACATTGGGCTAGAGAAACTGAAAGACATGAGCCGGGTAGTTGGGGAAACGCTGCTTGTACAACTGGCGCCGATTGAAGCAGTAAATGAAAAGATGGAGAGCAGCTTTCAAGGCTTGCGGGCAACGAGAAAAGCAACGCGAGCGACGGGCCAGTTGCGCCAGATAATGGCGCAACTCATCGTTATCCCCTTCAACCGAATAGATGTCCGTTTTGCCTTGGGAGACTTCATAAATGCCCCCGTGATACCACAAGCGCTCATAGGCATCAAAAGCATCGCTGTAGGAGCGCTTGGCTTTGGGCGCTTTGTCCACCATCTCCTGAATCACTTCTTGGGTTCGCTGCCAGACCACTTTGAAGCCCAGATAGCAGCGGGTGAAGCGGTCTACGATTGTGATAACGTAGATTTGGTTTTTTCTGCCCAATGAAGGTGAACAGCTCGTCCATCTCCGCTTCTTTGACCTGGCTGGGGACGGGCGGGTTGGGCAGTTGGTCTGCTTGCGCCTGAATCCACAGCGAGACCGTGCGATGATGTACCCCAAGATGGCGGGCGATCCGCCGCAGGTTCATCCCATCCACGTACAGTTGCAGGGCCTTCTTCCGCATTGCTTCGGGATAGGCCCAGGGTTTCGAATAGGGCGTATACTTGATCTGGCAGAACATACAGCGATAGCGTTGGCTGCCGCCAGCTGTTTTTCCGGCTCGATTTTGCCGCTCCGTTCGGTGACATTTTGGACATTCAATCATCCTGGTATTTTATCAGATTTGACCCATATTTTAGCCACTCCCCAGAAAGAAAAAATGTGTATGTTATAATAAAAGGTGCATGAAGTGAGGTTGAGCATGTATACCATTGAATTTCAAGCGACAGTCAAAAACGGTATGATCGAGATCCCCCGTAAATACCTTAACAAACTTGCGCATCGGGTGCGAGTGATCTTACTAGTTGAAGAAAACTCAAAAACCACAGCGAACTTTATAGATCAACTACTGGCGCATCCTATTAACATAAGTGGCTT
>Ga0101944_10002480_pt1 | contig 29647 bp, 26 predicted proteins | sample DewCreD2012metaG_FD_75245 | JGI IMG/M metagenome (GOLD analysis project Ga0101944, IMG submission 75245) | Hot spring sediment bacterial and archeal communities from British Columbia, Canada, to study Microbial Dark Matter (Phase II) - Dewar... ... | reverse complement strand
CTGGCTGTCCCCCCCGGGGTTTAATACCGCGTTTGAGCTTACCCGCAGAAATCTGTTTTTGTCGCTGGGGGCCGGTGCGCTTACCGCTTTCAGCCTCAACACGGCGCCGTTTGTAAAACAGGGTGCTCCCCGGCTGATACGTCCGCCTGGCGCGCTGCCGGAAAAAAATTTTTTAGAGCGGTGTGTGCGGTGCGGCGCATGCATGAAAGCGTGCCCAACCAACACCCTGCAGCCATGCCTGTGGGAGAGCGGACTCAACGGCCTCTGGTCGCCGCGCCTGGTTCCGCGTCTTGCCGGATGCGATCAGACGTGCAATGTGTGCGGCAGGGTGTGCCCGACCGGCGCGCTTAGAGACCTACCGCTTGAGGAAAAGCGCAATGCAAAATTGGGGACGGCCGTAATAGACCGCGAGCGGTGCCTGGTGTGGGCTGACAATACCCTGTGTCTCATCTGCGATGAGCAATGCCCCTATAACGCTATTATATTTAAATGGCACGAGGGTGCCCGCCGGCCGTTTGTTGTTGCCCATAAATGCAATGGATGTGGATTTTGTGAAGAAAAATGTCCGGTGCGGGGCGAGTCGGCAATCATAGTAACACCGCGGGATGAAATACGCCTTGTCTCAGGCTCATATATTGAGGCAGCGAAACAATTACAGCTTGAATTCAGGGAAGATCCAGGCACCGACCGGTTTCTATTAGACGAAACACCGGAGAGCGGCACGGCGCCTCCGGCTGAGAAGGCCGGCAGCGCTACAGATAAAATTCCGGAAGGCTTTCAATTGAAATGATCTTTACTAATTCATCAAGGCTATGGATAACATGCGGAGCGCTCTCATGCCGTGATCGGTCAATGAGGTAGGCGTGCATACCGACTCGGCGCGGTGCGTCAAAATCAAACTCTCGATGATCGCCCACGTGCAGAATCTCTGCAGGCGGTATCCCTAAATGTGCGCACACCTGCTGATAGATGTCCTCTTCGCGCTTGACTCTGCCAAAATCACTGGTTACGGAAAAGATCCTGTTAAAGAACCTGCCGATGCCGGTGGCCGAAACCTCCAGATCAAGAAACAGCCGGTTTGCATTTGAAATAATAATCAGCTTATAGCACCCCTGCAAACTGGCAAGCACGGGCAACACATCTGGGTAAAGCGCAATCAAGTGCCGAAAATCAGCTAAAAGCTGTTCAGGCGAAACAGCGAGCTTTAAATATGCTAACCAGAACGGCAGGTCGTACCAGTTGAGATCATGATCGCCCATGGCATCATAGAGGCTGAAGATGTATTCCCGGGCTTTTTCCATGCTGATAGCCCGCTGCGCTGCATAGTGTTGTGGTATGCCAACGCGCCAGACTGCATCGACAAATGCCGGCGTGGTAAGCGTGCCGTCAAGGTCAAAAGAAATAACGTTCATGGTTTTAGACACCCCCATATTCGCAATAACTTTTGCTCAAAAATTGACCTTGAAATTCCCGTAAAGCAATCGAGAAAATCAACCCCCCGGCGCATTTTCTTTCCCCCAATAACGCAATAAAATATTGTGGGGAATGGCCTGTTATTTTGTCTGTTGTAAAAATACGGTAATTATTTTACACTTATTGAAGCCTTAACCATGAGGAGCCCAGCATGATCTGTATTCAGTGCGATAAAGCGCGTTTTGTCAGCGGCACCGAGATGTGCCGCAACGACGGCAGAATATTCTGCGAAAAACTTAAAAAACTGGTTGATAAATACCAGGAATGCGAGCTTGAACCGTCTGCGTGCCGCGAGGAGTGATCCCTCTGTTGCTGCTGTTACCGGCTCGCTCCTCGTTTCCATACCCACGCCCATAATCCCCGATAGAAACCAATCCCGTAGGCAGCCTGCTGCAGAATAAAAACAAACGGCACGAGAAAAAAAAGTTTTATTTTCTCTGCTATAGAGGCCGCGTTATCCCTGCTTCCAGCAACGCCCAGCAGCAATAGGAATAATAATCCGACAGCACACAATAAATGCAGCACGGTCATGAAAAAGGCAAAAAAAACGGATAGCACCAGCGTCAGGCAGACACATAACATTCCGGCTGCTGGCACAACATGCAGCAATTCCAGCATGGCCGGGTGCAGACGCGCCAGAGCAACGCGGGCCTCTCCCATTCGCATGAGCTGGGTAAAGAACTGTTTAACCGTTGAACGGCGCTGATGGCAGACCCGGGCTTTTTCATGATACACGAGTAAAAACCCCGCGGCTTTTATTCTAAAACTCAACTCAATATCCTCGCCGTGGTAAAGCGGTCTGAAGCCGCCGGTTTGCTCACAAGCCGCTCGGGAAATAGCCATATTAAAGGTGCGCGGATAATAGCGCGCCCATGGTGTGCCGCTTGCACCCCGGATGCCGCCGGTGGCAAGCGGCGAGGTCATGCAAAAATGAATTGCCCGCGCCAGTCCGCGTGCGGTTGCGTCGCACGCCTCGGCACCGCCGACGGCGCCCACCCGTGTGTCTGAAAAAGGTTCTATCAGCTTTTCCAGCCAATCAGGCAGGGGGCTGCAGTCAGTGTCAGTAAAGGCGAATAAGGAGCCCCGCGCCAGGGCCATACCGCGGTTGCGCGCGGCGCCCGGACCCTGATTTTTTTGGTAGCAGAAACAGAGATTTTCCCTGCCGCCAACTGCCAGGGTTTTAAGATACAGCAGGGTGTCATCGGTTGAACCGTCATCCACCACAATGATTTCAAATTCGTGTGCCGGCAGCGTCTGTTTTTCCAGTGCGGCAAGCAGATTAGCCAATTCCGGTTTGCGGTTATAAGTGGGGATAATAACCGACACGCGGGGTGCAGTGCGCTCAGTTTGGGAAAATCGCTCCAGCGCGTTATTCAATACCGTATTTATCCTTAATGATGTGTTCGTTGTCTTTTTGGGATGAGAAGACAATGAGTTCTGCCAGCAACCCGAAGAACATGAGTTGGATCCCAATGATTATAAGCAGCGTTCCCAACATCAACAGCGGGCGGTTGCTTATATAGGTGCCAGAAAACCAGAGGATTGCCAGGTAGGCATCAATGCCAAAGCCGGTGAGCGAGAGCAGCATCCCCAGGACGCCAAAAAAATGCAGGGGCCGCTGTGTGTATTTCGTAAGCATGATGACCGTGAGCAAATCAAAAAAGCCCCGGAGGAAACGTTCTGCGCCGAATTTTGAGGAGCCATAGCGGCGCGGGCCATGGCTCACAATTACTTCGCCAACCTTGAAACCCTTCCACGCCGCAAGTGCCGGTATAAAGCGGTACAGCTCGCCATACAGCTCCATTTCATCTGCGACTTCCCGGCGGTAGGCTTTAAGGCCGCAATTGAAATCATGTATTTTTACGCCGGTAAAAAACGCAGTAAAAAAGTTAAATATGCGCGATGCGAGCCGTTTACCGATAGAATCCTCCCGCTTGCGTTTCCAGCCCGAGACCAGATCAAACCCCTCCCCCAGCCATGCCAGGAGTTTGGGAATCTCTTCCGGAAAATCCTGCAGGTCGGCATCAAGGGTAACCACCTTTTCTCCGCGGCAGTGTTTGAAACCCTGGGAGAGCGCCAAAGCCTTGCCAAAATTTCTTCTGAGATGGATAATCTTGACCCGTTCGTCTGTATTGCGCAGTTCTTGCAGTACGGCAAGCGTGCGGTCGGTGCTGCCGTCGTCCACAAAAATCAATTCAAAACCGGCGCTAAGTGGCTGCAACACGCCGCACAGGCGCGCATAGAGCTCCTTCAAACTCTGTTCTTCATTATAGCAGGGAATGACAACGCTTATATCTATCGTCATAATCAGGTTGGCTCTCGTTCTTGCTCTACTGGCTCTTTGGGAAGAGGATATAACATAAAACCGCCGGTGTCTCAATCTGTTTAAACGGCAGCAGATTTTGCCGGTTGTGAAGGCTGGTTCTTTCTGGTAAGGTTGCATTGACGGAAGGAAGAGTCGGGATTGCAAAGCGTGGAATAACGTGCTGAAAATACACTGAACCCGGCAATCCGCGGCATCTCGCGAGTGTAACCACAACAATTTTGACCATAGAACCGTGGCCATAGAAAGGCGTTACCAGTTAGCGCTTATTATCATGACAATTCTGCAGGCAGGGCTTGCGGCATTCTATCTTAATGCCCTGAGCAGGATTGACAACTGGTCGGCGGTGTATGCGGAAGACAGCAGGGGATACCTGCTGGCGGCTGACTACTGCAGGGGCAGAGAACCGACTGCCGATGACCTGCCGCTTATGAAATACCGGCTGTTCAGCCCGGTCATGCCTTGTGCCGCGGCTCTTTTGGGGACATTCATCGGCGTTCCTGCCGCTTTTGTAACGCTCAACTTCATGCTCTGGAATATAACGGCGCTGGTTTTCTTTCGGCTTATGAAAGTGCTGCTGAAAGAGCCGTTTTGCGCATTTGCCGGTGCCGCCCTGTTTACCACATCGCTTCCCGTCATTGAATGGGGTTTGCCGGTCATGGTGGATATGGCTGCCTACTTCTTTGCCTGTCTTATTCCTGGTCTTTATCTAGCGCTCTTCCCTGCGCCTCCGTCAATTAACAACGCAGACACGCGTTCACCGCTTTTTGCAGAGGGCGTGAACGGTTGGTCGCCGGCGGGCCGGCTCATTTTATATAAAAACCTGCTTCTCAGCCTCTGTGTGGGGCTTGCGCTGTTAACCAAGCCAATGCTGGTAATTGGTTTACTGTTTGTGTTGTTTTCGCTTATCCATTGGCGGCGCTATGGAAGCGCGATTATCCAGCTTGTGGTTCCCATCGCCATGGCGGGAACAGCATACTGGTTTTGCGGACTTTCATGGGAAGATTTTACCGCCTATGGGTCACCAAGGCATCGCAGCGTGATATATCTTGTGAGCGCCGCAGTTTTTTGTTTTCACTGGGGTTGGGTTTTCTTCTGGCATGAATGGCGCACAGCGCTGGAACAGAAACAATTTTATATCTTCTATCTCGCGGCGTTTCTGTGTGTGTTTGTCTGGTTCGTGCACAACCCCCGGCTGTTTTTCCTTGTCTATCCGGCGGTTCTGCCGCTTATCGCGGCCGGAATACACCATCACTCCCTGCGAACGCGGAATCCGCATAAGACGGCAATTTTATTAATAGCCGGGTATATCGCAACATCAAATGTGCTGGCAATCTTGCATCTATATGTCATGCGATACCTGAAAATCCGCGACTGGGAAGGGCTAATTGATTTTGTGTCGCGCCTGATATGAACGCAACACAGCTTAATTTCTCGTCATTGCCAGCGGACCCGCAGTAACGGGGAAGTGCCGGCAATCTCAGCGTTACCGCCATGAACCGGATTGTGTACCGCCTCGTATATGCGCTCATTCTGAGCGTCTTGTCTGTCGTGGTGTTCAGCCTGTTTATTGCCAAGGGAATTTCCGGCTTCCCGCCGGCGCAGTTTCACGACATGATTTATGGAACAGCGTTTAAACCCTATGTGCATCGTGCACTGCTGCCGGCAACCGTTCGGCTGCTGACCGCCGCGATACCCCGCGATCAAAAGAAATCGCTGGATCGGTTTTTGGATGAAAGCCCGACGATTCATTTAATCAGCGCCGCGGTGCTGTTTATAAAACAGCAGCACCGTGAGGCTCTCACCGAATATGCAATAGCACTGCTGGCACTGTTCTTGTCGCTGCAGGGCTTTATCTGGTCGCTGCGCTACTTCTTTAACAGTCTCTACCCGGTTCCCCGCATATATGCCGATATTGCCTGCGTTGCGGCGCTGGCGGCGCTGCCCTACTGTTTTAAATATTACAGCCACCTGTATGATTTCCCGACGCTGTTCCTCTGTACACTGGCCATGGGCCTGATGTATAACAAACAGTGGGGCAAATACCTGATGGTCTTTGTTTTGGCATGCCTCAATAAAGAAACGGCGATTCTGCTGGTTCTGTTATACGCGGTTTATTACCGGCAGCATCTGCATATTGCCCCATATAAAATCCGTCTTGTTTCACAGGTTATCATATTCTTATGTATCAAAACGGTGCTCACCGTTATTTTTATTCACAACCCAGGTTCAATCATAGAAATACACCTGTTTGACCACAATCTGCGGTTATTTAAGCTTTATCCGCCCGTAACCATTGGAATCTGGCTGGCCATCGGCGCTACACTGGCGTTCCTGGTTTTTTATCGCTGGCCTGAAAAGCCGCGTTTTCTGAGAGATGCGATGTGGATGTGCATCCCCCTTGGATTAGGTATTCTTCTGTTTGGCTTTGCGGACGAGCTGCGCGTGTATTATGAAGTGTATCCGGTTATTTTTCTCTTAGCGTTTGATGGGCTGTGTAGTTTGTCCGGCGGTCCGTTGCCAAAGGCTGAAAATGGCGCGCAGGAAAATGAAATAAAGGTGAGGTAAAAGATGAGGAAAGCCATGTTCTGACTGAAAAGTGGGCAAACAGAAACAAAACCATTTAATATGTTACTATAACGGGATTTCCCCACACGGCAGCGTCAAAATTCCGGTCGCCGCGGGGGCCCGGTTCAACCGATAGACTGAGGTCAACCGCCTTTCCAGCAAAGCGCGAAAGATCGAGGGTGACATCATGCCAGGTTCTCTGGTTCGGCTTGTGTTTGGGGTCAAGATACTGCAGGTAGATAGTCCGCGTGCGGAAAAAATAGCTGCGCGGTTTTAAGAATGTGCTTTGCAGTTCCACGCCCACCATGCCGATCTCGTCAAACAGATTCTCCAGCAGTTGATCGCCCATAAGAATTTTAACGGTTATGCCGTCGCCTGCCTTATCCCAGGTATCGGGCATGGTTGCCAGCGAAACCTTAAGAGCGCACCGCTGGTTCGGGAGCACAAGCCTAAAAGTTGCTTCACTATCCGGCACCTGGATGAAGGCCGGCTTGGGTTTGTTTTCAATAGTAACCGTCGCTGCCCTGAAAGAATCATGCGGCAGGGCGGTCTGGCCACGAATAGCTGCTCCGCGCAGGTTAGGTAAAAACCGATACACCACTGTTTCTGAGGTGCCTGGTTGCTCGCGGGAACCGGGCACCCGCTTTAGGACATAGAGGTGCATCCATTTTCCATACAGCAGGCTGTAATAAGAGGCTGCGTCCGCCACCTCATACTGCTCAGTACAAAAGTATTTAAGCGTGTAGAAACCGGTGGGGACAGGGGAATTGGCAATAAGATATTCAGCATCTATGCACGGGAGCAGCCCCTCAATCCACCAGGGAATATCATAGGCACGGGGCAGAATTTCATCAGGATGAGCAAGGCAGTAATCCATGGAATGCCAGCAGTCCCACGGGAACCCGGCAGAAATTTTGTTATGTGGGACGCCGGTGTTGAGCAGCCGTTCGCCCAGCTTCCATTTGGCATCGTTCCAGCTTAAAAAGTCCTGCGTGCCCATGAGACACAGCGCTATAAAACCGGCCAGTGAAGGGATTAAATATTTTTTTTGCACCGGAAGCTTTTTCAGGAAACTACAGAAACACAGAACAAAGAAGGGGATGAGAACCAGATAGTAACGGGTGAATTTAAAACGAATAACCAGCAGGTACAGCACCTGCAATACCCCAATGGCCAGAAGCATGAGCTGCGGTGAGGATGCTTTCATGAAACGCTGCGACGCGCTGTTCGTAATGATCAGCCATAGCAGATACGTAATGGAAAAGATGGCAAGAAAATCAATAATTTTATAGAAGAACAGCACCGCATGATCCGTTCCCCGGTAGCCGTATTCAGACACAAAGGCAAAGTGGAAACCATTCAGCCAGGTATAGATGGATGACTGCATGCCGGCATGGTCGCTGGTCAGATAGAACAGCACCCCCGCAAGACAGAATATCAGGATCAGGGATGTCTGGCGCCTCTGGAACAGCTTGGCGGGTTCAGGTAGGAGTGCCAGACTCAGGGGAATAAAACTCAGTCCCAGAAACTCAAGTATCAGAATAGGGCGGTGAAACAGTTTTGCAAACAGGTGCGCGGGGTGCAGGATGCCCTCTATTATCCATTGCACCTGCTGCAGCGAAGAATATGTGGCTCCATGGATATTTTGAAACCAGTATGTATAAAGAATAAAAACAATCCCGGGTGCCGCCCAGCAGGCAAGCGCAGCCTTGAGGCCTTTTGCATAATCAGTTCGCCGGAACAGGAAGTGAAGCCCTGCACCTGCCGCTATCAAAATTCCCTGCTGCCGCACCAGCACGGCAAGAGACGCAAAAACAGCGCCCAGCAGCAGATGACGAAGCGGTGCCCCGGCAGCACCGCGCGCGTAAAAAAACAGCGCGATGAACATAAGCGCTAAAAAATGCTGATCCGTAAAAAAAGTGTAGAGCAAGGGAAACGAAAAGGGATTGAAAATAAACAGCAGCACTATCCACAGGGATCTCAGCGCATCCCATTCTGCCTGCCGCAAAAGAAGGTAAAAAAAGATTGCACCGATGGCGCTGATTGCAAGCGTTGAAATTATCAGGGTGTTGGCGGAGAAACCGAGCGCCCAGGCAAACAGAGCCCCCCACCATACCTGAAACACCAGGCTTGGGCTGGTCCAAGGGGTAAATTTCATCTGACCGGTTTGATAAAAGGTCTGGACTGCCCGTATGTAAGACCAGTCGTCATCCAGCGGATGAATGGTATAGAGGCGAGAAAACAGAATCAGCAAAATATAGAGACATAAAAGGATCAAGATATTTCTGAAATCAGCGGGCGTGAAAATTTTTTTATTGTTCACAGATACTATGGCTCCAGCAATATGACATATGCTAATTACTATAGGGAGCATTAATATCGCATAACTGCAAGCAATTCAAGGAGTTTTACCCCCCTGCCGACTTTCTTCAATGTTAGGACCAGAGAAAGTATGCCACAGGAAAAGGAATACGCACAGTCATAGACAATGTTATGGCCTAAATTAATACGCGGAGTGCTTTTAAAGCGCTACCAGCGCTTCATGGTTGATGTGAAGTTGAACAATGGGCATGTGGTAACCGCCCATTGTCCCAATACCGGCAGCATGCGCGCGTGCTGTGAACCGGGGAGGACGGTTTACCTCTTCCGTCACCGCACCCCTTCGCGTCGTTTGCCCTATACCTTTGAGCTAATTGAAATGCCTGCGTCTCTGGTCGGTGTGAATACTGCGGTTCCCAATCGACTGGTCAGGGAGGCAATTCAGCACCGAGTCATCAGGGACTTAGAGGGCTATGATGGTGTACGCCCCGAAGTTCGCTACGGCAATCATTCGCGGGTTGATTTGTTGCTTGAAAGCGCGCAACGGGGGCGCTGTTTTGTGGAAATTAAAAATTGCACGCTGGTGGAACAGAAAATTGCCTATTTTCCCGATGCGGTCACTGCGCGAGGACTAAAGCATTTGCAGGAACTGCAGCAGCAGGTGCAGAACGGGCACCGATGTGTTATATTCTATCTCATACAGCGCATGGATGCGTGCTGTTTCAGGCCAGCCGATCATATTGATCCCGCGTATGGACGCGCGGTGCGGCGCGCTGTGCAAAACGGGGTTGAGATAATGGCCTGGGATGTAACGATAGATTGTGAGAAAATAGCATTGCGCAGACCAGTTCCCTGTGATTTATCTTGGTGAATTAATATGGACGTGAAATTAAGGGGATTCAAAGCGCTTGATTTTAACGAGGCGCAGCGCATTGCAGATATGGTAAACTTTGATGTGCTGCAATATGCAAAAAAACTGCGCGCCTGCGGGCCGGGTTGTGATTATTTTTCAAAGGATAAAAACTTCTTCATAACGATGCTGCTAAAGCATATCGGCTCCCTGCAACAAAACACTCGGTCAATTCAGAGATTGCCCGCCGAAGTCATTGAATGGTATCAGAGAGCCCGGAAAATAGAGTGCGAACAACAGGAGGCAGAAAAGCACTTCATGCGTATTCGGTTAAACAAATGAATAAAAAGCTGAATGCTGATCGCTGAAACCCTTAGCAAAAGGAGGAGGTTATGCCCTTTATCATTGATCAAGAACTATGCGCTGCCTGCGGTTCGTGCGTCGGCAACTGCCCCAACCGGGCCATCGTTATGCGGGGCGAGCAATACTTTATTACCAACATGTGCTGTGATTGCGGCGTATGTCTTGCATACTGCTCCACAGATGCCATCAAAAAGGGTTCGGTCAAAGCTGAGTTTGACAACAAGAAAACAGACCGGGCTTTAAAGGAAAAGCTGTCCCTGAAAAGGAACATTGTTGCCATGAAGTTTGCCGACAAGGCGCCAGACGGCGTTCGCGTTGAGGATGGTCCGACGTTCTGGTGCGCCATTTGCGGCGATATCTTTGACGGGCAAGAAGAGCCGGTCTTTTTTACCGGCATGGCAAGCAGTTGCGGCGGATCGAAAAATATCGGCATCGGATCAAGAAAAGTTGCCAAGGAGGATTTTGACATGGTTATCAACGCGCAGGTGGTGGGGGAGGGCAATCTGTATGCGACAAAAGATTTGCTTGCCAAAAACAGAGGATTGTTTCCCCGCTATCCGAAAGTATACGGCGGCATGGTTCTTGGTTCGCTTGAGAAGGTCAGCAAACCCGACATAATTTTATTTCCGGTCAACGGCCATCAATTGAGCATGATCTCAACTGCTTATTCATTTGAGACAGCAGAGCTGATTACGGGGTATGCCGGCAAGTCAACCTGCCTGATGAGCATCACCATTCCGTTCATAGAAAACAGGCCGGTCTTTACGCCCGGCGATCATGGCGGGCGAACGTTTATGCGCCTTCAGGACGAGGAAATTGTCGTGAGTCTGCCTTACCGGCTGGTGCCGGGTCTGGTAAGGAACCTTGACCGGACGGTCTATGCGCAGGTAATACAATGAGCAGTAAACTTTTCTTCACAACGAGGCTATGAAGAGGTAAATAAAATTTTTCTATAGATGGTTAGGGAAATGGAAATAGAATATTCTGCTCATATCATTAATAGAATGCTGCTGAGAAAAATAGAACACGATTTACCAAAAAGGATAGTGATAGAATCAAATGAAAGATATTTTGACTCAGAAACGGGCTATTCAATAGCCACTATGGTAGTGGAGATGTACAATAAAAATAGGGAAGTAATGGTTGCATATATTCTTGAGGGAAACGTCACAAAACTTTTAACAATTCACCCATTAAAACAAGGACAAAAAGAAAATCGAATCAAAGCTGGAAGATGGAGGAAAATATAATGGAAGGTTTTAAAATCTATTATGATGAAAAGGAAGATATTCTTTTCTTGGGCAAGGAAGGCATGGAGGCGGAAGTGCTGGAAATCTCGCCAGGTATAAACATGGAGCTCGATGAAGCAGGACAACTGATAGGAGTCGAAGTTTTTAAAGCATCGGTTGTGTTTAAGGATGTTATAAAATCAATGGGCAAAAAATTACAAGCCGCATAACTTAAACAATTTCAAGATCTGTTCATAATTCACTTTGTAAAAGAATGCGCGACACTAATCTTCGGAGTCAGAGGAAATTTTGAAACTTTGAGGAATGTTGCATGGGTCAAGCGCAGGGAACGACGCAATAAAACTATACTGTTTCCTTTGGGCAATTTGCGAACCACTTGTTACGGTTTCCGGGATGAACATCGATGATTTATCCCTCGGAAACGAGCACTGGGATAGGAAGATTACAGGTATCCCCGCGCACACCCATCCACCAATACTCCCCGCAATATTTATGTTGAATTTTTAGGTAATAGTTTAATCGCCAGACAGTCATAAACGACACGCCCGCCTTGATACGTTACTGCACTCCTTCGCAAGACGCGCCACCCACCGTTTTGATACACGCCGTCGGTCTCTATTCTTTCGATCAGACTGCTGGCTGAATCGAGCTTTTCGGCGAGGGATGGGTTTTGGGCGAGAACAATATGTTTCATACCCGGGATAGCAATGAGCGTGACCGGCTCAACGAGCAGATGAGAAAGATCACGCACGGAAAAGGATTCAATAGCCTGCTTAGCTTGTAACCGGATTATTTTTGCCCGTGTATCTGGACTGGCTGTTTTTCTGGTTTTTTCAATGAGGTCGAGCAGATAGCGACGAACATCATCCAATTCGTGTGCATTGTGCAATTTTTCGAGATCAGGATAGGTTTCTATGGCTTTTGCTAACATTGATATTTCGCGTAAATAATGATTGCGCTGGTTTTCCGGCACCACATACATCACCACCAGCGAGACTGGCCGGCCGTCTGGTGCGCCATATTCAATACCCGCCGGACTCCATCCCACTACACACTTGAGATCTTCTTCATATGGAACGCGCGCGTGTGGGCATGCCCAGCCCTTGCCGATCGCCGTGCAAGCTGTCTCCTCTCTTTTCATAACAAGCCCTACAACATCGGTTCCCGCAGGTGTCTCAGGAAATGCTTCAATGATGTGAGCCAGAAATTGAAGGGCATGTCCCTTGTCGTTTTCAGGCAACTCGAACAGTCTGCCCTCCTGCAACGTATCCAAAAGGGTATCCATAATTAATCGCCTCCATAACGGTTGAAGAACCATGTCTTCACCATGTGTGTCAATACGGCGTACGTGGTCAAGAAAGCCGTTATCCACACCCAGTAAATAAGGGGTAAAGGTAGCATGCCCAGGGCAGCGGCAAAGGGTGAATACGGGAGCCAGGCACCAATTGCCATGACGATCAAGGTGGTCATTGTCATATATAGTGAGGCCCGACTGCCAAAAAACGGAATCTTTTTTGTTCTAATTATATGAACAATAAGTGTTTGCGTAAGCAACGATTCCACAAACCAACCCGTTTGGAAAAGCTTTGCCAGATATTCTTTTTGCGTTGCTCCTGTTGCAGGATTAGGGAAAGCACGGCAGTTAAAAAAAAACCACATGAGAGCAAAGGTCGCATAGTCAAAGATGGAACTGATAGGGCCTATAAAGACCATAAACCGCTTAATATTGGCAATATTCCATTTAAGCGGCTTCTCAATACTTTCTTCATCTACATTATCCTTAGGAATGCCCGTTTGTGAAAAGTCATAAAGCAGGTTGTTAGTAAGGATCTGTACCGGCTGCATCGGCAGGAATGGTAGCAGATAACTTGCCCCGACCACGCTGAACATATTGCCAAAATTAGAACTTGCCCCCATTCTGATGTATTTGACAATATTGGCAAATACTCTTCTGCCTTCCATGACGCCCTCTTCCAGCACTAAAAGGCTCTTTTCCAGGAGCACGATATCTGCAACTTCTTTAGCTACATCTACTGCGGAATCAACCGAAATGCCCACATCAGCCGCCTTCAGTGCCGGCGCATCGTTAATGCCGTCTCCCATAAACCCAACGACGTGGCCGTTTTTACGAAGTGTTTTGACGATTTCCTCTTTTTGCGCCGGGGACAGTTTAACGAACACATTGCTGTGCTCCACTGTTTTTGTGAAATCATCGGCAGAAAGAAGTGACAATTCGGCTCCCGTTATCATCTGTTCCACATCAAGCCCTACATTCTGACAAACCTTTTCTGTCACAAGACCATTGTCACCTGTAAGAACTTTAACTTTTACCCCAACCTTTTTCAAAAGTTCAATTGCCTCATTGGCTGATACCTTCGGCGGGTCAAAGAAGGCGATATAACCAAGCAGAATAAGTTGACTCTCATCCTGCACCGTAAAAACTGTCTTGGTCCGCGGAAACTCTCGATAAGCGATTCCTAGGACCCGAAACCCGTCGCGATTGAGCCTCTCAACTTCTTCAAAAAGATCTACACGTATCATGTCTATGAGCGGATAAACTTCCCCATCGATCTGATAGCTGCTGCAACATGCATAAATTTCTTCCACTGCGCCCTTACAAATTAGGACATGATCCCTTTCATAGTCCACTACTACTGACATGCGTCGCCGCTGGAAATCAAAGGGCAACTCATCAACCAGCCGGCAATTTTGTTCTACATCAAAGTCCATATAAGCAATCACCGCTCGGTCTATCAAATTGCGAAGCCCGGTCTGAAAGTAGCTGTTAAGATACGCATAGTTTAGGATCTCGTCACTCGTGTGTCCGAGGATGTCTACATGGCGCTCCAAAACAACTTGGTCCTGGGTAAGGGTTCCTGTTTTGTCTGTACATAAGATGTCAATCGCGCCGAAATTCTGAATCGAGGGAAGCCTTTTTACGATTACCTTTTTCTTGGCCATGGTCAGCGCCCCTTTTGCAAGGTTTACCGTGATGATCATGGGGAGCATCTCCGGTGTAAGGCCAACAGCAACAGCAAGACCGAATAATAGTGCTTCCAACCAGTTGCCTTTGGTCATGCCCACAATAAAAAATACCACGCAGACCATCACGACCATGAAGCGGATCATTAACCAGGTAAAGGAATGCACGCCCTTATCAAAACTCGTTTTCTCGCTCTGCGCGGAAAGCCGTTCAGAAATCGTCCCAAACAACGTCCGGCGACCGGTGTTAATTACCACGCCCCTTGCTGTCCCACTTGTCACAGAGGTTCCGAGAAAACAGGCATTCGGCAAATCAATGGCTGACTGGCGGGATGAGAGAACGACAGCAACTGTTTTCTCAATGGGCATTGATTCTCCGGTCAGAGAGGACTCGCTGACAAAAAAATCCTTTGCCGTTATAAGACGTAAATCCGCAGGGATAATGGAACCGGCGTGAAGCACTACAATATCGCCGGGAACAATCTCAGATATCTTAATTTCGATCTCTGCACCATCACGTAAGACAATAATGCGGGATTGAACGCGCTTGCCCAATGATTCAACAGCATGGCTTGATCGCCGATCTAACACATAGGATAAGCCGACGCTCAGAAGAATCATGGCGCCAACAATAATGGTAGACTTTATCTCACCAATGAGTGCTGATACTAAAGCAATCACCAGAAGCTGGATAACTAGCGGGCTTTTTAGTCGGTGAAATATGTCTGTCCAGAAACCAAGGTGCTTAAGATGGGATAGCTCATTTGGTCCATATTTGCCCAAGCGATGTTCCGCCTCATCAGCGCTCAGTCCTTTAGGGGACGTCTTGAGTTTATCAAAAGCTGCTTGAATAGGAATCGTGCAAAGCTCAATCAATAACCGCTCGTGCTCGTTTGAACTATGCGGTGTGGGAGGCTGAACTCCGGTATTGCTGAAGAGCCGTGGAAAAAATCCGTTTTTCATGGTGCACTCCTCCCCGCTTCTGGTTTTTGCAATTCCTGGCAGCCTGGATTATACTTAAAAATTTTGTTTTTCAGCGGAATACTGGTATTTGAATTTAAGCACTTTCCATACGCGATGCTGGCGCAGGATTGTTTCACCGAGTTGCTATTTGGTTGATCAATTGTAGAGTATCGAAGGTATCTGGCTCTGCAGAAACCGTTAAAGATGTTAGTAATCTCTGCAGAAAACATTTCACGCAGTTTGAGAGGACGGAGCTGATTGCAGGTTTTCATAGTTCACCTCCGCTTCGGCCATGACAAGATATCGAACCCGACTGGAGATGAAATGGAAGTCTATGCGCGGAGGGAACGCCGAACTTTTACCCCATCACCAGCCGCGATGTTCACGTATCGCACAACAGGGTCATCTGATTCATTTTGCATCAATTCCTCGGCTGTGTGCTGGCAACCATGACTGGCATCTGATTCGCTCATAACATTTCCTTATCCGTTTATGACAGAATAGGAAACCATATAATCCTAATTTTTTATTTGCGTCAAGCACAAAAAAAAGCAAAACAAAAAATGCTTTTTTGGATATTTTTTTACCTTTCAAATTTAAGCCTCCTGCTATAGCAGATTTCCTATCACCAGCACCACAAAAATTCCGGCGGTGTTGAGCATATACGCAAGAACGGAAAATACTTTGGTTGAAATAGCTGTAGAAACGGCCAGGAGTGATACCCCTATTTCATCCGGCAAGGGCGAGGAGATTATAAATCCCGCCAGAATTAGTATTAAATATTTTTTCAGCCTCGTGGGGATTTTGTTGTTTATATACTGCAGCGATCGTTCCTTAGATAACAGCTCAACTTCATCTGCAAACGAATGTCTTATAAATCTGAAAATCAATAAATCCCCTGCCAACGCGCCGAATCCGGCAATAAAACCCGCCAGGATAATATGCTGGTTTCTAGCTGTAATTAACAGAACAGCAGTGGCCGGTGCAGCCGTAAACCCATACACAAACAATATGCCTGCCAAGAAAGTTCCCACATAGCCCAGTGACAACAAAAAATCATGAAGCGGCGAAAAATTTCTCCCGCTAAAGATGATGTAAGCTAAAACAAAAGTCACAACCAGCAACAAAAATTTGGGATATTTTATTTTGAATGAAGACATGTTCATTAAAACGGGAAACGGTCAAAACGTTTATGAAAAAGTAGAAAAACTTAATATCAGACCAGCTCTATTAAAGGCAACACAATAATAAAAAACATGTATCATTGTGACCGTATTTGACAAAAGTGCACGGTATATTGGAAAATTATCGGGATGGTTAAATCTTCCCGAGAACGGTCTTGTTTGAGGCTGGCAGGGCTGTAACCGGCGCCAGTGGTGTTTATCGTTGAAAAAACAATACGATGTTATTTATATTAATAAACATCCCCTGCTTGAAACTATACTGCGTGCGGCACTATGAACAAAATTGATTTGCAAAACACGCTTCTCAGTAAATCGCAATTCATCAGAGGTCTGCAGTGCCATAAATCATTATACCTGCATCGGCATCATCCAGAGTTGCGTGATGAAGTGTCGTCCGCTCAGCAGGCGCTCTTTCAGAGCGGACAGAATGTGGGCGAATTCGCGCGAGAACTTTTCCCTGAAGGGATAATTATCCAGTACGAGGGCGTGCCGCTCTCTGAGCAGATTGAGAATACAGCGGCTGCAATTTCGGGAGAAGTTGATACTATATATGAAGCAGCCTTTTGTTATGACGGCGTATTCATCAAGGCAGATATTCTCCATCGCGGAAGACACGGCTGGGAGCTTTACGAAGTAAAATCCTCTGCCGGCGTTAAAGATATCCACCTACGGGATGTCGCTCTCCAGTATCATGTTCTGACCGGCGCGGGCCTGCCGGTTTCTAAAGTTGCCCTTGTCCATATTAATAACCGGTATATACGAAACGGTGCCGTGGAGCTGAAAAAGCTGTTTACCATAAGCGATTTCACTAAAACGGTCGCGCAATACCGTGAAGAAATTATATCAGAGATTTCCCGACAAAAGCAGATGCTGTGCGGTGGAATGCCAGCGATAGACATTGGCGAACACTGCACGAATCCTTATGACTGTGACTTTATGGGCTACTGCTGGCAGCACATACCGCTGGATTCAATTTTTGACATTTCAGGCAGGTTTGCACAACGGTTTGATCTGTACCGTCAGGGAATTGTCAGACTGGCGGATGTGCCGGATGACGTCCTTTCAAAACCGCAACGCCAGCAAAAGCGAGCAACGCTTGAAAAACGCAACTTTATTAGTGCACGCGGCATCAAACGGTTTCTTGACTCGTTGCATTATCCGCTCTGTTTCCTTGATTTTGAATGCGTGAGTTTTCCCATCCCACCCTACGACGGGCTACGGCCGTATCAGCACATACCCTACCAGTATTCGTTGCACATCCTTGAACGGGACGGGGCAGCGCTGCAGCACTTTGAGTATCTGGCAGAGGGCACCGCCGACCATCGGCAAAGCCTGCTTGAAAAACTCTTGCGTGATATTCCGCCCCAGGCATGCGTGCTTGCCTATAATGCTGCATACGAAATCGGCAGACTAAAAGACCTTGCGGCATGGTATCCGGCGCAAAGCAAAAAAATAGAAGCTGTCATCAGCAGCATCCGGGACCTTGCGGAGCCGTTCAGGGGCAGGGCGGTATATTATTACCAGATGAACGGTTCCTATTCTATTAAGAGTGTGCTTCCCGCCCTGGTGCCGGAGATGAGCTACGATGCGCTTGATATATCAGACGGCAACATGGCAATGCAGGCATTTCTACAGATGATGGTATCGTCCAATCTCCAAGAAAAACAGCGCCTGAAAAAAGCGCTTCTGGACTACTGCCGGCTTGACAGTTTGGGAATGGTGAAAATTTATGAGACGCTAAAAAAATGAACGCGTGAACGGTTCCTCATTGCTGCCTTTTTTAGATAAGAATATCTTCGGTGAAGCCCAGTTTAATGAGCTCAATCTTTTTGAAATCGGCGGTGCCCAGATGATGACGGGTGTCAGCAAGCAGAATATGCTTGGCAGGAGGAGTCAGGGGGCGGTCATCTCCAAAGAATTGTCTGCGCTTTGCAAGTATGATTTTTAACCCAATCGCATCAACCGCGACGGGATCAAACCCCGCCAGGAGTCCGTAATATTTCCATACATATTGCGGGCTAAAGCTGTGGGGACCCACGCCGTGAAACTGGGGCGTCAGCATGACCAGAATATTGAGCCGGGTTTTGTCCTTAATGATTGGCTTGTGCCATATGGACGCCAGATCGGCGCATGAATCGCCGTGGTAATTGTAGGGATCAGGGACGAACATAATGTAATTTTTTATCAGCGAACCAACTCCCGACCAATGGTGGGTCCGCATCGGGCGGACGTTGATGAGAGCAGTCGCATGGTGAAAAATCGGGTTTTCTAGAACGCCGCGGTCATCTATGCCAATACGGTCTTCCGCTACCCCCGCATCCCTGACGCATTTTTTTAGCGCCTGCTCCACCGGGGCTGGTGTGGGCAGGTAGTGCCAGACATTAGTCTTGATGCCCACAATGTCGTCCGGCATGATGATGGTTTTCCAGGCATCACGGGGATCGTTTGCGCCCACAAGCATGGCAACGGCCTGATCCAGCATGGCGCGAACCATATCATCACGCGGTGTTCCATTATTATCCAAGACGTCTCTGTTGCGCACCAGAATGACACGGGATTTTTTCTGCTGGTGCGCGAACGGATTATTTGGCATGGCCAGACCGATCGCAGCAATGAGGGTATTCACCATAAACTGGCGTCGGGTGAAGACTTTTTTGCATGTAAGCCTCCGCTGTTCATGAACTGCTGGGGGAAAAGAGTCATTCTGAATTAAGTGAAGAATCTCATCTTGAGCCACAGAAAAGTTCATCTATCATCACACCCCCTGTTATCAGTTTTTTCAATAATTTGTTAATAAGCATGGGATTCTACCAGAGCGTGCTTAAGATCCGGCTTAACGCATCCTCAAGCGTCTTTTTGTCTGGCGCTTCCAGCACCAGTGCAAGACGGTTTTCTTTTCCCTTAACCCCGGTGTAGCAGCCGTTTTTAAGCTTCGTTATGCCTGAGGAGGCCCTGCCCAGACACTGTGTTATGAAACCCTTTTCTGCTTTCTGCGCCTGTTGCCGGTCAGGATATTTGACAAGTATCACAACGTATTTTTTGCCCGTGCCGTGGTAGGCGGCAATAACAGCCTCGGTGCCGCTGTCAATAAGCAGTATGTTATCGTTTGAGATGAAATAGTGGTTATTCAACCACACATGATGGCGAACATAACGGATGCTTTCGGGAATGAGGCCTTCAGAGGGCAGGCCGGAAAGAATCGGCGGCAGAGGTCCCGTCTGCGGGATAAGACGATTGATTTCCCTGCCCAGCTCGAAAACCACCTGGCGTTTTTCGGAGGTTTCAGGATATGCCAGGATTGATACATAGTAGCGGTCTTTCCAAAAATTGAGCAAACCCGAGGAATATTCCGAACCCTGTCCGATTTCTGTGCCGATGCTTTCACGACCAAGAGAAAAAACCCCATAGGCATTGTAAGAATTTCCCATATCAAATATATCTACTTTAATTTCATCGTTTCCCTTCATATAGCGAACTGCGCTCAGCTTCTCAAAGTGATAGGAAATATAAAGTTCAGCACCGCCGTCAATATATTTGAAGAGCGTTTTCCGGTCATATACCTCAGGCAGGCCCGTTTTCTCCCAGCCGCGCACTGTAGAGGGAAGGTGTCGGTAAAAATCTATGGCTGATTCAGATAGCGTCTCGCCTTTCATTACACCTATAAGTGTAACAAGCAGCACGGCGTAAGCAAAGAATTTCAGTCCTTGATACAGAATCTGATGACGGCGTGTGTGGTGCGGTATTAATCTACCCTTCATGTTTTAAGTATAGGAGAACAACGGCACGATGTCAATGACGCCTGCTTTACAGGACATGCCACAATGATAAATGTGGCAAAATACAAAATCCTATTGCACGCTCGAGACATACCGCGATTCATTGATCCGTGTAATATGCTGAACGCACCTGCCATCTGAGCACTAGCAGAAAAATTCGATGGCTAATTGTCTGCAAATATATTATATTACTATGCAGACCTGTAATTTTCCCTCCTGAATAAACAGCACGATTTCACGTAATAAATACGGCAAGCATGAAACAGTGGGTTATCAGCCTGCAGGGTAGCATTGTTATAAACATAAAGGGACCGGTATAAAGCCTCTTTGGAGAATTATCTTCAGAGAGGCTTTATATGTTGTTACGCGTGGCAGGGTTATGCTCTGTGCCGGGGCAGGACGGGGCTTAAGCGAGATAACGTAAAGTGTGCAGGGAGGCAGATATGCGTTTCAGCAAATGTTTTGCAAGTATCTGTGCAATAATTATTATGCTCTTCCCCACCTCATGTGACATGCTGGGCAAAAAAATCGGCGTTCTTTTTATCACCGGCGGCATTGAGGAACATTATAAGCTTGACTGGTGGGTCGGGTTTGTTGATCATCTGTTTCCGGTGTGGCCAAAGGGCTTTTTAGCCGGCGGGCAAAAAGAAGGGGAGACGTGCTACACGCTCATTCACTATGCCAGCGAGGCCGAGGCCTTTATCTGCGGCGTTGAAGAAGGAACACCGATAGACGTGTTTTGCAACGAATACACGGGAGATTATCCCATTCACTCGCTGCGCGACCACTGGGATACTGACGCTCCCACTTTTTTTACCGACTGCTTCAACGATATTCTTCCTGCGGTGGTTTTAACTGCCGGCCACCGCACTGTTGACCCCCATACCCAGAGCGTTATAGAAGGCCCGCACATTGATGATCCGGAGGGCAGCGGCATCGGCATTGCCGATTTTGTGGAGCTGAACGCCTTTGAGAATATGGAGAGCCTGTACCGCATGCCTGAAAATCGCGATCCCTCAACCAAACAGGATCTGGAATGGTTCTATGGCAATGATGTGCCCGCGGGTTATAATTTTACCCCGCGAACAACCGAGCTCGCCAATATAAAGGATCAGCTTGAGCAGGCACTACCCGGATACCGGTTTGTGTTTCGTCATGGTTCGGAAGCGTACATGAAAAATCTTGATCCCTATGGCAAGCCCAAAAACTTGCCCTACAGCACTGAGACTGCCATTGACGAGCTGATTAATAAGGAAAAAGTAGACCGGATTATACTGTATATTGGGGCGCCGGATACCACCAATATGACCCGTCTTGGACCATGCTGGCTGGATGAAAACGGACAGGGCGTCAGCGCGCTCCCCGGAAAAACAGTCCGCCAGTGTCTTGAAGACCTTGCCGACGGCAAAGGTCCGGCAACGCAAAAAGAGTTAGATGAATATCTCTCTAACAAGCCCTGGCCGGAATTGATGAAAATCGTGGCGCCGGAGGTGGCGCATATGGTTAAAAAGGCAAGGCCATCTATGCGCTTGAGCGTTGCCCCGTCTCTATCTAAAATGGAGGATTTTGAACGGGCGATTCTGGATATGCTGAACTATACGGTAGCCAAATATAAAATAACTCAGGACAAATCGTTGAAGGTCATCCTGGGCGCGCATGGTCTTTCGGCAGGCTGGCGCAAGGTGCTGGAGTGCGACTGCTATTTTAGAGAAATTGAAGAAGCCGCCAATCGCTATATTGCGCGAATTCAGAACGAATTCACCTGGTCTCCGGGAAAATTCACCGTGGTAACCGGCGGCAACGAAATGTCGGAAACCGAACACGACCCGGTCAGCACTGAAAAGCCGTTTGGCACTGTGTGGAGCACGGGTGAGCATATTGACGACGGCATCAACGGCACCTATGTCAATGAGCTCGGGCAGATCATTGATAATGGAACTGACAACTACGACTATATAATCGTGATTCCCATCTCTTTTATCAGCGACTCCTCAGACACGATGGTTCATGGCAGAGCGGTGCTGGGCAACAACATTCCGGCATCAATTCAAGGACGTCGGGCATATGCGCGGGACGAGAATGATGCGGACGGCTCAGCCTATAACGCTGAAGATTTTGACAGCGAATACTTTACGGTTAAAGTCTATGATGCGACCGGCTGGCCCAGCATCCCCGGTTGCATTGAAGACCCTGACTGTGCTGCAACGCATGCGGCGGTCTATAAAGGGAGCGCCAAGAAGCCAACAACAATAATTTTTACCGGAACCATACTTTCCCGCGGCAACTGCGATGCGCGGTCTCATCTGACAAAGGCTGCTGTTAAAGCGATACGTGCGGCAATACAGAACCCCAATATCGGGGGACATGGCGATGAAAAATGTGCCGCGTGGAACTAAAAAATTGTGTGGCAGATAAAATCAGCAGTGCATAGAGGGCTGCACATTTCTGGGCAGCCCTCTATGGTTATGTGCAAAAATAATCAGGGGGTTGTTCAGGGCAGCATTTTGTCGGGGCTATGCAGTTTTTCAGGCAGATAGGTTTCAAGGACGTAATTGAGACCGCGCGCCGCAAACGCCTGCTGCTCAACGCGCACGCCCATGCTGATCATTTCCTGCAGCGCACGCACCCAGGGCTTGTTGTTTTTAAAGAACGGATCGTTTTTCATGGCATCAAGAGCGCGCTTTTTATCCTTATCCTCCAGGGGATGGGTGGGCAGGTTGTAATCCTTGATGTCCTGGGGCGTCACCCCAATCAGTTTTGCCTGGGGCACGCAGAAAAACTCGCTAATATGGGCTGCATTGCCGGATCCAACTTTCATGGTGCGATATATATTGCAATAACCGTAGGGATCGCCGTCGGTAAAGACATAAACCGGCAGCGTGCAGGCATCAGCCAGCAGGCGGACAAAGCGCCGGTTTGCCCGCGTCGGGACACCGCCCATGGCAACAATGATACAGTTGCCGTGTTTCCAGTAGGCATGGCCGTTTAAGCGTTCAAACAGGGCGGCGGTTTCAACCGCGAGAATGAATTTTGCGCGCGTCCTGAACTCAAGTCCCTCTACCCGGGAAGGGATTGAATAGCTGCCCCGGCCAAAGGCTGTGCAGTCAATCTCAATGCGCCTACCGGTTGCCGGGTCAATGTCAATAACAATCAGTTCGCCGGCCACTGACCCGTTCTGCTCAGCAGGAATGAAACCGAGCTGCTCACGGTTTACGCCGACCATTGCTTCAATGTCATCCATGATGGCATCCGACTCATCCTGCTCCTTAAACGAAGCGGGGCCCCAGCCAGCAGAGCCGGCTTCTGCACCGCGCCGCGCAGAGCCTTTTGCCGTGTAATACACCTCACGTTTTGAAGCAAAGTCATCGGTTTCAATCAAATGCTTGGCAAAGGCCATCATGCGCACCGACTGGGCGAAGGGCTTAACCGTCTGGTATGATAGCGTGCGCTTACTGACTTTGTTGCCAATGGTAAAAAAGCCTTTGCGGGGCGAAAAGGAAACATTGGTCAGACTGCGGATGGGAATGCGCAACGAGGGGCGGCGACCAGCGGTAATATCTTGGTAGATGTCCTCAGCCTGCGCAATCAACTGCTTCATTGCCGGCGAGCGTGCGGAATCTGACTGCCCGGGTTTTTTAGACAGCTCTGAACCAGATGCTTTTTTGCCTGTCGTTTTTTTGGTAACCTTTTGTGCCATTGCAGCTCCTTATAATGTTCATACTCTCCGGGTGCGGTCTTACAACCTTGTACTGTGCGATCACCCGCGGTGTCGCTCCAGCAATCCAGCCAGCGTTTCAACAATCCGCTGCTGCTCTTTATCAGAGAAGCCCAGCAGCTCCTTCAGCCCGATACCAATGTGGGGCAGATAGGTTGTTATGTAATCGTGCTTACGCTGTTCATCAGTTTCCCGCCGGCGGCGTGAGAGATACAATTTTAATTTCCTGCCGCACTCCTGCAATGCCCGAATCATCTGCTCTTCAATTTCAGGATAGCTCGCAATGGCTTCCTTTGATTCGCTGGTGAACGGCACCCAGACTGACGCCATATGCACCACAATGGTAAGAGGCCCCACCGGCAAAGAACCGCGCGGCTGGCTCAGGCCGTAGTGGCGCCAGTTAGTCTGCACGACCGACTGATACGCGCAACACCCTCCCTGCTGGTAGAGCAACGGCACACGGTTTGCCATGCGCAGGACACGGGCTGGTGCATCTGCCTCCTGATCGGCAGCACCGTACGCAAGTGCTGCTTCAATGATAAATGGATTGCCACGATATACTGCCGGCGGCCGGGTGGTAGATGCATAAAAATCTGCCGGCACCACTGACTGAAGCCCCCGAATAAGCTGTTCCTCGCCAATCGGCGCCACACAGGTTGTGGGCGGATTCATGATTTTTGTCCGGGCTATGCCTTCCAGGAGTTTTTCCACATCAGCATGGCTGATGCGAGACACTGATGCAAAGGGTGAAAGGCCGGCTTGAGTGCAGATTTCTTCAGCGATGCGCTTTGAAACTCGGGAAAATTCGAGCTGCAGGAATCCGGCAAGATTGCGCGCTCTGGTGTCCTTGAGCATCGCCTGGAGCACACCCAGTTCCACACCGTAGGGATGGGGTTTGATTTCCTGTGTCTGAGCCGGAAGCAGGGATGTCGCGCGCTCATAGACGATGGTCTCGCCGCCCGGCTCTTTATAGACAATCCGGACATGAGGATTGGCGATGGCGACCTGGCGCAGATACTCATCCACAGACTGTTTGCCATGCGTATGTTTGCCCTCAAGCTCAATACTTACCCGCGTTCCATGTTCCACGTCCCATTCAATTTCCTGATCGCTGATTACCTCCGGCTTATTTTTTTTGGTATCAATCTGCAACCTGAAATGATGGGCGGGTTTACTCCGGTGGGTGCGGCTGATAATTTCAATCGGCTTTCCGGTGGTGAGCATGCCATACATGCCGGCAGCGCTGATGCCGATGCCCTGTTGGCCCCTGCTCATCTTGAGGCGGTGAAACTTAGAGCCGTATAACAGTTTGCCAAAGATATTGGGGATCTGCTTTTTGACAATTCCCGGTCCGTTGTCCTGAACGCTGATGAGAAAGCGGTCGCGTCCCAGTTCGGTGACTTCTATGTGGATGTCCGGCAGCAGCCCTGCTTCTTCGCACGCGTCGAGCGAGTTGTCAACCGCCTCTTTTATTGCCGTCAGCAAAGCTTTTTTGGGGTTGTCAAATCCCAGCAGATGTCGGTTTTTGGCAAAGAACTCCGAAACTGATATATCCCGCTGCCGCGCGGCCATTGATTCAGCGGTCTCATGGGAACGCGTCTTCGCCCGCACGGCACACCGCACTTCTTCTTTCTTAATCTCATCTGGTTCTTTTACCGCTACTGCCTTTTGTACCATGTTTTCCTCCACGCATCGGTACGGCATGACATCACAGCAGTGCCCGTATGCGCCGCATTAAACCTGCAACGCAGGTGTTGATACAATGTAAGGTTGAATTAAATATAAAGTATAGGGGAATATATGTAGCGTGTCAAGTATTGAAGCGCCTATATATATGGTGGTTTGAGCAGTTTGAAGCTAAAAAACTGCGTGATGGAAAGGCCTCGCCCAGGGGCTATTTTCTGCGTTCAAAGAGTTTCAGATATGTGCCATAGCCCTCTTTTTCCATGTCTTCCCGGGGAATAAAGCGCAATGCTGCAGAGTTTATGCAGTAACGAAGACCGGTCGGTGCCGGACCGTCATCAAAAACATGCCCCAGATGGGAATCAGCATGCCTACTGCGCACTTCTGTTCGCGTCATAAACATGCTCGTGTCTTTTTTTTCTATAATATTGTTTGGCTCAAGCGGCTTGGTGAAGCTTGGCCAACCGGTGCCTGAATCAAATTTATCAAGAGAGATAAACAGCGGTTCGCCGGAAACGATGTCAACGTAAATCCCCTCTCTTTTATTATTCCAGTATTCATTATCAAAAGGCGGCTCAGTGCCCTCTTCCTGGGTAACCTGGTATTGCATCTGAGTTAATTGTTTTTTAAGCGCGTCTTTGGCAGGCTTTTGATAGGGCTTTTGATGGTTCGGATTTGATTCTCCTGTTTTATGTTTATCTTCTGCCCCCCAAAATTTTTTCAGAAACTGATCTCTGCCGGAATTGCTCCGGTACAGGTTGTAATTGATGGGGCACTGTTTGTAGTAATCCTGATGATAACTTTCAGCGCGATAAAACCGTGCTGCAGGCAGAATGGGCGTAACAATCGGTTTTTTAAACGTGCTGCTTTTCTGGAGATCTTCCTTAGATTTTTCAGCGCTGCTTTTTTGTGCATCGGAATGATAAAAAATAGCCGTGCGGTATTGAGAACCCCGGTCTACAAATTGACCGCCATCGTCAGTAGGATCAACCTGCTTCCAGAATACCTCAAGAAGTTTTTCATAGGTAATTTTTGCCGGATCATAGATAACCTGCACTGCTTCAACATGCCCGGTTGTGCCGGCGGACACCTCTTCATAAGTTGGATTTTCCTTATGGCCGCCGGTATATCCCGCAATAACTTCCTTCACGCCGTCAAGTTTCTCAAAGGGCGATTCCATGCACCAGAAACAGCCTCCGGCAAAGGTTGCGGTTTCATATTTTGAATCAGCCTGCACATTGGATTGCAGAATAAGAAGCACCCCTAACAATATCATGGTGTATATAATGTTGTTAAACATACAATGGTCCTTTCGCAGTTGCAAAAATTGATTTTTTAGTGGCGCATGCGCATAAATGCACGAGCATCGCGCACTGCAGTGTTATGTATTCTACGATTTATTATACCTGGTATTTTAAAGATGTGCCAGTACGCGGCTCAAAAAAACATCATAAGACATACAGATTTACGGGGCAATCGGTGCGGCGATTTTAAAGGACAGAGGCGGGCTTTTTTCTATTAGTGCAAAAAGTTCCTGTTTCGTTCTGGGGATTGGTGATGGTTCCTCAATAAACCCGACTGCTCTCAGACGATCATACATTTCCATGACGATGGGTGTTTCTATACCGGTTGCCCTGAGCAGCGGTTCATCGGCAAAAACGCGTTCCGGGCTGCCTGCACCTTCTATGCTGCCGTCCTTAAGGATAAATACCTCATCGGCCCATGCCCAGGTTACGTCAACGTCGTGAGTCGCCATGATCAGCGTTGTCCCGGATTTATTCAATCCCTCAAACAGCGTCATAATCTGCAGCGTGTTTCGGCAATCAAGGCAGGCCGTCGGCTCATCAAAGATAATCACATCAGGTTCCATGACCAGAACATCTGCAATGGAGACCCGTTTTTTCTCGCCGTAGCTGAGAAAATGCGTTGCTTTATCCTTTAAGTGATAGGTATCGGTGCCGCGAAGAGCATTGTCCACACGTCGGTTCACTATGGCCAGCGGCAGTTTCAAGTTCAGAGCGCCAAATGACACGTCCTGATACACGCTGGCCGAAAAAAGCTGTGTATCCGGGTCCTGGAATACAATGCCGACACCGGTGCGCAGCTCTGTAAGACCTGCCCGGTTGTAGCGCACTTCACGGCCTTTGAAAAAAATTTTCCCGGTTTGCGGCCGCAATACGCCGTTAAAATTCAGAAACAGCGTTGATTTGCCTGCGCCGTTTGCTCCGAGCACCGCAATTTTCCGACCCCTTTTTATTTTCATGCTGATATTTTTCAAAGCTCGGGTCCCATCAGGGTAGGTGTAACTGAGATTTATTGCTTCCAGAATAATATCTTCCATTACTAGCCACTCCCTCCGCAACGATGCACTATCACGGCACACGCAATCAACAGGCATTCGCAGAAAACCACTACAGCATACTTTTCCAAAGCTACCGTGTAGTTGGGCTCAACAACCCGCAGCTCGCCATCATACCCTCTTGATTCCAGCGCGGCATACAGGTCCTGTGCCTGTTTATAGGAGCGAATAAACAGCATAGACGCCAGCGCGGAAAGGGAACGGTAGCCAGACCTGACAGTTGCATAACCCAGCCGCGAAGCCTGTGCAGTATATATGGCATCAGCCATGTCCAAAAGAATAAAAATAAAACGGTACACAAGGCCCATCAGTTCAACAATCAGTTTGGGCACTCTTAATTTTCGCAGCACAGCAAGAAGATCCACCAGCGGAGTTGTGAGGGAGAGAAAATACAGGCATGAAATACACCCGAACGCTTGGCAGAAAAGCCGCACCGCCCTCAGGATGCCGGGAACCGTTATGCCGACGTAACGTTCTGCAAAGTTTAGCGCACAGAGAAACCCTGCAGGATGTCTTGACACATCAAGGGCAATGGTGAGCACGCCGACAACCAGAAATGACAGTGGAATCAGCAGCAGTTTGCCGTAAAACCGCCCGGAAATGCCGCCCACGAAAACAGTTACCGATGCCATACTGATAATAACAAGCAGCGATATTAAAACGGAATCGGCCCAAAGGCAAATTCCCATGGTGGCTGACGTGAACAGCACTTTTAGCAACGGATCTTCGCCGCGGAGCCGTGACAGGTAGGCGTATTGGTCAATGTGCAGCATCGCCGGGTTTTTGTGTCCTTTTTATGCCTCGTTGATACCCGAGATAAAAACCGATAAAACCGGCTCCCAGCGCCGCCTGAACTGCAAAAAGAAACGTTTCTATTTCGCCGCTGGGCGGCTTCCACACCGGCGCAAACCAGGGCTGATAGCGGGCATTGATTTCTGTTATCGCCTGTTCAGCCTGGGAGTCAGCACCGCTGAATTCTGCATTTCGGGCAATAAAAAGCGGCGCCACGGCCAGAGCAACCAGCAAGACCATCAGGAGCACATTATTTCTGCTGCCGCGTTTGTTGTGTTCATGTTTGAACTTGTCTGTCATGCCTAAATCCTTATGCCTCCTCTGGGAGTATTTTAAGTTCGGTAAGTTCGTGCTTATTGTAAGCTGCAATCGCCTTGAAAATCAGCACCGTTAAAATTCCCTCGCTGACGGCAAGGGGAATTTGGGTAACCGCAAAGATAGACAAAAATTTAATGAGCGACACCCCGACTCCGCCTATGTCTGCAGGAAACGCGAGTGAAAGCTGCACAGCAGTTGTGACATAGGTAACTACGTCGCCCAGCAGCGCCGCCAGAAAGACTGCAAGGGTGGTGGGGCCGTTAAATTTTTTAGCAATTTTAAATACGCTGTAGGCAACAAACGGGCCTGCCACAGCCATGGAAAACGTGTTTGCTCCCAACGTAGTCAGACCTCCGTGGGCAAGCAGCACCGCCTGAAACAGCAGCACCATCAGTCCTATGATGCTCATGGCTGTCGGGCCGAATAAAATAGCGCCGAGGCCAATACCGGTGGGATGGGAACAGCTTCCGGTGACAGACGGAATTTTTAGTGCAGACAGGACAAAGGCGAACGCACCAGCCACGGCGAGCAAGATTTTGAGCCGCGGGTTTTCGCTGACCGCTTTCCGAACCGAAAACAGCCCCCGTGCCACAAATGGAATCGTAATGACCGCCCAGAAAAAACTCCAGAAGGGGGGTAAAAAACCTTCCATAATGTGCATCGCATGGGCTGGCTGAGGCGCAGCCAAGCTGACCAGAATACATGAGACGCTAAGCAGTAAACGTGTCC
>Ga0101944_10002479_pt1 | contig 29654 bp, 27 predicted proteins | sample DewCreD2012metaG_FD_75245 | JGI IMG/M metagenome (GOLD analysis project Ga0101944, IMG submission 75245) | Hot spring sediment bacterial and archeal communities from British Columbia, Canada, to study Microbial Dark Matter (Phase II) - Dewar... ... | reverse complement strand
CCAGGGCTGAAGCGTGTTATACTCCATGTGGTCCTCCTCGGCTTCTTGGTTATAAGCGCATCCAATTTTACCGAAGAGGACCGTTTTTATTTATTTGTCAAGGAACTTTGAGAAAGCCATAGGCAATAAAGCGCAGCCAGGCAGGTTATAATGGTCGCACATGTTCTCGCCATTACCCTTCCAACGCCTTCGGGCGGACTTTCGTTCCATTCGCTTTGCTCTCTGTTTGTTGGTCTTATCAGGCGCGCTGTGGGCATCCTGCGCCCGCCCATCCGAACCGCCAGTGGCGCTTACGCCATCCTCGCCTGCCATTCTGACGCCTTTCTACACCCCAACCCTCACCCCAACGCTCGAACCGCCGTTTCAAGCGTCGAATGAACCAACTCAGGCGCTTGAAACGCCGGTTCCATCGGCTACGCCGGTCACTTACGTTGTCAAGGGCGGCGATACCATGCTGGGCATCGCCTTGCGCTATGGCATTCCATTGGAAGCGTTGAAAACGGCAAACCCGGGCGTTGACCCGCGGGCAATGTCAGTCGGCGCGCTGCTCATCATCCCGCTGACGCAAGCGCCAGCCACGCCAACCCCCAGCCCTACCCCGCTGCCTTTGCGGTTATCTGCGCCGCAGTGTTATCCCAAGGAAGATGGTGGATTGTGGTGCCTGATGATAGCCAGCAACGACCAGGCAATTGCTTTCGAAAATCTATCTGCGCAAGTCGGTTTATACGCCTCTGACGGTACGATGCAAGCTGAGAGGACGGCGTTTTCCCTGCTGAACCTGTTGCCGCCTGGCGGGAAAATCCCCTTGCTGGTCGAATTTCCTGCGCCGGTTGACCCGGCATGGCAGGCTCGAGCGCGGTTGCTCGCTGCCTTGCCGGTGGACGCCAGTTCGAGTCATTACCTGGCGGCGACCATCGAAGGATTGGACGTGGATACCGCCGCTGGGGGGCAGTTTACCCGGCTGCAGGGAGAAGTGCATTGGGCAGTGCAGCCCTCAGCCCCACGGCTGATATGGCTGGTTGCAGTCGCTTATGATGAGGGTGACCAGGTGGTTGGCGCGCGCCGGATCGAAATTCTGCAACCTTGCGGCGTTGAACCCCAGGGGGAGAACACACCTGCCCCAGAGGTTACACCGGCGGCATGCGCCCTTGCCAGGTTCGATTTGACCGTTTATAGCATGGGACCGGAGATAAGCCGGGTTGAGGTGTTAGCAGAAGCTCAGCCTTGAGCTGTGGGCTATCCGCCAAAGAACAGCAGCGGCACCGGTACGAACACCAGGATGAAAATAATGACACCCAGCGTTGCCAGCGCTTTGCGCGGCGGATCTAAGCGGGTGATTTGATCCAACGGTTCCATGTAAAAGCGGCCAAACAACAGAATCAAGAAAGCCCAAAACCACCAGCCAGACCAGGCAAGCCCCAGCAGGAAGAGCGCCGCCAGGATGAAGGGTACCAGCTTGCGGGCGTTTTTACCCAGCAGGATGTACATGATATGACCGCCATCCAGTTGACCGGCAGGAATCAGGTTCAACGCCGTGATCAGCAGACCCGCCCATCCTGCCCAGGCGATGGGGTGAAGCAGCACATCCCGCCCGCCCCAGGGGATTGGCGTGCCGGTGAAGAAATAGCGCAGCCAGTATAGCCATGGCGACATGCCGCCGTAAGAAACTGGCTGCGGCAGCAATTCGCCCTTGACCAGGTATTTGATGAGCAGGTACAAGATCGAATTGCCTTCCAGGCTCAGACCTTGCTGCGCCGCCAGCGCGGTGGGAAGCTGGTGGACTTCGCTCAGCGATATACCCAGGATCAAGACCGGAATTGCCACAGCTAAGCCCGCCAGGGGACCCGCCAGACCAATATCCAGCATCACGCGCCGGTTCTTGGGAAGTTCCTTGATCGAGATGAACGCTCCCATCGTGCCAAGCTGGCTCAATGGAAAGGGGATGAAATAGGGCAGGGTTACCTTGGTGCCGTGAAACCGCCCTGCCAGGTAATGCCCGAATTCATGAGCCAGCAGAATCGCCAGGAAACTGACTGCAAATGGAAGCCCGCTGCCCAGGCTGGCAAACAGGTAGCGCAGTTGCTGCATCTGGTCCTCTACCACCGGACCGGAATAGCTGTAGAACGTGCCGGCGAGCAGCACGCTGAACACAGTCAAGACGAAGAGGATGATATTGACCTTGGGATTGGACTCTTTGGGGCGAATCACGCCTTTCATCAATAAGATGACATGGCGCTCACCTTCCAGGCGAAAGAGCGGGGTGATTTCCAGCGGCTTAAGCATGGCTGCCAGGTCATCATAGGCTTTGGCAGTATCCTCGCTGTAGAGCATGCCGCGGTAACGCACCAGGAAGTCCTTTTTCCCCTCGGTGATGTCGTCAATTCTCAAAAATCTGGAAACGATGGCGGTCAGCCGTTCAACCTGGAGTTCCTGGATATCGGGTTCGGGATAAAATGAAGACACAGTGCTCACCTCTAGTAAATGGTTTGTCGGTCAGGCGGGAGTGGATGGGAGTCGAACCCACCGCGGCCCGCAACGCGACCCGCCACCGGTTTTGAAGACCGGGGAACCCACCGGGACTCAACCACTCCCATGGACAAGCATACCGCAAGCAAAGCGATTGTGCAAGATTGCAATGAGATAGCATTAATTTATCCATCAGGATAAAATATAGACAAATTAGCTTTATCAGCCTGCCAGGTTTTACCCACAGGAGGGTTGCGATGACTGTGATTACGCTAACCACTGATTTTGGTTTGCAAGACGGCAATGTGGGGGTGATGAAAGGGGTGATTTGGAATATCTTTCCCGAAGCGCAGATCGCTGATATCAGCCATTTGATTCAGCCTCAGAACATCCGCGAGGCTGCGCTGATCTTGTACCGTTCTTATGCCTACTTTCCCGCCGGATCTGTTCACGTGGCGGTGGTCGACCCCGGCGTTGGCACCAGCCGCCGGGCGCTGGCGGCGCGCCTGGGCAGCCATTTCTTTGTCATGCCGGATAACGGGTTGATTTCTCTCATCTTGCACCGGGCGGAAGTAGATCATGAATCGATCGAGTTCTTCCACCTGGATCAGCCCTCTTTTTGGCTGCCTAAGGTCAGTTATGTCTTTCATGGCAGGGATATCTTTGCGCCGGTGGCAGCCCACCTGGCTCAGGGCGTCTCGTTGAACTCGCTGGGCAAACCTATCCATGACCCGGTGCGGATACAGTTCCCGTTGCCCCAAAGGACGCCCGAGGGATGGCTGACCGAGGTGCTGCACATTGACCACTTTGGCAACATCTCGACCGCGCTGAGCAGAGCCGATTTGGGAGAACCCGAGCATATTTCCGTTCATCTCAAGGGGATTACCATCGAGGGCATGGTGCGCACGTTCGGCGACGGGCAGCCCGGCGAGCTGGTGGCGCTCTACAGTAGCAGCGACTACTTGATCATCTGCGAAGTCAACGGCAATGCGGCTCGCCGCCTGGGCGTCAGGGTAGGCGACCCGGTGGAAGTCATCCTGCATCCAAAGCCAGGGTTGGGTGTTTAAGAGGGTGGCAGCATATCCAGCATGGAAGAACCTATGCTCGTCCTTGATCACCTCTCATTTCGTTACCGCGACCGACAGGAATTTGCCCTGCGAGATATCAACCTGACGGTGGAGCCGGGGGAATTGCTGTTGGTCGCCGGCGCCAGCGGCTGCGGCAAAACCACGCTGATACGGTGCATCAATGGGCTGATTCCGAGGAGTTACAAGGGAGAGTTGCAGGGCAAGGTCTTGATCAAGGGGCAAGACGTTTCTGGATTACCGCTGGCGCGGATTTCCCAGATGGTTGGAACTGTGCTGCAAGACCCTGAGCGGCAAATCCTGGGCTCGCGCGTGATCAACGAAGTGGCATTTGGCTTGGAAAACCTGGGGCTGCCCAGGGCAGAAATTTATAATCGCGTGATGCAGTCGATGGAATACCTGCGCATTACCCATCTCAAGGATAGGGAGACGTTTCACCTTTCGGGCGGCGAGAAGCAGAAAGTGGCGCTGGCGGGAGTCCTGGCGATGCGCCCCAGCCTGCTGCTGCTGGATGAACCGCTTGCCAGCCTCGATCCTGCCAGCGCCCAGGAAGCCATGCTCATGGCGCGCCGCCTGGTGGATGAAGGCATTACCCTGATCATCATCGAGCATCGCGTGGAGGATGTGTTAAAAATCAACCCTGACCGAATCATGTACATGACCGATGGACAGGTGCGCTACCTGGGCGACCTGGCAGGGATGAGTTCGGTGGTTGATTACCGTGAGATCAAAATGCCGGCTGAGGTCGTACTCCAGCACCCCGAAGCGTATTCTCCGCCGGTTGAATTGCATTTCCTGCCCTCCGTTCCAAAGCCTGAGCCTGGCGTCCCGCGCGAACCGCTTGTGCAGTTCGAGGACGTATCCTTTGGGTACGAACTGAATCAGTCCGTTCTCAAGGGAATCAACCTTTCGATATTCCCCGGCGACATCATCGCTGTGCTGGGGCATAACGGCGCTGGCAAGACCACCCTGGTCAAGCATGCAATTGGATTGCTGAAGCCCAAAGCGGGCGTGGTAAAAGTCAATGGCAAAGATACCCGCGAGCAAAGCGTCGCCGAGGTGGCGCGGACGGTCGGTTATGTCTTCCAGAGTCCCAGCCACATGCTGTTCGCGCCAACCGTTCGGGAAGAGCTGGCTTTTGGTCCCACCAACCTGGGTTATAGCGCCGAGCAGATCAAAAAGCATATCCAGGAAGCCATCGAAATTGTCAACCTTGCCGGTCGGGAAAACGATCCGCCGCTGGCGCTTTCGTTTGGGCAGCAAAAAAGAGTCAGCATTGCAGCCATCCTGGCGATGAAATCGCGCATTTTGGTCATGGATGAGCCGACTGCAGGTCAAGATTACAAGAATTACATGAATTTCATGGATTCCATCCTGCAACTGCCCGGCTTTGAAGCCGTCCTGTTCATCACCCATGATGTCGATTTGGCGGTGATCTATGCCAATCGGGTCTGGCTGGTTGGCGATGGCAGGGTTGTGGCAGATGGCGATCCGCAGAAAATCTTGAGCCAGTTGGATTTGCTCAAATCATTACGCCTGGTGCCAACGACGCTATTGGAAGAAAATCTCAAGCATTACGAAAAAACGGGACGCTTTCTACGCGCTGAGGCGTTGGCGCAGGTCCTTTCCAATGGTCGGTCCCGGGAATCTGTCACCGGATCCCCGGATAAATTTCACACCAATATGTAAATAGGAGGAAGAATGGATCGTAAACTGTTGTCTGTCATTGGTTCACTGGTGGCTGTCCTGGTCTTTTTCCTGCTGGTGGTATGGATCGGAGGCGCCATCAATGAAAACCTTAAGCTCGACGAAACGGCGTTCTTAAGGTTTGTGTTTGTCGTCATCGGCTTGCTGATCGTGTTCGTGGTGTATTACTTCACCAGGGCGAGCCAGATTTGGGAAGTGGGCACGCGCGAGGTGGTTTACATGGCGATCGGCGCGGCGCTCTATGCGGTTTTTTCCTACCTGTTCAATGGCACCGTGTTTGTGGTGCCGTCGGTCAGTCAGGTAGCCTTGCGCCCGGCGATTTGCATTCCCATGTTCTTTGGGTTCGCCTTTGGTCCGGCGGTCGGGCTGTTCACCGGGGCGGTGGGCAACATGGTGGGCGATGCGCTCACCGGCTTTGGCTTATCGCCTCAATGGAGCCTCGGCAACGGGCTGGTTGGTATGGTTGCCGGGATGGTTTTCCTGTTCAAGGATAAGAAGCGCAGCATGGATGTCGTCCTGATCGTCAGCGGCGTTTTGGCTGTCCTGGGCGCCTTGGGCTATTTCATCACCCGCAACCAAGCCATCGCCAACATGATGTTCTTCAAGCCGGAGGAAAACATCTTCGGTGATCAGCCCATAACGCTGTTCGCGGGCATTTCGGGCTTCATCGGCTTCCTGTTGGTGCTGCTGGTGCGCTTCGTGTTCACCAAAGACCCCGACCTGGCTGCTTCGGTCATTTGGGGCTCGCTGGGCAATTTCATTGGGATTGGCTTTGCTGCCACCTCCGACATCTGGATCAACGGCTTTTCGCCAGTCGTTGCTTATGTGGGCGAGTTCCTGCCGGCGGCAGGTCCAAACATGATCTTTGCCGCAATCCTGGTGCCCATCCTGGTGGCAGCCTATGCCGCGGTTCGTCGGCAGACTGGTCGCTAGGCAGACCAGGACTTGAAAAAAAGCACCTAGCCTGAACCTCCCTCATCCCCTCTTGATCGCATCCTGGCGGGCAGCGTTGCCAGCCAGCCAGCGAGCGGGGGATGAGGGAGCAGATCGGAAGTCGAAATGTTAGTCACCTGGCGTTACCGCAAGCGCAAATCGCTGGTTCAGTGGTTCGACCCGCGGGCGTGGTTCATCTTTTATGCCTGTTTTTTGGCTTCCACCCTGACCTTTTGGGACGCGCGCTACCTTGGCGTCATGGCGTTGTTCGCCTTGTTCTGGGTGCTTACCTCCGGCGTCCGCTGGAGTGAATCGCGGCGCGCCTGGCTGTTTATCGGCGGGTTCATCTTTTTCTTTGCCTTCCTGACCTTTTTGACCGGTCGCGGCGGCATAGAAGTCTATACCAGCGAACACCTGATTCGGCGGCTGGAAGCCCCCTTCACCCTGTTTGGCTGGCGACCAACGCTGGAAATCACCCTGGAGCGCAGCTTCTTTGCGTTGAGCCAGTTCTTGCGGGTGTTTTCGATCGCCTCGCTGACCATTTTGATTCCTTATTCGATCAACCCGGCGCAATACGGCATCATTTTCCGCGGGCTGGGCTTGCCGGATAAGATCGCATATGCCATGGACCTGACCATGCGCTTCGTGCCCACGTATGGCAGGGATTTCCAAATGACGCTGGATGCCCAGCGCGCCCGAGGTTATGAGCTGGAGAACCTGCGCGGCGGCTTGATTCAGCAGGTGCGCAAAATGGCGCCCTTAATCGTGCCGGTCACCATTCACGCTATCATGGGCAGCGAGGAGATCATCGATGCCATGGATTTACGGGCTTTTGGCGTGGGACCGCGCACCTGGTTCGAAGAGCTGCATTACCGCAAGCGGGATTATGTCCTGATTGCGGGGTCTGTCCTTCTGTTCATCACCTGCCTGACGCTCTCCCTGTTTGGGTTTGGCAAGTTTTGGGCGTCTTTGGGCTTAATTCAATAAGCGCATATTGATTTCGAGCACATTTGCCATGTGGGTTGTCAGCTCTCGCTGCAGCCGGGCGCGGTCTGAGCCAAAACGCAGCCGCCGCGCCAGATAGGCGAATTCCTCGCTGTCTTCGGGCGGCACGGTGACATCTTTGGCGTTACCGCGCACCACACGCAGCGAATCGATCAGCCAGCGCAGGAAGGTGTGCGCTTTGCGCAGGTGGAGGTAATCGTCGGCTGAAAGGATGCTGGCTTCTGCCAGGGCGCTCATTGCCTGGCGCGTATTGGGGATGCGCAAGGCGGGCATCTCTTTGCCGTGCGTGATTTGCAGCCCTTGAACCAGGTATTCGATATCAACCAGCCCGCCAGGGCTGAATTTGGGGTTGATCTTGCTTGCCGTTACCAGGTGGCGGACCTGCCTTTCGCGCATGGCGCGCATGGCAGAAACGTCGAAGGGTTCACCCGTGTACACAAAGGCGTCGCGCAGCCGGGCAATCTGTTCTCCCAGCGCTTCATCGCCGGCGATAGGACGCAATTTCACCAGCGCCTGGCGCTCATAAGCCCAGGCAGGTCCGCCGGGCGCGAAGTAATTTTTGAAAGCCTCCAGCGACACCGCCAGCGAGCCCGCTTTGCCGTAAGGGCGAAGCTGCAAGTCCACTTCGAAAATTCCTTCCCGGCGGGTATGGATGGATTGAATGAAAGACTGGACGACTTTCTCGTGAAATTCTGCCGAAGAAATCACCTCAGGTCCTGTTGTTTGTCCGTTGCCATCGTAAATCAGCATCAATTCGATATCCGAGGCGAATCCCAGTTCCCGTCCACCGCACTTACCCAGGGCGACCACAGCCATTTGTGAAATCGCGCCGTCTTCCCGCAGCGGCGTTCCATGAACGCTGCGCAGGTCCTCAGCCGTCAGGTGATAGGCGGTATTGACCACCACCTCGGCGAGGTCAGTCAGCTCCTCTGAAAATTCGTGAAATTCCACGGTGTGACCCAGGATGTGGCGCATGTCGATGCGGAACATTTCGCGGTCTTTGAACGCGTTGAGCGCCTGTTTCCAGGGGGCATCTTCGCGGGGTGGCTGCGGTCCGCTGTGGATGGGGCGCAGCACCTCTTCCAGCTCGGCTTGTAACTGCGGGCGCGACTTGGCGATCATCAGGGCATCCACATCGCGCACAACCGGAAAGAGATTGGCATATTGCATGCGCAGGAAATCATCCCACAGGAAATCGCTCTCACCCAACAGGCGCGCCAGCCCGTTCAATACTTCAGGGCGTTCCAGCGAGACCAACTCGGCTGTCCAGTTCGGGCGCTCGAAGAGCTGCGCCATAAACTCGCGGAAGTGCAGCAAGGCAGAGACGGGGTTGGGTGAATGAGGCAGCAGGTGGGTGAAGTGCTTGATCAAGGTGATGGCGGCGACCAGCTCGCGCTGCTTTTCGGGGTCGGTAATTTTTCGACCCTTGTCATCCAGGACGTACAATGTATCACGCACCCGATTTCCCATCGTATCGATGGAAACACGGGCGATGTATACGCGCCAATATGCCAGGGCGTTCGTCAATTCATACAGGAAACCGATGGTATCGATAGACTCGATGTACAGAATCGTATAGTGTTCTGAGAGGGTGTTGTCGAACTGGATTTCGATCGGGTACAACGTTGTCCTTTGATGAACGTTATCCTGCAGGACTGCAGCCACGCGTTTTGCCAGCTCGCCGCGCGCCTCACGCCGCTGCCCTCTTTGCATCATGCGCAGCAGCTCCGCCAGTTCCTCGGCATAGCGCGCCCAATTAGCTTCTGCGAAGGGTTCCATTTCTGGAACGACTGTGAACACATCAACGATTTTTCGGCGACTGTCTGCTTCAGGTCCGCGCCTTGAGGCAGGCTTTTGCGGCTCTGCGGGCGGTGCGGGTTCATAGGTGAATACCTCCCCGCCCAGGATGTTCAAACTGTGAACGAACATCAATCCACAGATGAGGGATAATTCGCCAGGGTAATCAAATGCGATAATCGTGACGCGCCAGCGCCCATCTTCGAGTTGCTTTGCTTCCACTTCAACCAGGTTTTCGGAGTCCAGGCGGTCAGCCAGGAAGGCATGATGTTGAATTTCCGCCTGACTGAAAGTGGACTGGTAAGATGCATCCAGGCGCTCAATGTGCCTTCGCACTGGCTCCTGGTTGGAACTGGCGTCAGGTAGAGATATTCGATCGTTCATAGCTGGTCTCTCGATGTAATGCAAGTAGATGAGGCGGATGGCAGCGCTGTGCTGCAGGTAGCGGTTCATGAGCAGGTCGCCTGCCTGGTCGCCGCTGAAGCCAAGCCGGCGCGCCAGGTCGCTCAACGCCTCGGGCTGAGAAGGCAAGAGGTGAGTCTGGCGATAGTCCATTAATTGCAGGTGGTGCTCGATGGCGCGCAGAAAGGTGTATCCTTCGGAGAGGATGCGGGCTTCAGCAGATTCCAGGAAATTGCACTTGTGCAATCGTTGGATTGCCTCCAGGGTGTTGCCGCTGCGAATTTCAGGGTGATCGCCGCCGTGAATGAGCTGCAGGTATTGCACCACGAACTCGACATCGCGGATGGAACCTTCGCCCAGCTTAACTTCATGCTCTCGTCCTTTCAAACGGAGCTGGTTTTCGGTGCGTTGTTTCAAATCGTGTATCGAAAGGCGGATAGAATCTGGTGAAGCGCCGAAAAGCTGCTGGGAGGCAAGCTCAAGGAATCGACTGCCTACCTCCTGGTCGCCAGCGATCGTACGCGCTTTGAGCAGCGCCTGCTTTTCCCACAGGCGGGCATGTTTTTCCAGGTATGTCAGGTAGCCTTTCAAAGAAGTGACCAGCGCGCCAACGCTGCCCCACGGACGCAGGCGCATGTCGACGCGGTAGAGGAAACCCTCATTGGTGATGTTTGCCAGACCTTCGATAAGTCTTTCCGCAAGGCGCAAGTGATGGGAAGGCTCCTCAGCGGTGATGAAGAGCAAATCGATGTCGGAACTGTAATTTAGCTCGTTGCCGCCTAACTTGCCCATCCCCAAGACCACGAATCCCCGGCTGGAAATGCCCGTTTGGTGGACAGCGATTTCCAGGCATGCCTGCACCAGGCTGTCAGCCAGGTTCGAAAGCTGGCTGGTGACTGCAGTGATGTCGAATAAATCGAGCAGGTCGCCCATCCCAATGCGCAGCAGTTCCTTCCGTTGAAAGCGCCTGAGGTCATCCAGTTGTTCAGAGATTGAAGCTGAAGACTCGATGGTATGGCGGGCAGCCTTAAGAAATTGTTCTGTGTGGACCGGACCATTCCAATGGGATAACTCAGTCAGGCTGTCAAAGTACTCTGGATTTCGCAGCAGAATCTCGGTCAAGAACTGGCTGCCAGAAATGAGGCGCACCAGGATTTCCAGGCGGCGCGGCTGGCTGGCAAGCCATTCGAGTTTCTCATCGAAGTCAGGCGCGCTCCAAATGAAGCGCTCCAGGTTCGCCAGGACGCGGTCAGGGTTGCCCGAAGAAGCCAGCGAACTCAACAGGTAAGGCAGGAGACGCTCCAGCACCTTGGCTCCGGGCGTCGCCCGGCTGATGCGGCGCAAAATTTGAGCGGCAGCCGGAAGATTGGCAAAACCAACCGAGGCTATCGTCTGGCTCAGGTGTTCAATCGTGTCGGTTTCTGAACTCATTGTGATTGCCAATAAATGACCCATTTGGGTAATGGAAAATCTTCTTCCGCTTACTTACAATTGACGATTATATATTCTTTTTTAGAAGAGGAGCCTCTTATGTCAAAAAAGCCAGCCGATGTCATCAAAATGAGCAAAGAAGGCGAGGTCAAAATGGTAGATCTGCGTTTTGTCGATTTACCTGGCACCTGGCAGCATTTCACCATTCCGGTGCGCCGATTGGATGAAGACTTGTTCGCAGAGGGGATTGGCTTCGATGGTTCATCGATTCGCGGCTTCCAGGAAATTCACGAATCGGACATGCTTTTGATGCCAGACCCTGAGACGGCTTTCATCGATGTCGTCTCGGAGATTCCCACGGTTGTCTTGATCTGTGATGTCTATGACCCGATCACCATGCAGCCCTATTCGCGCGACCCGCGTTATGTTGCCCGCAAGGCTGAAGCCTATTTGAAACAAACTGGAATTGCTGACGCCAGCTTTTGGGGACCTGAAGCGGAGTTCTTTATCTTCAACAACGTGCGTTACGCCAGCAGCACCAATGAAGCGTTCTATCACATCGATTCCGCTGAGGGCTGGTGGAACAGCGGCGACGCCAGCAAACCCAACTTTGGGGGACAAATCCCGCCCAAGCGCGGTTATTTCCCGGTGCCGCCGGCGGATACGCTGCAGGTTGTGCGCAGCAAGATCGTCATGGCTCTGGAAGCCGTGGGCGTCCCCATGGAAGTGCATCACCATGAGGTGGCAACTGCCGGACAAACTGAGCTGGGCATGCGCTTCGATACGCTGACGCGCATGGCAGATAACCTGATGAAGTACAAGTACATTGCCAAGAATGTCGCCCGGCAGAACGGATTGACAGTCACTTTCATGCCCAAGCCCATCTTTGGCGATAACGGTTCTGGGATGCACGTCCATCAATCGCTGTGGAAGGGGGATGTCAATGCGTTCTATGACGAATCGGGCTACGCTCAGCTCTCGGATACCGCCCGCTATTACATTGGCGGCTTGTTGAAACATGCGCCTGCCTTGTTGGGGTTGGCTGCGCCGACCACCAATTCCTACCGCCGCCTGGTGCCAGGGTTCGAGGCGCCGGTGAACCTCGCCTACTCGCAGCGTAACCGGTCTGCGATTTGCCGCATCCCCACTTATTCCAAGAGCCCCAAGGCAAAACGGGTGGAGTTCCGCGCGCCTGACCCTTCTTCCAACCCTTACCTGTGCTTCTCTGCCCTGCTGATGGCTGGCTTGGACGGTATCCAGAACCGGATCGACCCGGGCGAACCAATCGAAAAGGATTTATATGAGCTGCCCTTCGAGGAAGCGAAGATGATCAAGCAGGTGCCGGGTTCACTGGGCGAGGTGCTCAGCGCCCTGGAAGCAGACCATGAGTTCTTGCTGAAAGGGGATGTCTTCACCGAGGATTTGCTCGAAGCCTATATTTCTTATAAACGGCAGGCTGAGCTTGATCCGGTGCGCATGCGCCCCCATCCCTATGAATTCACGCTTTACTTTGATGTCTAGCCTGCAATGAAAGAGCTCCCTTTCAAGCGAAGCCGCCCCTCCTGAAAGGGACCGTGTGAATGGGCGCGTTGTTCCTTTCCTCTTTTCTGTTAGGGATTGCTTTTTGCGCCCCACCGGGCGTCGTCACCGCCGAGACGGTGCGCCGCGGGCTGGCGCGCGGTTATTTGCCAGCCTTGCTGGTGCAACTGGGTTCGTTGATTGGCGATGCCTTTTGGGCGGCGCTGGCGCTCAGCGGAGCAGCTTTCCTGGTTCAGAATTCAACTGCCCGCCTGGCGCTTGGCACGGTGGGCGTCATCATCTTGTCCGGATTGGCTTTCAACGCCTTTCGGGATGCCTGGCGGGGCGTTCAATTTGAAAACGCTCCGTCATCGCGCCGGGCGGATTTCATCGTCGGGATGGTGCTCTCCTTGAGCAACCCGTTTGCCATTGCCTTCTGGCTGGGAGTGGGCGCTTCTGCGGTCAGCGCCTGGATTCCCAGTCCGCAATTTGTCCATTTCGCCTGGTTTTTTACGGCTTTCATGTCAGGAGCGCTGGCTTATTGTTTCTTCCTGGCGGGCGTGGTCTCCAGCGCGCAGCGCTGGATTAGGGCAGGTTTCTTTCGATGGGTGAGCGGGATTTGTGGCGTGTTCTTGTCAGCTTTTGCCGTGCAACTTGCCTGGAAAGTGCTCCAAAGTCTGCTAGAATTGCCTTGAATCGGCGTATGGCAGCAGCCTCCGATTCTATTTCTCTTGAGTTGGATGGGCGCATGCTGGAAGCACTTGCCAGGTTGAATCAGATCGGCGCGTCGATCAACCAGCTTGGCACAGGCGAGGAAATTCGCCTGGAAGATATTTTGAAACTGGTGGTAGAAAGCGCCACACACGTCATCCCGGGCGCGTCAGCCGTCATCTATACCTACGATGCCCGGGTTGGCGCTTTTGACCCGCTCAGCCGGGTTTCCGCCGGGGACTGGATGCCAGCAACCAGCGGTGATGAGCCGCGTCCCGATGGTCTTGGCATGCGGGCTATAACTCAGCGCAGGCGAGTTTTATCCTACGAGGAACCTGAGTTGACGATTCACCCCCTGAAAAGGCTGGCTGGCGCTCAGGTCGTGGCTTGCTGTCCAATGCTATTTGCCGGGCAACCGCTGGGAATCCTTTATGTTTACTTGAATGAGTCGCGTCCATTTGATGCGATGGAATTGTTACTGCTGGATAACTTTGTCAACCAGGTGGCGATGGCGATTGCCCAGGCTCACCGCCTGAATCGTATCCACCGTGACTTGCGACGCAAAGACGACGAATTGAATCGGCTGCGGCGGGCTGGCTTGCTCATCTCTTCGCGGCTGCGCCTGGAAGACACGCTGGAAGCGATTTTACAGATGGCGTTGGAAGTGACCGGCGCGCAATATGGCATCTTTCGCCTGTTCGATCCAAAGGAGGAGTCGCTGGTGACCCGCGCCATTGCCGGGGAGCACCTTGCCCGACCTAAGGTGGAGACTCTGTCATTGGATAGCCCCAGCGTGATGACCTGGGTTGCCCGCCATCGCCAGCCGGCTTTGATCTCAGATTTACGCCAGCCGCCCTGGAATGAGCTGTACTACCCTCTCGACGCACAGCTAGAGATGCGCTCAGAGCTGGCGGTGCCTTTGATCGGCGCCAGTGGTCGTCTGGAAGGCGTGCTCAACCTCGAAAGCCCCGAGGTAGGCGCTTTTGACGAACAGGACAGCCATCTATTGCAGGCTCTCGCCACCCAGGCGGTCATTGCCATTCAAGAGGTGCGCTTGCTGGATGCGCTGCAGGAAGTGGCTGAATTGCTGCTGGACCAGCCTTCACACCAGGTGCTCAGGCGGCTGGCGGAATTAGCCTGCGAGCTCCTGAACGCTGCTGCCGGCGCGATTTGGGTTCTGGAAGGCGATCGCCTGGTGTTGCAGGCGCACAAGCCGGGTCAGGAACACAGCCCCAGCCTGCCGCTGCATCACAGCCTGGTGGGGCAGGCGCTTCTGACGGGCGCTGCGGTGACCGCGCAGGATGTGCGTAGCGATCAACGTTTCTTCCGCCCTGAGCTGGCGCAGCGCCAGGGGTGGGGACCGGCGCTGGTTGTGCCGCTCTTCTCCGGCAAGGATCGAGAGCCAATCGGAGCGTTTGGTGTCTATCGGTCGGCAGAAGCGGCTGGCGCAATCACCCCTTCCAGCTCACTGACCGGTTCGGAATGGGATGAAAAAGTCCTGACCAGCCTGGGGCATTATGCCGTCCTGGCAGTGCACAACGCTGCCCATCAGGCTGCGCTGCGGTCAGCCCAGGAACAGCGGGCAGTTGCAGAAACCTTTGCAGCGGTGGGAGATATTGCCGCCAATTTGCTGCACCATGTGAACAACAAGCTGGGCACCATCCCGGTGCGGGTGCAGGGCATCCAGGATAAACGCCCAGCCTTGCTGGAAGCTGACCCTTACTTGAACTCGAACCTTGCTGAGATCGAGCGCAGCGCACGTCAGGCGATGGAGATTGTGCGTGAAAGCCTGTCCTTTTTGCACCCCATTCGACTGGCGCCAACCAGCGTGGCAGGCTGCATCCGGACGGCAATCGCCGAAGCGGCATTACCCGCCGAAGTAAGGGTACAAACGGTTGGGCTGGAAAGTCTGCCTCAGGTTTCGGCTGGAGAAAAGGGGCTGACGCTGGTCTTTGTCAACTTGCTGCAAAATGCCGCCGAAGCCATGAAAGGAGATGGTCTAATCACCATTCAAGGCATGGCGCGCGCCGAGTGGGTCGAGGTAGCGGTGAGCGACAATGGTCCGGGCGTTGCCCCTGAGCTGCAAGAACGCATTTTTGAGTTCAATTTCTCGCGCACTCCTGGTCAAACCGGCAAGCTGGGATTTGGTTTGTGGTGGGTCAAGACCTGGATGGCTCGCCTGGGCGGTTCCGTCCAGGTGGAAAGTGATGGCAAAAACGGCGCGACCTTTTGGCTGCGTTTGCCTTATGCCAGGGAGGCGGGAAAATGAATGCCATCCCGCGCGCCCTGGTCGTCGAAGATGATGCTTCCTGGCAGCAAATCCTGGTCGAGCTCTTGACGGATGCTGGTCTTCGGGTGGATCTGGCAGATGATCTGCCGCAGGCGCTGGCGTTGATTGCGCAATATGCTCACCGCCTGGCAGTGGTTGACCTTTCTCTGGAGGCGAATGATCCTCATAACCAGGATGGCTTGCAGGTGATCAAAGCGTTGCAAGAGCGGGATCCGGGCTGTCAGGCAATCCTGTTGACCGGTTTTGCGACGGTAGAAATCGCGGTCAGCGCGTTGACCGAATTGGGCGCCTATACCTGCTTGCGCAAGGAAATGTTTCAGCGCAGCCAGTTTGGCGAGATGATTCGCCGGGCGCTTGCTGTCCCGCCAGCTTCACTTCTGCCAGATGAAGCATTGAAAGCCCAAAAGGTTTTCCAGCGGTTAGAAGGGAATTTGACCGCGCTGGTGGTTGAAGATGAAGCTGGCTGGCAGAACATCCTGGCAGAGTTGTTGACTGATTTAGGCTTCCGCCTGTGCCTGACCCGAAGTTATGGAGAGGCGTATGGTCGGCTCCAGCGTGAATCGTTTACGGTGGCAGTTATTGACCTGGCATTACGAGGTGGAAAGCTGCCAGCCGCCGGGGAAAATGAAATTGCGCTGGATGGATACCGGCTGTTAGAAATCCTGCAAACAAGCGCAACGCCCGTGGTCATCGTGAGCGGCGCCGTCTCGCCTGAGGTCATCGAGAAATCGTTCTTAGAGGGAATATTTGCCTTCCTGGAAAAGCAAACCTTCGATCGAAATGCGTTTCGGCAGGTGATTTGGGAGGCTGTTCAGTTCCGGCGAAGGGCATCCGAAGTCGAGCGATTGACCGAACGAGAAAAAGATGTGCTCAAGCTGCTGGCGCAGGGCTTTACGAATAAAGAGATCGCCGAGGCTTTGGTCATTACTCCCAACACGGTCAAGCGGCATTTAAAGTCTATCTTCGAAAAACTCAACCTGCACACCCGCTCTGCGGCAGCAGCGTGGGCAGCCAATTGGCTGGGCGTCAAATCGGCTTAATCCTGGTCGCGGGGGCTTAAGTAAATCAAAGGCAGGCTCACCAGGGTCATCCCATATTTAACCAGCAGGTTAAAGAGAAATATCTGCCCAATCGTGCTCCAGGGAAGGACAAAACCAAATGCGCCGACGGCAAAAATCAGGTTATCGATGGGTATCGAGACGCTGTTGCTCGTCAGCACCCTCAACCACTGAAAACGGCGGGTGATGCGGGACACGAACCAGTGGTAAATTTCGGTATCGGCAAGCTCGCTGATGACTTCTGCCGCAATCGAAGCCAGGACGATGCGCCAGACCGGGGAGAGAATGGCGCTGAATTCTGCGCCTTTGCCCCAACTGGGATCGCTGGGAACCTGGGCAACCCACAAGAGGTACAGCGCCATGAACAGGTTAATCACGCCGGCAGCCACGATGAGCACGCGGGCGTTTTGCCTCCCCAGGACTTTGTGCACGACATCCCGCAGGGTAAAAGTGATTGGGTAGATAAACGTCCCCATGTCCACTGCCAGCTTGAACACGACGCCGATTTTCAAGCTGGCAATATCTGAGAGCATTTGCGCTGCAATATACGCCGATACTGCCAGGACGGCTGTGGTCGAGAAGCTGAGGCTTGCCCGGCTTGCTGTCATGATGCGCCTCCGGTGATGACCGGAAAGACCCTGATATCGTCTCCCTCTTGCAGGATGACGTCAACCGTGATCAGTTCGCCGTTGCGAAGGACCAGGACGGTTTCAGGATTTATTTCCAGGATTCCTAAGTATTGTTCGAGAGGCATTCCGGCAGGGAACTGAAAAGTTTTCTGAAGAAAAGTGATCTGGACGGGCATTTGGGCGTTCAGCTATCAATTCAGGCGCAGGCTTGCACCAGTGAATTAAGAATGGGATGGTCTCGAAAGGAGCCTGTTATCCATATCCTTTCGGGTTTGCTTGCAAAGCAGCATTCGATGGATTTCCAGGCATTCTCAATTGCGGTCAAGTTTATACTTGATTGTAAGGAAGCGCAAGATAAAAAGAGGGGTCTATTCATAAACGGCGGCGAATCAGAATGAGCGATTACAGCAGCGAGATTATAATAATCATTGCCGTCAATTAACCTGATAACGAAAGGAGTTCCAGATGTTACCGATGGATAATTCTATCGAAGAGAGGGTCAATGCGCTGCTGACGCAGATGACCTGGGAAGAAAAGGTTGCTCAACTGGGCTCGAAATTGCCCTTTACCGATTGGGGCGAATTCTACCGTCTCGGCTTGGAAGGGAAGATTGCCCATGTGAAATCATTGCCTGTGGAGGATGCTGCCAAACAGGGGCAACTGAGTATTTACCTCAGGGAGCTGCCGCCGCGCGAGGCTGCCCGGCTGGCAAATGTGATTTACCACTATGCCCGTGAACAGACTCGGCTGGGCATCCCACCGATTATTCATGATGAGGGGCTGCATGGCTTGCTGGCGAATGACGCCACCAGCTTCCCACAATCGATTGGAATGGCATCGAGCTGGCAGCCGGAATTGCTCGAGGAAGTTGCGCAAGCCATCGGGCGCGAGGCGCGAGCGCGCGGCATCCGGCAATTGCTCAGCCCCACGATCAACATCGCCCGCGATCCGCGCTGCGGGCGTACTGAGGAGACTTATGGCGAAGACCCTTACCTGGCAGCGCAAATGGCGGTTGCTTTCGTGCGCGGCGTGCAGAGCCAGGGCGTGGTGACCACCCCTAAGCACTACGCGGCTAACTTCGTCGGCGATGGCGGGCGGGATAGCTTTGCCATCCATTTCTCCGAACGGCTGATGCGCGAGGTGTACTTGCCTGCCTTCAAAGCTGCCGTGCGCCAGGGCGGAGCGCTTTCGATCATGGCAGCCTATAACACGCTCGATGGGCTGCCCTGCTCGTGCAATCCCTGGCTGCTCACCAAGCTGCTGCGCGAGGAGTGGGGGTTCGAGGGGTTTGTGGTCTCGGATTATGGTTCGGTCGTCCACATCCTCGAAAAGCATCAAGTGGCGGCAGATAAAACCGAGGTCGCCCGGCGGGCGGTCGAGGCTGGGCTGGACGTCGAACTGCCTGCGACCGATTGTTACGGCGAACCGCTGCTGAGGGGCATCCAGGATGGGATGATCTCCAAAGAGGCGGTCAATGAAGCCGTCCGGCGGGTGCTGCGGGTGAAGCTCCGCCTGGGATTATTGGATGATCCATTTGTAGATGAGGAGGAAGCGAAGAGGATTTCGCATTGCCAGGAGCACCAGGAGCTGGCGTTGAAGATGGCGCGCCAGGCGATGGTCTTGCTCAAGAACGACGGCGCGACGCTGCCCATCCCGGCTGACATCCGTTCCCTGGCGGTCATCGGTCCGCTGGCAGATGAGCCGGCGCTTGGCGGCTATTCTTGGGATGGCTACCCCAAGGGATGGGTGATTACGCCATTGGAAGGCATCCGCTCCCGGCTGGGTGACCGGCTGCAGGTGCATTACGCCCAGGGCTGCACGGTGACCGGCGAGATTGCCGGCGGCATCGCCTCAGCCGTGCGCCTTGCCAGCCAATGTCAGATGGCAGTGTTGGTGATGGGCAATACCCACAAAACAGAAGGGGAACAGAAGGACCGCGCCTCACTCGACCTGCCGGGAGTCCAGCCAGAGCTGATCAAGGCGGTCGCCGGCTTGGGCATTCCGGCTGCCGTCGTTCTGATCAACGGCAGCGCCATCACCATGACCGATTGGATCGAACGGGTCGGAGCAGTGCTGGAAGCCTGGTACCCAGGCGAAAAGGGCGGCTTGGCAATTGCCGAAGCGCTTTCGGGCGAGGTCAACCCGGGCGGCAAGCTGCCGATTACCTTCCCGCGCACAGTAGGGCAGTTGCCGCTTTACTATAACCACAAACCGTCGGGCAGAATCAATGACTACGTTGACTTAAGCGGCAAGCCGCTCTTCCCATTTGGACATGGGTTGAGCTATACCACTTTTGAGTATCGTGGTTTAGACATCACTGTGGAAGGCGCCGGGGATGATCGCCAGGTCAAAGTCAGCCTGGAAGTCGTCAATACCGGTAAGCGGTCAGGCGATGAGGTCGTCCAGCTCTATATCCATGACCGGGTTGCCAGCGTGGCGCGTCCGGTTAAGGAATTGAAAGCCTTTCGGCGCATTTCACTCGACCCTGGACAGGCAAAAACGGTGGCGTTCACGCTTCCCGTTCAGCAGTTTGGGCTGTATGATGCCGCGCTACATTTTGTCGTCGAACCGGGTGAATTCGAGATCATGATCGGCAGTTCGTCGGAAGATATCCGACTCTACGGCGTCCTGGTTTTATAACTTACCGGAACGAACCAAAAACAGCATCGATTCAGAGGCGGTTGATGGTTGCCGGCGGGTTCTTAGATGTCCTCATTGCAGACATCAACTGCCTCTCTGGACCTGACCGCCTCCGCAAAGTTTGGGAGTCTATTTTCGCTTTTTCATATTCGATTTAGCCAGGTTTTCCTGCACCCGAAAGGCGGTCATCCGACGGATGAGATCGTAAGGGATGGGCTGATCGATAGGAAACTGCACCGAGCCTTTGGCGTTCTTATAAGCTGCGATCTCATCCTTGAAATGCGCAATGCCTGAAGAGCCTGGATAAAAACCGATGTGGCGCTTAAAGGCAGCGAAATGAACTAAATTGCCGTAATGTACAAAGGTGGGAATTCCATAACTGATCGTTTCTCGCGCCTCAGGAGCTACAGCGCGAATGGTTTGACGGATATTTTCGAGGATCACCTGGACATCTTCGGGAAAACCGGCAATGTATTCGGCGATGGTCAATGGTTTGGTTTGGTTTTCAGTCATCTGGTTTCATTCCTGTAATTACAATAAGAGACGTTAAGGTCGTTGCGGGTTTCTTCTTTTAGTGACATTTCTATCACTTTACGAGCTGGTTTTGTCTTGTTTCGATGAGGCAACGCGCTAGCCTTTGGGGGCAAAGGTATCTACAAGCAGCCTGACATCCCCGCTGACGGGATACAGAATGGGGCAGGTGCAGCCATGATGGAGGTACTCCGTGACCTTTTGTCGCGCCTCGTCTGGCGTGCCAGAGGCGGTGATGCGCAGAATGAGCTCCTCAGGCACCAGGTGCTTGGCGCGCTGGATCTGCTCCTTGGTGGCGGGCCAACCCAAGATGGACTGGATTTCAGCAACGACTTCGCTGGATACCCCTGACGCCTTGGCAATGTGCGGTTGCTGCGCCAGGTATTGCGTCAGCAGCATGCGCGTGCTGTCGATTGCCCGGTCATGATCATGATCGACCGAACAGACGATGAGCTGCGGGCGGTCGATGTCAGATAGTTTTTTTCCTGCTTTGGCGGCGCCCTTTTCGAGCAGTTCCATGGCGCGATCGTTATACTCAGGCGGAACGCAGTAATTGAGCACGCAGCCGTCGGCGATCTCGCCGGTCAGTTCCATCATTTGGTCGCCGGTAGCGCCGATCATGATTGGTATATAACGCGGCTGCCTGCGCCCATGGACGACATCCAGCTCGATTCCTTCCACGTGGACGAATTCGCCATGATACGTGACCCGTTCCATGTTGAGAAGGCGGCGTAAAACGGTGACGGTCTCACGCATGGCAGTGAGTGGCTTGCGGCGCTCGATGCCGACGTTGCGCGCCAGCGGATCCCACCAGGCGCCAATGCCGCAAATGATTCGGTTGGGCGCCAGGTCATCCAGGGTAAGGAAGGTGGCTGCCAGCAAGCCGATGTTGCGCGTCCAGTTATTGATGACCCCTGAACCAACCTTGATGCGCTCGGTAACCGCGGCGTAAGCTGCCATGGGGACGATGGCGTCGCGCACCAGGCGCGATTCCGCCTGCCAGACCGCCTCGAATCCTTTTTGCTCGGCATAACGGCAGTATTCCAGCCCGTCTCTCAGGTCATGAGCATCTTGCAGGTAAAGGGCAACTCTGTTCATGGGCTTCTCCTCCTTGGGTAGATTGGGTCAGTTGACATGATGAATAACCTGTTGTGTTAGTCCAACGTCCTTCTGCTTCCGGGCTTTCACCTGCTCAGCATACCATTTGGAAGTTCATCTTCTGTAGATATTCTAAATCTTCCGGCGTGTCCAGGTCAAGCGCCAGGCGCGGTAAATCGAAAGTCTCCAGGCGTGCGCCTGCCAGGCGGGCTGCCTGGCAATGTTGTTGAAACGAACCCTCGCCGAACATATAACGGATGATGCCGGTTGGGTTGGTCAACAGGGCGTTGGTGCCGGTTCGGTGGCGGTCGGGGACGATGGCGACCACAGGCGGCTCCTTGCCAGCCTCTACCAGGTGGTGCAAGTCAGCGGCGTTGACCAGTGGGAGGTCTGCCGGCAGTATCAGCAGGCTGAAGATGCGATATTGCAAGGCGACCTGCGTGGCTTTTTGCAGCGCAGCGTTCAGGTCGGAGTCGCTGCCTTCCTGGATGGTCAACGCTCGTTGGCGGCGCGCCATCGAAAGCGCCTGCGAGTCGCGGCTGACGACCAGGATGCGCGACACCTCGGGCAAGGACCGCAGTACTGCCAGCGTGTTCTCGAACAGGCAGCGGTTGAGGGCGTAACGTTCTCCCTCAGAAAGCGTTGTCGCCAGGCGGGATTTTCCCAGGCGGAAAGGCTTGACCGGAATCACAGCCCACAGCGTCATGGGAGGATGCCCGTAAATTCCAGGATTTTACGCGCCAGGCGCTGGCGGTCGTGAGGCGTTTTCATGATCGTATCTTCGACCAGGGTATCGATTCCCAGGGCAGCGATTTCGGGCTGTAACGCTTCATCCTGGGAGTCGAGCACGAAGGCGGAAATCAAGCCGCAGTAATGGCGGGCGACAGCCAGAGCGGAAGGCTGGATGCCCAGCTCGGTGTACATCTTCGCCGCCGGACCTTTGATCGTCTCACCACGGATGATAGGGGTCACAGCGATGACAGGCAGGCGGTCGGTTTCTCTCCGCCTGAGCAGCGCTTCTCGAATGCCGGGCACCGCCAGGATGGGATCCAGGCTGACCCAGGGGTTAGAAGGGCAAAGGATGACGCAGTTTGCTTCATGAAGAGCGGACAACACGCCAGGCGCCGGCTGGGCAGTCTCGATGCCCTCGAAGCGGAAGCCCCGCACGCGTGGGCGGCACTGCAGCCTGACGAAGTAATCCTGAAAGGGAAGCGCGTCGTGCTCAGCCGAGAGCACAATGGTGCGCACGGGCTGGTCGCTCATTGGCAGCACCCTGACCGTCACACCCCAGGCGCGGCAGAAATCGCGGGTGACCTGGCTGAGCGTCTGCCCCTGGCGCAGCCGGCGCGTCCTTTCGAGGTGCGTCGCCAGGTCACGGTCGCCCAGCCGAAACCAGGTAGGTCCCCCCAGTATTCCCAGCCCCTCCAGCATATTCCAGCTTTCGCCAGCCAAGCCCCAGCCGGTGATTGGATTGGCTTTTCCTGCCAGCGTGTAACACACCGTATCCAGGTCGGGTGAGATGTGCAGGTTGAAATGTTCGAAGTCATCGCCGGTGTTGACGATGACGGTCAGGCGCTCTGGGTTGAGCGTCTGCGCCAGGCCGTCCGCCAATTTAGCGCCGCCCACGCCGCCTGCCAGGGCGACTACTTTTTTGCCTTGATCTTTGGATTTCATTTATCCCATGACGCTGACTTTTTCGGGCTTGATCCTGTAAATCGTCCGACCGCTGAGAGGTCCATCCCAGCCGTTGCCGGTGTATTTCCTGGCAAGCTGGTCAATGTGCTCGTTTGCGCCCTGGGTGGTGATTGCCACCACTTTGCCGCGCACCTGGATATAGCGGTAGGGATTGTTGGAATCGGCGATGACCAGCGCCACCTGGGGACGCTGGCGCATGTTGCGGTCTTTGACGCGCCCTTCAGCCGAATTGAGCAGGATGTGCTCGCCGTCTGTGTTGAACCAGATGGGGGTCACTTGCGGCGACCCGTCGGGCATGATCGTTGCCAGGTAAGCCATGGCGCGTGCTGAGTCGCTCAGCAGGTCGTGAAAGGGTGGGGGGATGGATTTCATCGAACCTCCTAATAAATCTTTCCAGGCAGCCATAATCCAGCGGATAGATCATGTCGGGATAACGCGGGTGAGCTGAGCCTTTGGGGCGGTCCACAATGATTTCAGAGGCTGTAATCAATTGTTCCAGGTGTCGCCAGAAGGCAGCGTCAGTTTCCTGCATACGGTTGTTCTGTTCCTGTCAAAGGGAAGCGGACAAGCGGGCGAATCTGATCGGACGCGGCATGACCGAACATAACCAGGTTGTCCACCGGAATGACCCAGGACAGCGGTTCACGGGCGAGTTGTTGCACCAGGCAGCCTAATGACCCTTCACCCACGTTATCATAAACCAGGGTAATATGCGGCATCCAGCGTTCGGGGGAATAATAGGGGCTGATGCCCTGACCCAGCTTTCCCAAAATGTCCCAGAGCGTTTGATGTATGCGCATCAAGACGGGATCTTTCACCAGCGGCAGGTAAACCACGAGCTTTTCAGCGGTGAAGATTCCCAAGCCAGCGGTGAGCACTTTGAAAGGCGCCAGGTGTGAGCAAAATTCCTGCAATGCGTCAGCCAGCCGTTCGTGATCATACGACTCGGCGACATGCCAGGTGAAATGGGGCACTTCCTCTGGATTGGGTCCAGTCCAACCGCAATGGGCGCGCAGCGCCTGCCAGAGCCGCCTGACCTCAGCATCATGAAAATCGTCCAGCAGCGAAGCCACCCCTAACAGGTCGGTCACCGGAACATGTCTCCTTCTTTGGGGCGTAGCAACTCGCGCAGCGAACCCTGGCGCAGCGGATAAGGGAAGCCGCGCACGTGAACGACCGGCGTGCCTTCGGCTGCCTGACCCATTACCAGCGAGGCAGCCGCAGCCAACTCATCCGCCACGCCGATGAGGGTGATGCGCAGCTTATATCCCATTAAGTCGGGTTGACCGCGCAGATCTACCAAGCCGGGCAAGCCGGAAATGCCAATGGCAACCCCGACGACGCCCAGCCGCCAGGCGCGCCCATGCGAGTCGATGATCAATACGCCCAGCCGGGCGCCGCTGGCAGCCTCCAGCCCCTGCCTGATTCTGTCGGCAGAGCGGTCAGGGTCCTCCGGCAGGAGCAGCACCCATTCTTCCTGGGCGTCCCCTTCACCCGCCACGTTGGAATGATCGATGCCGGCGCTGGCGCAGACGAATCCCAGCCGATGCTCAACGATGATCGATCCTGGACGGTAACGCAGGATTTCGTTGCTTTCTCGTAAAATCAACTCGACCACGCGCGGGTCTTTTTCGACGCAGGCAGCCAGTTCCAGCGCCCGCGCTGAGGGCGTTACGGTTGCCAGGTTCACCAGCCTGCCTTCTGATTTGGAGACGATCTTCTGCGCCAGCACGAGGATATCGCCATCTTCTAAGGTCAAGCTGGTTTTTTGCAGGGCGCTCAAAATGATCGCCGCCAGATCGTCGCCTGGCTTGATCAGAGGGATGTTGGCGAGGGGTGTCAGGATGAGCGGCAATTACTTCACTCCGGTAATGGCAACGCTGGCGGCTTTCACTTTGTAGTGCTGGTTGATTGATATGACCAGGGCAGTCAACCCCTCCACAACGATGGCGTTATCCAGGTTGCCAGCGTAAAGGGCGCGCATGCCGCCGTTTTTTGCCAGGCGGATGACCTGTTCGGCAGCCTCGAGGTCATCCGCGCAGACCAACACGTCCAGGTCGAGGGGCTGATCGAGGTCCTTACGCAGGGTGTGAGCCGGCACGTTTTGGAACGCCGCCACCACGCGGACGCCGTTTCCCAGCAGCTCCTGGGCAAGGCGCGCAGCGGAGGGGGGCGGAGGCGGAAGGGGGTTGCGAAAGTCGATGCGGGCTGTTGCATCCACCAGGATTTTACCTTGCAGCGCTTCCTTCAAGCCTGTCAGGGCTTCCTGGTGAGCGGTGTACACCACCGTCAGCACACAAATGTCGGCTTTTCGAGCAGCCTCAGCATTTTCATAGCCATCGATGGTTGTGATGCCCAGCTTTTGGTTCAATTCGGCAGCGGTTGCCTGGGCTTTTTCAGCCTGGCGCGACCCGATCAACACCGGGTAGCCTGCCTTTGCCCAGCGCATTGCCAGTCCGGGACCTTCTTTGCCTGTGCCTCCCAGGATTGCCAGCTTTGGGAGAGGAGTAATGTCGGTTGTCTCGCTCATGCGGTCTTCCTTGTTCTAGAGTTCAAAAGTTTGTCATGCTGGTTAAAAATTTGCATATTTATCGACATGATTTCGATAGCGCCTCCAAATTTCGGGCGCCAGCGCCTGAGCGCGCTGAGCGATGGCAGTTTCATCCACCGTCAGCAAGCGGCGGTCTTTCATCAGGAATTTACCGGCGACCATGGTATCGGTGACCATGCTTTCATGGAAGCCGAACACGATGTGCCAGGGCAGGTTTTCAGCAATCAGCGGGGTGTAAGGATGGTAATTCACAAAGATAAGGTCAGCGAACGCGCCTTCCTTGATAGCCCCCACTGCTCCTTGAGGGAAGAAGCGATTTGCCAGAGCCGCACTGTGATACACTGCCATTCGAACGATCTGGTCGGCGGGCATGCAGCGGGGATCATGCTGCCAGGCTTTATGGACCAGGTAGGCGGTCTTCCATTCTTCCCACATAGCGTTGGAAAAGCCGTCATTTCCCAGGCAGACGCGCACTCCGGCGCGCAGCATCTCCTCCACCGCGCCAATGCCGACGGCGTTGTTCATGTTGGAGCGCGGCTGGTGCGTCACCCAGGCGCCGGTTTCAGCCAGCAGCTCGATTTCCCGCTGGCTGAGGTGTACGGCGTGCACGCAAATGCTGTCAGGACCCAAGAGTTGGAAGCGATGCAGCCTTTCGACCACCCGCAAGCCGGATTTGAGCAGGCAGTCGGTTTGGTCGGCTTGCGCTTCGGCGACGTGAATATGAAAGCCGGTCCCCTCGGGGGCTGCTTCCCGGCATGCCTGCAGGGTGGCGTCGGAAAGAGTCAGGCTGGCATGCAGCCCAAAGGTCGCCGCGACCCGCCCGCCGGCGACACGTTCACGCCGGGTGCGTTCGATGAACCTCAGGTTTTCCTGAATGCCCTGCATGGCGCCCTGCGGTCCATTTCGGTCGGTGACTTCATAGCACAGCACGGCGCGCAAGCCGGTCTCGGCGACAGCATGAGCGATGAGGTTGAGCGAACCCATGATCGCGTTGGGAGAGGCATGATGATCGATGAGCGTGGTCGTGCCATGCCGGATGGCATCGATCAGGCACACCATCGCAGAGAGGTACACCGCCTCTTCGTCCAGCGCAAGGTCGAGAGGCCACCACAGTTTCTTTAAAATCTCCAGGAAATTGCCAGGCGCCGCGCCTGGGATGGGCATGCCGCGGGCAAACGCGCCGTAGAAGTGCGTGTGAGCGCAAATGTTGCCCGGCATGACGATCTTGCCGCCTGCGTCTTCGATGTTCACGGAAGGGAATTGCGCTTCCAGCTCGCCTTGCGGTTTGAGGGCTGCGATGCGCTCCCCGGCAATTCCAATCGTGTAGCCGGTCAAGATGCGGTTGGGTTGTTCCCAGGTGATCACCCTGGCGTTGGTGATGAGCAAATCGGGTTTCACGCGGCAAACTCCAATACGAATTGTACCTGATCCTGGTTCTCCAGGGCATCGGGGATGTGCTGTCTGACCCAGGCAATGGCTTCTGCGCCAGACATTCCCATTAACTTCGCCGCCAGGCAAGCCATGAACGTTCCGGTGCGCCCGACGCCGGCATAACAGTGGACGGCGACATTCACCCCGGCTTGCGCGTGCGCCTGTACAACTGCCAGGGCATTTTCTAACGCGCGCCAATCGGGAATGCTAAAATCAGGGATAGGACAATGCACCACCTGTAAACCTTGCGAGGCGTAGAACGCTGCCAGGTTGCGACCTGTGCTGCGCAGCGCCTCATCGGCTTCGACCAGCATCACCACCAGAGCGATGTTGTGTTCCCGATACGCCTGGAATATCTCGCCGTCGGGATCCTCCCTTCTATATGGCATGGCGCTGCGATAGATGCGACCGGGTAATCCAAAAGGGAGTTCGGTGAGTCCATTGGGTTGAAACATGACGCGTCTGTGCTCTAGTCGAAGGCTGCAGGTTGAGCGGGATTCCGGTAAGCGATAAAAGCATCCTGGATGTGACGCCAGCGGGTGCGCTCGCCGGAAAAGACTGCCGGCAGTTCATCCTCGCCAAAGAAAGCCACCTCGCTGGTCTCTTCGCTGGGGCGAGCTTCGCCATCCAGCAGGTCGCATAAAAAGACGAGTTTGAAGGCGTGGAATAAGTCCAGGGGTCCGGTTCGGTTGGCGTCGTAAACGCCGATCAACTGGCGCGCCCTCACGCGAAAGCCGGCTTCTTCGCTCACCTCACGCTCTGCTGCCTGAGAGGGGATATCTCCCACGTCTGCCCAGCCGCCGGGCAAAGTCCAGCGGTTGTCGGCGCGTTCGCGCACCAGCAATATTTTTCCATCTCGAAAAACCGCCGCGCGCACGTCCACTTTGGGCGTGGCGTAGCCTTTTTGGTCGCGAAAGGTTTGCAGGAGCGCCGTGTGAGGCATGCCGCTGTATTCTTGTATCATCTCGGCAGCGATGGTCATCAGCCTCATGAACCGCTGACGATTGAATTCATTCTCGGAGTAATGCAGCCCGGTCTGCGAGAGCGCTTGAATCTCACGCGCCCAGCTCAGCCAGCGGGGGGTCAAGGAGTCGGTCGTCAAATTAAGTCATTTCCTTTCTGAGTCAAAACCATGTAATGTCGCAGCAATTTTTTCCTGGTCAACCGGCAAACGGTCAACCCTTACGCCAACCGCATGATAAATGGCATTGGTGATGGCTGGCGTGGTGGGGATACTGACCAACTCGCCTACGCCCTTGGCGCCGTAAGGTCCTTCGGTTGTCGGATGTTCCACGATGAAAGACACGATTTCTGGCGTGTGCTGAATCGAAGGGATGCGGTATTTTGCCAGCCGGTCGGTGATGATTCTGCCGTTTTCGACGATGAAGGCTTCGGTCAAGGCGTTGCCCAGCCCCATCATGACGCCGCCTTCGACCTGCCCTTGCAGCCCCAGCGGGTTCAGAGCCTTTCCCACATCGTTGGCGGCGATGATGGTAAGCACTTTGACTTCGCCGGTGAGCGTGTTGACTTCCACTTCTGCAGCCTGGGCGGCGAAGGAATAGGCGAAATGCATGTCGCCGCCTTCTCCCAGCGGCTGTGTCGCCGGCGCCCAGTACTCGTAGGAGACGCGGGTCGAACGACCTTCTGAGCGCAGGATTTGGACCACCTCGCTCAAGGGAAGGGCGTGGTTTCCCAGGACTGCCAGCCCTTCGACAAAGCGCGCCTGATCGGGTGGGTAATCGAATTTCTCTGCCAGGATGGAGATGACCTCCTGGCGCAGTAAACGGGCTGCGTGGAGCGCGGCGTTGCCGGGCTCGACGGTGACGGCGAAGCGGGCGTTCGACAGCGTATATTCATGGGCGCAATAGACCCGGGTTTCCGGCGGAAGCGCCTTCAGCCGGATTTTCACCCTTTTCCTTATCGCCGGAAACAATCACGAGCGCCTGGCGCGGGCTCAACCGCACCTTGACGTTTTCGGGAAGATTCAGGTTTTCCACGCGCAGCACGGCGCCCATCCCCATCGCGCTCACGTCCTGCTCGATGACCGCGGGTACTTCCGCAGCCGGACAGGTCACCGGCAACTGGGTCATGGTCAGGCGCATCTGGCCGCCCAACTTCACGCCTTCGGCGCGGCCCGTGGTGCGGAAAGCCACCATGGCCGGAACCATGTCGCTCGCCTCGGTGCGCAGAAAATCCACATGCAGGATATCCCCGGTCAGGGTATCAAACTGCACATCGCGGATGAACGCCGTGACACGCGAGGTTCCGTCGATCTCCAGTTCGAAGAAGGTGTTGCGCTTTTTGGCGGGATCCATGTTCTTGACGAGATCCCGGGGGTTCAGTTGCAGGGAAACCGCCGGTTCCTTTTTGCCGTAGAGAATGGCAGGGACCATTTTCGCCGCGCGCAGGCGGTTGTTGGCGTTTTTTCCGGTTTCTTTTCTCAGTTGGACAGACAATTTCACGGGCTGCATCGCTTCTACCTCAAAAAACGTTTGGGTCCACCGGCGCGCTCACCGGCGCGCGGGACGAACACATGTAGCGCAAAATTATTTTCAAGTAAAGAGAGAACTTATGGAATCTCCATGATGCACGCGCTTGATGGCCTCGCCCAGCAGGCGGCCCACCGACAACTGGTGGATTTTGCCGCAGGCGGCGGCATCGGGCGCAAGTGCGATG